>VFQN01001597.1_pt1 | contig 37266 bp, 52 predicted proteins | sample 3512371 | NCBI WGS metagenome assembly VFQN01 (sample SAMN10412370, study PRJNA504923) | tailings metagenome | isolation source: Replicate 2 from Balatoc abandoned mine | place: Philippines: Itogon, Benguet | collected 2017-08-28
CAAGGCCTGTTAGAGGCCCGCCAGGTGCTCGTTAGAGCCTGTTGGCTGGGCCATCGGTTGGTAGGGCCAGGCAGCAGGCCCAGGGCCTCCCCAAACCTGACCCCTCCTGGGGCTCCCGATGCACAGCAAGGGTAGCTGCTGCCTCCGCCTTGACAAGACTCGCATTTCAGGGAAGCTGTTGCTCTGCAGCACCGGTGTGCCGCATGCGCCGGAGCGCCACAGGGTACGAGACCTCTGCCGCCAACACCCAATAGGGTATCCACACCCATACCTACCTCCCCGTCTGCTCCAGAGCCCGTCGTCCTCCACCAGTGGTGCCCCCTCCGCACCAGCATACCGCTGGCGGCCGTGAAGGGGGTCACGGGGACGCCCGGGCGGGCAGGGTTGTACGGCAGGATCTGGGGGAGGTGCCGTACGGCACTGCGGCTTAGCACAGCGTCGTACAGCAACCCGACAAGCGAGTACGCTGACCACCAGGCCGTCAATGATGGTCGGGAGGAGTTGGTAAGGAGGCCCGAAAGGGAGGCAACGAGGCGTTTGGCGTACGGAGTGATGGCGCTTGGGCCCAAGCCAGCTGCAGTAATACTCAGGTAGGCATGGCATCTCAACCCGCAGGCAGCAAGCCGCGCGCCGGCAGGCAGCACCAAGCGTCCTCGCAAGCTATCTAATACACATACATCATCACAACCCCACACCCGTTTCTACCCGTTAGAGGCAGGCTCCCATGGTTCAGCCTGTTCAGCGCTTTCTCCTTCACCTGCAAGCATGTGCAAGTCAACGCCCAAAGCCCCTGGTCAAGACCCACCTCAGGCAGCAGCGCCGCCTCCGCAACCCGCGAGCGAGGGACCACAACCGCGTCCTTGTAGCGTAGCCAATACGTGGGGTTTGTCTTGAGCTGCGGCATGAGGACCTGAAGCGGACGAAAGCGCAAACAAAGCAGCGATACGCTGTTGGTACAGGGCAAGCCCCGGGCTGTGCCACCGCGTATCGTACTAGGGCGCTGTACTTGCAGCCAGCCGGCTGCGCATGCCAGTGCAGGGCTAGTTACCCGGTAGGTACTCTACGCACCCCAGGCTGATCATCCTTGTCATACTACCGTAGCAGAGCGAGGACGATGCATGTGCTGACGTGGACTGCGGGTCAATAATGGGACATGCAACGATCAAGCCGCGTGCCGATGATGGTGCCAATCTCTACCCACTACTAGTCCAGTTTACTAACAGCCCACACCTGCAGCATCGCTTCTGCATCTGACAGAGGGTCCCTGAAGAGCACACGGCCGAACACCTTGTGCGCCAGATCCCAAAGCCTGGTCTCGAATTCGCTACCGGGGGCTGGCGTGATGTAGTCGAGCAGCTCGGGCAGCCGCTGCGGCCCGTCACCACCTGCTGACGACGGAGCGTCGCCACCAGCGCCCAGCGCCTGCTGCAGCTGCTGCTGCTTGTGCTGCTGCTCTCGTTGCGGCTGCTGCTGGTCTTGTTGCTGCACAGCACCGTTAGCACCCTGCTGCGCGCGTTCCTGCTGCACTCGAGCATCGGCCCTCTGCAGCTCCGCGCGAAGCTCCGAAACCTGTGTCCATGGCAACCACGCACGCAAAACAAAGTTGGATAGGGTGCAAGCTTGACAGGTGCACGTACCGTACCGGCAGCAAGGCACATCGGGCATGGTACAGCGTGCCCTGCATCCTTTCCTTAATGGTGCATGGTGGAACAGCAGCGGAAGCGCAGCAGATGCCCGGTGCTTTCGTGCTGTTTCCGTGGGTATGTTGCGTCTGTCGCTGCAACATTGACGAGTGGTTTAACAGTCAAGTTCACTAGCGGCGGCTGACCGGCCATGCTCCCTGCCAAGTTCTGGTACCCGGGTGTCCAGAATGCGTGCGTGTGCGTTTGAGCAACCCGTACGATCTCCAGCAACAATGTGGCAGCCACGTGGCACGGGGTGCTGGACAAGCCCCTGTTACACTTTCCACACTTCCCACCGGGTCCACCAACGGCTGCAGCTCCTGCCTCAGCAGCGGAGTGAGCTGCTTGGCCTGCGAGGTGTGGGCATGCAGCAGCAAGTACCATACCGGTAGTAGGCTGGCAGTTCCCTGCCCCGTTGGTATCACGGTACCAACTACAGTACCGGTACAGGTTGCGGATAGAGCATTAATCTACGGGCAGGCACGCTGGCCCACAGCATGGGCCCAAGGCCAACGCACCTGCTCGCTCAGCACCACCCTCAGCGCCTCCTGCAGCGCCGCTGCCCTGCCGTCGCCTGCTGATGCGGCGGACGAGTGCAAGCTCTGTTGCACACCCGCAGCAGCACCAGCAGTAGCAGCAGCAGCAGCCGCGCCGATGGGGCTGGGGGGCTGCCCTCCGGGCGGTTGTGAGGCCGGCCCTGCCCCGGGCCCATCCGCGTGTGCGTGGCACCTTGCGACGGGGCCGGGTGCTGACCACTGCAGGGCGCGCCGGCTACTGATGCTTTTCTGCACTGGTACTGCCGTTAATTGTTGTGTTATGCGGCGGGAACTATGGCAGCAGAGACGCAGGGCCTCGCGGCCAGCCATGGCAATGGGTGTGCTTTTGGGAAGGGCGGACGCCATAGCTGTAAGGAATGGCTTCGTTTGCACGGCTGAGCCTTAGTAGTAGCTGTTGTGGAGGACTCAAAGGTCAGGTACGTAACGCCATTCAACTTTGTCGGTGTCGGAAGAAAGCGAGTGACGGTTGGTGCTTACGGTACAACCTCGAAGTTCACGCAAGAGTCCAACGAACGGTGTCGCAAGCCCTAGATCCACTCATATTATGCTGATGGGCTTACCTCGTGAAAATGAGGTGAAATGTTATGTGCTGAACACTCATAAAACGGATGGAAGCAGGCAACGGGGTTTTGTCGGCGCAGGCCCACAGAGCTCCCCTGGGCAGGCCAGCTGACCCACAGGCCCGGCCCTCGGACCAGGGGCACCTTCGGGCTATGCATTGGGGTGACAACTTGGGATGTGGTAGTGAAGCGCGCATCAGGACAGGGAGTGCTAACCAGGCAGCGACAGCCAAGCAAGGGGAGTTGAGCGTCAAGAGGTTTTTCGCCCAGGATTTGCCCAGAAATCCTGGAAAATGTACGATTGTCAGAATTTCCAGACCCAAAGGCACCGAAATTATGAGCGGTCAGAATTTTCCCTCCAATAAGACTGGAACACTGGTGCCGGTAAACAGGGTAAAACGTGGTACAGCCTGAAAGCCACGTGGTACCCTAGCCTGCCCTAGCCAACGGCTGCAAGCAGGGGCGATTCCCTGACCTTCTGTCCCTGACTGCAAGGCGTGCACGTGTTTATGGTTTTACAGTTTCGGTCCCCTTCCAGAGCCCAGCCCTGTCCCAACCGGAGGGCAGGGCTGGTCCCCGCCATTAAGGACAGGGCGGCTGGGCGGGGATTCCCTACCCCTCTCGCTGCACGGATAGGAGCCACTAGCTCCAGCACGCGTAGCTAGCGGCCTAGCACATGCGGCCAACATACCTCCTACCTGCATACGTCCTGCAGGATTGCGGCCATCAAAAGCTGTCGGTCCACACCATGTACGGCGCCCACACGGCAACAGGGAAACAGGCCCTGCCGTACAACCTACTCAACGCGTGCTTGCCGCTTTGCCAATCATCCAGCCAATCTGTACGCCCTGCGCCTTAGCAACCGCAAACACACGCACGGCGCACCAGCCTCATGTTCGAGTTGCAATACCATGCCACGGACCCGCAAACGCATTCACCTACATGAGCACAGCGCGGCGGCGTCATTGTCTTGCACGCTGTGCCCCGACTCCCTGCCTTCTCGACCTTGCTTGCCACACTACTGCCGCCTACGCCCACGCCGCCGTTCATCATCGCGCTTGCATGCAACACTGCAAAGTAAGGCATAGCGTTCTAGGGGAGCCATGTAGCGGGCCTCGCGCGCAGCTCCAAAGAGGGGCTGGTGCCTTGAGGTGCGCCCTCCTCACGGTGCCACCTGCAATGGGAGAGGCAGAAGAAAGGTACGGGGGCTTGAGGAGGAGCAGTGATGGTCAAAAGAGCAGAAGTGGCAGCCACAACGTCATGTGATCGCTCAGGCATCAGCAGCTACACCGCCAGGGGCAACCAACCTTTAAATGCCAGGGTACGTGAGAAAGGGAGGGTGATGCCGGGTGATTACGGTACCCGGGCATATTTAAGCTACATGTGGAGCAGAGCACACGCTTGCGGCAGCAACGCACAAACCGTTCTCCCAACCCTGCTGACCTGCGCTGGCTCCCTACCTGCCCTGTGCGCACCGCATGCACGCACGACACGTGACTTAGCACGCGTGGGACACGGCACGCCCAGGCAAAGCACTAGCACGTGGCACTCGCACGGCACACGCCGCATGGTACACGGCCAGGGCCTCTCCACTACGGTATTCCCACCTCACCTGCAGCTCGCACGGGTCGGTGTGTGTGGCGCCCACGTGGTACAGCTTCTTGACCGCGCCAGCCCCCCAGTCCACACTCCACCACACGCCGTTCTTATCCACATCCTCGGGCAGCACCAGGGTGCCCACCGTCACTCCTGCTGCTCTTGTTGCTGCATCAGCCCCCGCCTGCGCTTCGCCCACGTTGCTCGTACCCTGCTGCTGCTGCTGCCGCTTGGGGATGACCCGAATGCCCCTCCTGGCGATCATGACGGTGACGGGGTCCCCGGGGCGTGCCAAGTAGTTGAGAGGGAACAGGCGTTGCGAGCTGGCGGTGGTGCGGGGCACCATGGGTACCGCATGCGCGTAGCCCTCAGGCATGCCCTCCCACTGCACCTGCACGACGGCGGCGGTGTCGTCTGCGTGCAGCCATCAGCAGGAGTACATGTGTGTCATGCAGCACTTATCCACGGAGCCCTGTTGATGTACGCTTGTACACTGCTCCTGCCACATTATGGTGTGTGACAGACTGGACAGGAGTATGGTACGCACGCGGCGTGGCGCCATGTCGACGTATGCTGATACACTGCCCCACGTGACACTGCCCCGTGATGCAGCCTGCAGGGCATGCATGGACAGGAACTGCTGGCCACCTCTGTGCGTTTTCCGTCACTCGCGTAAAGGAGCAGGGCAACAGGGCGTGCGATCTCGTGCGTGCGTGCTGCAGGCAGGAGTGGCAGGCTGCGTTGCCGATGCCGATGCCTCTCCATCCCTGACACAAACCCCACATACAGCAACGTTCAGGAGGCACCAGCCAACTTACCGTTACCGCTCGTTTCCACCTTCTTCAGCCGGCCGCACTCCGCACGTGGCGCGCCGTCCCTGGCCGCCCACTGCGCGCCGCGCACCACCGCAGCGCCGACCTCCACCGCCTGCCGCAGCTGCTTGTCGTCCCCGTGGGACTGGTTGGTCCACATCACAGGCGCCCCGCTGCCGTCGCACACCTCCACGTGGCACAGCTCAAACACGTTATGCCCGCCGGTGAAGTACGTCCCTGTGGTCCCGTTGGACCAGACCACCTCCCAGATGCACCCCTTCTTGTCCCTTTTATGAAGGACGCCCACCTGCATGCGCCAGGTCCAGGCATGAGCGAGTGATGCGGGGCCAACAACACAACAGTAACATAGACTTGTTGGTATCCATGGCTACCGTACCCGTCTGCTCAGCAGAGCGCTGCGTCAAGCTGTATACCCTGCCAAGTGCCGCCATATGCACAACCACGAGCGTGTCTTGCTGTAAAAAGGACCAGCGGGGTGAACGACGGCGCAAGCACAGCCCCACTGGCAGAGGTCCCAGCCAGCATTTAACTGCGAGAAGTGCAATGCCGTACCTGCCCGTGTGCTCCACGGCCCTCCTTGCTGAACCAGCCGTCGTGCCGCCTACGCACCAGCATGCCCCTGGCAGCCGTGAAGGGCGTCACAGGGGCGCCTAGAGACGCATCCGGGTCGTACGGCAAGATCTGGGGGTGTACGACACATCACAGCAGCTCAGTACGGCGTACGGCAGTACGAACACTAGCTCTGCAAGCTGACAAGCTGATCCACCAGGGTTGGGCACGCTGGAAGGCAGACAACAGTACGCGAGGCCCGAGCTCTAGGCAGGGGCACCATTTACTGTCCGGCACAGGAGAGGGCCAGGGTTTTGTCAACCAAAGGACAAGCACTTCTGACGGATGCCACCAGAACAGCCCCTAGGATCTAAACTGGTTTCCCCTTCACCTGCACACCGCGCAAGCTAGTGCAGGTGCAGGTGGTGGCTACCTACTACGGCCAGCACCCACCTCGGGCATCAGCGCTTCCTGGGGAACCCGCGAGCGGGGGACCACCTCCACGTCGTCACTGCTGACACGCCACAAGAAGGCCGGTGTGCCCTGCGGCATGTACACCTGGAGCAGAAAACACACGTCAGCACGACATGCCTCGCTCGGGTTGCGGTCTTGCAGACCGTCCAAAATGTCCCCGATTATTGCGAGCGAGCCAACAACACACACTGCATCTGCAGGGCAGGGAGGAGGTTTGCCTTATTGGGTCACTGCCTAGCAAACTAGCATGCAAGTGCCAATGGCTTAACCGTGCATGCCATATCTACCTGTAGCATCGGCTTGAAAGCATAAAGCGGGTCCCTGTATACCACGCGGCCGAACACCTTGTGTGCCAGCGCCCCCCGCTCGCTGCCGGGGGCCGGGGTGACATAATCCAGCAGGTGGGGCGCCCTGCACGCCTCGTCGTCACCCGCTGCTGACGTACCGTCGCCACCACCGTCCGCCTGCTGCCCTTGCTGTTCTTGCTGCTGCTCTCGTTGCTGCTGCTGCTGCCCGTGTCTCTGCTGCCCGTGTCCCTGCTGCCCGTGTCCCTGCTGCAGTCGAGAATCGGCCCCCTGCAGCTCCGCACGAAGCTCCGAAACCTGTGTCCATACAGATCATGCAGTTTAGGTTGCGGCCCAGATACAAACCATGCCGTACAAGGTCCTCGAGCATGGCCGCCTCCGTGCGTACGAGCCAGACACAGCAGCAATGTGTATTAGCGTGACACGTCTCACGTGTATTAGCGTGCCACGTGCGTTTTTTTTTTTTCCGTGAGAAGGTTACAGGGGCTAGGAATTCGGTGCTTGGCAAGCACTTGTGGGCGGATATGAACGCTCCACTGACCACCACGACCTACTCTACCCAAGGCTGTTTCAATCCCTCGTCATCTGCTGATGTTGTGAGCGCCGTGCTTCCAGCCCAGGTGCACTCGCCGTTGCGTGCGGTTGGCGTACTAAGTTCTCAGCGGCGCTGGTAGGGGCGGTGGACGCAGGACGATGGAGGAGCACGCGAAAGTCGCAGCTGCCCTTGCATGGCTGGTTCGCTGGTATGATCTGCCTTTCCTTCCTTCGCTGCACGGAATGGTGGGGTGCTTCGACCAGGGGACCCTGGGTTCGGCACCCCCATGGCAGAGGTCCTTTGCACAAATCTGACGTCCTAACCTACCAGTTCTCTGGACACGTGCTATCCCTACTCATCCCGACACTCAAGTAGGTGATGGCCACCCCTGTGTGCGTAGCTGTATCTGGCTGTATACATTACACACAGCTGCTGTAGCCTCCCGGACCCGAGGCCCCCAACCGCCCAGAGCATGGAGGTCTTTACTGCAAGGAACAACGCACGGCACCGGTATGGCTCTGCACTGCCATTTGCACCCGAGTGCTGTCGCACCCGATATACACCAAGCTTGCTGACCCGGATCTGTCATCACTGGAACGCGTTGTACATCGAGCATGTAGAAAAGCACGCACACCCACCGGCGTGAATGCCATGCACGCGCACATCTCTCGGTGCCCCATGTGCATGCAACGAAAGGTTATACTACATGCGCGAGTACGGTAGTGCCAAAGGTATAGACCTCCGAACCACACTGCTAAAGTGCCCATAGGTAAGGCCAGCCCAGGCACACACGGCGCCAGCATGAGGAAGACCCGAGCGGTATGCACACTCAACAAAACCACAACCCACAAGCCGCTTTGGCCTGCTGGTCAGGCTTGCAGTGGCAACGCACGGTAACGTAGCTTACGGCTGTCACCTCGTCATACCACCGAGTACGGTAAGTACGATGCACCGTGCAACACCAGTACACGCAGCAGCGTAGACCACGGCACAACATCTTTGCAGAAGCTGCAAAGGACATTCTGCGCAGGCCGCCGGAAGACCCAAGTCCCGCATTCTGTACCGTGATTTTTACTAGCGGAAAACACGCAGGTTGTGCTTGCCATGTCTACCAGTACGCAACCCAGACGTGTCACAGTCCGGTCACCTAGTACCCGGCATTCTCCTTGAGCAGTGCTGGGATGCATGCGGGCTCGCGCATGTTCCGTCTCGCTCAGTACTACGCAAGAACCTTAACCCACGCAGCCCCCACAACTCACCCGACCACTGCTCTCCCATCCACGCCCCCCGCCCCCCAACAATCAATCCATTACATGCCAACGAGCCCTTTCCCACCGGCAATCTTCGAGCAACTCCGCTTTGCATCCCCGCTCTGCACATCTTCCTCCACATGCTCCTCACATCTTGGCAGCCCATTCTGCCCAAGCATTTACTCCTGACAGGTGATCAGTGCGGGGCCATGCTGCTGATTCAGCAAAAGGGCCCAAAACAGTGTCAGTGTCTCACAGCGCGGCCCTTCCCACCCTTCGGCCTCTGCTATCTTGCCGTCAGTCCAACGAGTTCTGCCCTTGCTTTATCAGGCACTCAGGTGTGACGAGACGAGCAGGCCGCGCGTTGCGTGCCCCGCGCGCCTTACGCACACCGATGTGTGCTGCAACCGCAGATGCACCACAAGCATAGACCCCTCGTACGCATCCCTCAGCCCTCACAACACAGCCCGCTGGCGGCGCCACAGACGCTCCGCTCATGCTCAACAATTGAACAATCGTAGATCCCAAGTAAGCAAAACTGTCAGACATCAATACAGTGGGGCAAAGGGCACTTGGACAAATCGTTGTCCCAACCGCGGACAAGGTGCACTCGTGCCCACCTCCTGCCCTCGTTCCCCATACCGTTCCTCATGTAAACTTCCTCGCTCCCGCGTTTCACGGGCCCAGCCCGGCTGCGGCCAAACCCTCAACTTCGTAATTTCCACGGCTCTGCTGCCCTGCAGCCGCTTATTGCTGCTGCTGCTGCTGCTACGGCTGCTGCTGCTGCGGCCCCTCCCACTCCCCGTCATTCCCAACCTGGCTCCTCTGGCCCCTGCCAGCAGCCCCGCTCAGCATCCTGACAAGCAGGGACCGACCCGACCGCGGGGCCAACCGCCGGCCAGTGCCCCCGCTACTGCTGCCCCTGCCTGCGTCATCGGAGTTCTCCGACGCCGGTGCGGCCGCCATTATCGCCGCTGACGCCACGCGGCTGCCTTGGCGCCCCATCGGGACGCTTCCCGTGCTGAGTGGCCCCAGCGACCCCGAGGCTGCGCCAGCATTCGCACTGAGCTCGCTGGCAAGGTTGCCGCTCTGCAGCATGGCCGACCCGTGCCGTGACACGTGTCCGGAGCCGTACGCGTACGGCAGCGCGCGCTGCAGTCCGCTGTCCTGCCGCCGCGGCTGCGAGCTGACCTGCGTAAGGGAGCGCCTCAAGCCCAGCCTCGAGCCCAGTCCTGGGCCTGCGCCTGCACCTGCCCAGCCAGCACCCCCTGCCTGGTGGTCCACGTCAGCAAGCTCGCCAGACTGCACATACTGGCGGCTGTCCATCCGGACCAGGAGGACGGGGTACTGCGCGGGCGCCGCCATGTCCCGATGGCTGGCGGCGGCGTGCATCTGAGCCACCAGCGCGCCGCTTGGCGTGCGGTGGTGGGCCAGCGGCCCAGGCGCGGCGACGGCGCCATCGGGGCGCGGCTGCAGTTGCGAGGGCCGCCGGGGCAGCAGCGCTCTTGGCCTGTGGGTGCCAAAGGACTGCTGATGCCGCACCACGCGCGTTGAGCTGCCGCTGGCGTCACCGCTGCCGCCGGAGCTGCCGCCCGGCGGCGACGCCGGCCCGGCGGCGAGGGCCTTGCTCCGGCGGCGGCGGGGGGCATCGGGCTGGCGCGGCAGCGGCTGTGACACGCCTCCGCGGCGGATGGGCGAGCTGTCGTCAGCCGTAATGCTGCCGTACGCGCCACCTGGGCTGCCGTACAAGTCCGAAGAGCCGTCTCCGCCGTCGCCATCCAGCACCCACCGTTGTGACGCCGGTGCGTTTAGGATCATGGTGTTGCCTGAGATCTCAATGACGGACCGGCGTCGCGTGATGCGAGCGGCTGACGGCAGCGGGCCGCTGCTGGTGTTGCTCAGCGTCCCAGCACCACCACCGCCACCGAGAGCCGCCGCCGGCTCCTCAGCGGGGGTGTAGGCAGACCGCCGTCGCATGCTGCCCATGGCTGAAGTCCGTCCCATGGCGTCCGCCGCTCCACGTCCTGCGCCGCCAGGAGATACCCCAAGCGCCGATGCGCGGCGTGACGAGGTTGCGGCAAGTCCTGCAACGCCGCTGCCGCCGCCACCGCCAGCCATGCCCAGGAACGAATTGATGGCGTTGGACAAATGACTCCAGGGTGTGCCCCTCTCGCCACCATCCAGGGAAGGAGGGTTGTACGGCAGGCCATGGGCGTCCCGGCGGCGGCCGGCGGAGGGCCGGGTGCCGCCTGCTGCCGGCGCCTGCTGCTGCGGCGAATGGTCGCCGGCTGAGGCTAGACGTGGTGTAGATGCCTCAGTGGGTGCACTGGCAGCCACAATACCCATGGTGGTGCTGGGTCGACCCGTGTCCGCTGCGCCGTCCCACGGTGCCTGTCGGTGCAGCTCGGCTGCAGAGTTTACCCCCGGGGCGACAGCAGAGGTGCGGCGGCTTGAGGCACGCTTGCTGACCGTGGGCTGCAGGGTGGTGCCACCGCCGGCTAGGGGTGCGGCCTGAGGGAGGGCACTTGCTTCGGTCGAGCGGAAACTCATGTTGGTGTTGGTGAGGGGCAGGCCAGCGGGGTGTTGTGTGGCAGCAGCTGGAGACGGGGGCAGCTCGCTGCGGCCGGGAGGGAGACGTGAATCCACTGCAGGTGAATGCGCAGCAGCTGTGAGGCTGTCGGCTGCACCGTGCACGGCAACATGGGCAGGCGGTGCCAGTGCCTCCCGCCGCCGCTCTGACCGCCGCAGGAAGGACGACGTAAGGGACAGCAGCCGCCTGGTGCGGTCCGTGCTTGCAGCCGAGCTGCCTGACACAAGGTGCGCGCTTGTGCCGTGGGACAGTACCTGCCCCTCCACCGCCCCTGACACCGCCACGTCAGCGGACCCCACCCCACTGCAGTCTGCCATAAACTGCACGCCACGAGCGGGGGTGTGCGAGGGGGTGCGTGCGGCGGCGCTGCCGCCACCACCGGCCGCCGCTGCCCCTGCCACACGCTCATCGGCGGCACTGCGCATCTTAGGCAGCATCGCCAACGCTCCGTGCTCGTTGCCCGGCTCCTGATCCTCCTCTGTCTCCTCCACCACAGTGGTCTCACGCGTGCTGAGGTGCTCGGACAGGTGCGCATGCGCTCGGGTGCTGCCGGGGCGCTGCAAGCTCCCGCGCATAACCCCTGCATGCCGTCTGGAGCTGGCCGCTGACCCCAGACCGGGAGCAGCAGCGCCCAGCGAGCCTAGGGCATCGCTCGGGATGCTGCCCTCACGCGAGGCCTCCAGCTGGCCGCTCTGCGTGTGTGCGCCCAAGCTGCGGTGCCGCGGCGGCAGCGCCCCCGCAGTGTCCAGGAGGGACGTGGTGGTGACAGCGGCGCTGCTGCGCACTCCAGCGTAATGCGCGCTGCTGCCGCTGCCCATGCGGCTGGCGCCCACCCCGGCAGAGTTCAGCAGCTCATTCACAGGGTGCGCGTGCCTGCGCAGTGTCAAGGACGCGAGGCTCATCTCCGCAATCAGGCTGCCCGCCGCCGACGCCCCGCCACGCGTGTGGCTCTTGACACGCTTCGACCCGAGGCCCAGCCCGACCGCTTCTGCGCCCTCCGCTTCGGCCGTGCCTGCGCTGGAACCCACAGGCGGCCCCATGGCACGCAACGAGCCCAGCCGCGCCACGCCATGCGAGCTGTTCACACGGCCGTCCAGACCCCTTCGCACGGAGCTGCCACGAGTCGGATGGGCCTCGTTGGTAGCAGACTCGATGGAACGTAACGCCTCGTCAAGCTCCTCGTCCTCCGGCTCGTGGCCCGTGGCGCCAGGGGGCAGCGCGGGTGCTCCCAGCCCCGGTCGCGCAAGGGTGCGAAGCCGATGCAGCAGACCCCCGCCCCGTGTTGTGTTCCGACCGCCGCCACCATCCTCAAGGTCCCCGCCTGCTTCCCCTCCTCCAGCGCCTCCACCACCACCGCCGCTGCCACTGGGGCCAGGGAAGAACATACGGGACAGCTCGCTGGCGCGCCTGCGCTGCTGGCGGCGCGCCTTCTTACCCGCAGCCGCCGTTGCTGTCGCCGCACCTGAGCCGGCCTCTGCTGGCACAGCAGACTGGCCCGCGCCTGGCGCATCTGTCCTGCGCACAGCGCTGGCGTTACGAGTCACGGCCCGCCTCGGCGCCAACACTTCCTCCTCCCCCTCCTGGGCTCCCCTGGTCTGTACTTCGTTGCCCAGTGCCGTACGGCGCACCGCGCGCAGGGCCTTCTTGAAGCCCACCGCAGCGCTCGACGCCATGCCGGTCACGGTGGCAGCTCCCTGCATGCCCGTGGGCGACGCGGCAGCGGTGCTCGTCCCTGCGCTGGCGGCCGGCGCAGCCTGTCCGATGCCGCTCGCGCGCTGCGGGGCCTTCCGGAACATCTCACGCAGCGCAGCAACGCCAGGCTGCGGGCCTGAGCCGCGGTTCGCACCGGGCGAAATGCGCTCCTGATCGCCGCTCCCGTCGTCGCCACCGGCGCCGTTGAACAGCGAAGCTCGCACGGCGGCCAGAGCGGCCGCATCGTCGCTGTCCTCCCCGCTCGAGTACTCGGCCGCGAGGCGATCCGCAAGCTCATCGTCAGCCATGCTGCTCATGAGCGCTGCGTTTGCCAGCGTCGACACCGCGCCGCTCACGCTTCGCAGCGCCGCTGATCGGGTCATTGCCTGCGCGACGGCACCTGGCACGGAGCCGCTGTCGTCGGCAATCCCCGCCGTGCGCATAACCTTGTTGTTCTGCAGCTGTGACGCATGGCGGATGCGCGCGGCCGCCGCCGCTGCCGCACGCGCCGCCGACGCGCTCGCACCGGCCGGCATCCCCGCCGCCGTCGCCGGCGCCTCCGTCCCACGCGCAAGCTTGCTCCTCCGCTCCCGGTTGCTGCCACGCACCGCCCCTGCCTGCGCTGACCTCCGGCTCGCGCGGCCCAAAGCCCCATCCCCATCCACCGCCCTTTCTCCCTCCTCTCCGCTGTCGTCCCCAACCAACAGCATAGGCACCGACTGCATGAGCACGTGCGGGGGAGGACCACCCGCATCCGCCTCGTCCCTCATGGCCGCACTCCCTGAAGTCACAACCGCGCGTTCAAGCCCGTCCATGTCTCCTTCCTCAGACACTGAGTCAGACGCGCCCCCGATGTGCATGTGCGCATGGTCGTTGTCCTCCTCCTCTTCCGCCTCGGTCTCTGCCTCTGCTGGGTGGGCCAGGCCCAAGCCAAGGCTGCCTCGTCCGGCCCTGGCCCCGACCGCAGCCCCGGGTACCGGCACAGCGAAGGGCCCGTGGCGCAGGTCCAGGCAGGGGAGGCCCATGGAGTGGCCGTAGGGGCCCGCGGCAGCCATATCCGCGTGCGCAATGCGCCTGCGTATGCAGGAATAACATGGAGGGCGCAGCTTGCGAACACAACCCACATCAGCCGCTCGTGCCTGTGGCATCACCGCGCCGGCCGCAGAACAAGCTGCCCGCGCATGCATGAATAGAGATTTGCGCAGCACACGGTGACACCTGCTGGTGCACAATCTCAGCTGCGTGGCCCAGTACCCTGGCAAGCGGCCTTCTGCCCCCGCCCCCGTCCCCGCACCCACATGCAGCATAGCGACGCAATGGCAACACCAACACAACGCAACGCAGCGCCAACAGGTACAAGGTACTCACACGCAGTGTATGACCTCCATCTTGGCTGACAGTCCCTTGAGCGCCACCTCGCCCATGCTGTCGCCCACCGCCAGCGCCTCCGGCCCCAGGTCGGGGTACGCCTCCAGACCGCTGTCGTCCCACAGCCGCCGAGAGCACAGCACCTGTGGGGAGGTGCAGCGGGGTTTGGTGTTTAGGACATTCTAGGTGGTAGTTGGTGGTGGTGCAGGCGGCGGCACTTAAGGACAGGCATGCTGATGCCCTGGGAGCCAGCGCCTTGGCCATCGGATGTACACCGTGGTGAGCACTGGGACGCCTTTGGACTCTCACACAGGCGTGTGCACGTGTGCAGGGCCGTCCACTGCGCTGCCCACGGCACACACTGGATGACGCAGCCAGCATAACACACACGCACCAGCCGGCCGTGCCCGTGCGCGTATACCAACCTGGCCTGCGGTGGCTAGCCCCGCGATGCGCGCTGAGCGGTTCATGACCCTGCCGCGGTACGTCATGCGGCCGGTGGTGGTGTGCACCTGGGCCAGCACGTCGCCGCAGTCCAGCCCGCTCTTGAAGCGCAGGCCCCTGCGGAGCACAGGCCAGGGGAGTGGTGGTGATGGGCAAGAAACGAGTCATGACGGCAATCGCGAGGGTTGACTGCAAGATGTTGCCAGGCCGAAAGGGGCCATTGACAAATGGGCAGCCGTCGCTTGGCGTTGCATATTTCCTGCAGAATAAGACGTGGCGGTGTGCTGCTGGTGTGGGGGTCACCATCAGGGCAGTGTTGGAAGGCGTCAGGCATGGGGTGCTTACGGGCTACCCGGCCGCACAGGAGCATGGCGTACGGCATTGGCACACGGCTTTAGCCCTTATGCATCCACCCACCTGAACACGAGGTGGCGCCCACGGCAGAGCTGCCGCCCGTGCGCCGCGTGGCCCTGCCCCGGCACAGGGCTGTGCACACTGCCCCCGCCCCCGGTCGCCAGGTAGCCCTCGGCGGTGTGCCGCGGGGTGGCGGCGCTGCTGCCGCGGCCGCTGGCGGGGCCCGCCATCGCCGCCGCCAGTGCGCCCGCCGCCGCCTCGGTGTCCAGCAGCTCGTCGTCCTTGACGTACACCGCCTCGCCCAGCGCGTGGGTGAGCAGCTCGGGAGGCCTGCACAGGGAAGCAGTACAGTAGGTGTCCTAGCGTCTGAGGCCGGACATCGTTAGGCTCTGGCCATCACCTCGAGGGTGTCAACCACCGTCCCAGCCAGGACTAAGGATTCCGGTTTCCCGGTACGCAGCTCACATGCTCTAGAGGGTTGCCGCGTTCCAAGGCGAGGCGGACGACCATACTCGTCAACAAGTAGCATGATAAGTTCATAATGGTACGCGCACGCGATGCAAGCTGCTCCCTGCGCTCTCCTCCTGTGTACTGCTCACCAATCCGCGTCCTTGGCGTCTGCCTGGCACTCCAGGGCCCATGCCAGCGCCGCGCGGCTGCAGGGGAAGGCGGTGAGCAGCAGCCCGTCCGCGTCCTCCACCAGGTAGCCGCCGTGCCGCAGCATGCGCGGCAGGCAGCAGGCGCGTAGCACGCCCAGCGCGGCCTTGGCAGCCTCCGTGTTCCACGCCAGCAGAGTCTGGGGCAGGCGGGGGCCAGGGTGCAGTCCACGTGATTAGTGGGGGTCGAGTAAAGCCAACGCAAACCAGACCTGTTGCATACGGTACATGTGCCTACATCGCGTCCTTGTTTGCGAGGACGTACGCGCACACCAAGGCCAGTTGCATTTGTGGGCACAGGCAGGAAAGGGCGACTGGAACCAATCCAAGGAACGAAGGGGAGAAGCACAGAAAACCTATATACAACATCATGGCAAACCGCGGCTGCATTGGCCGACCTCTGCAAACCCTGGGGCCGACCTCACAGCATGCCCACCGCACAGGCCTCAGCCCTCCCCCCGCCTCCTCACCCCGCCCCCACCTGCATGCCGACCACCAGCGTGAAGCAGATGGCGGCCGCGTTGACTGGCGCCGACAGCAGCCCCAGGCTGTTCTGCGCCACGCAGGCGGGCGGCCGCAGCAGCGCCAGGCGGGCCAGGTGCGAGAAGTCCAGCGCCAGGTACAGGTCCAGGGAGGGCCAGGCGCCGGCGGGGGCCAGCACGTAGTCGCCCAGGTGCAGCACCTGCAGGCAGCAGGGAGCGTGGAGAGGCAAGGAGCCAGTAGAGTTTGTACACAACAGCTTGGTCCTGGCTAAGGGCGGCTGGGAGCGAGCTGCAAGCGAGGGTGGCAGTGGCGAGAGCCATGGAGGGTGGGGGCCTAGAGCTGGGCTGCACCTGTGCGCTGATGAGCTTGGCCTCGCTAGGAATGAGTGAAGGGAACTGCAGGGCTCATGTTCCAAGCACGGACCGTTGAGAGTAATTCTCCCGAACTTGCTGTAGACCGGGTGCAGCCTGAGAGATGCCGCTGTCCGCTCCGTCCCAATCACCTGCCCCTACAGGCTGGCCGGCGCGTTGCTTGCCCAACCCACAGGCATCCCCACCCCGCCCCTCCACCTGCCCACCATGCACTGCTCCTGCAGCTCCTCCTGCGAGGTAGCGCTGTAGGTGGGCCCGTCCAGCAGCACCACCCCGCCGTGCCCCGCGCGGCACAGCGCCAGCGCGCGACGCAGCGGCGCGGGCAGCTGAGCGCCGTCAGCGCCGCCGCCGCCACCGCCGCCGACCTGCGGCGCTTCCGTCACAGGCTGAACATGGGTGCCTTGTTCGGCGGCGGCATCCGGGGGCACGTCTGCCGAGTTGGGCAGGCCGTACAGGGGGTTGGCGTGGTTGTAGTAGTCACAGGCGGCGCGGTCCACCTCGGCGCCGTCCTCGGCTGCGGCCTGGATCTCGCCGCCGCCAGCAGCAACAGCTGCATCGCGTGACGCCTCCGCTGCAGCCTCCTGCGCCGCGGGGGCGCCTGTGCCTCTCCCGAGGTTTCGCTCCTGCTGCTGTTGCTGCTGCATGAGCGAATCCTGGGCCTGGTCTGGCTCCAGGTGCCCGCTGTTGGAATCTCCGCTAACACGGTCATACTGCGCATCGCCCTGTTGGGCAGGTTCGTCGTCCTCGTCGCTGTCGTCGCCGTACTGCCACGTGCTAATGCCGCACACCACGCGCGGGCCGCTGTACAATGCAACAGGCGGCATGACACAGGCAGGGCAGATCACTTACGTGCAGGGCAAGGTAACAAGCGTCCAGATTCGCCACCTAGAGGTGTGTCGGTACGCGACGCTGCCAACCCAGACGCCTTTTCAGCCTCAAGGCAAAGGGGTGCACTTTGCTCGCGCCCAGCCTATCATTGCCCCTGCTACCGACCACCAAGCCCTCCGCCCATCATTGCCCCTGCTACCGACCCTCCATGGACCCTGCCCATGTTCCTCCCTACCAGAAGATGATGGTCCCCTCTTCGGGGCCTGTCACCTCCTCCGCATCCACAGCCTCAAACGTCATGCGGACCTGTGGGACAGGGAATCGCCGGGGGCACCAGGGGGTTACTTCAGAGAACAAAGATACGACACGCACGAGCATCACGCCAGCCACCATCCGGACACATAGCAACCACACAGCTGCGCTGTCCGTGGCATCACGCCACGTTGCAAGCGTTATGAAAGTTGAGCACGCGCGCTCGAGGGAACATCCCGGCACGCGCACCAGGTGCTGCCTGCCCCAGGTGCTCCGCCTGCTCCTTCAGCGCGGGGCGCCTGGAGCCCCAGCACCATCAACACAGCGCCGAGTACACCCCCACGCGTGCCACTACCCGTTGTAGCAGTACTCCCTTCAGCCCAGCGTTGCATATTCAATCCACGTTCATGGCAAATGAAAGCGGACCCTGGTGGAAACCTGACATACCTGCTCGCCAAAGCTGCGCACGCCCAGCCCCAGCATCAGCTTGCTGCCCAGGTCCTGCCGGTGGTGCAGCACCCCCACATCCACGTCAACACCCAGCGGCGCCGGCGGCAAGCCCAGGTCCGCGCCGTTGTGACCGCCGTAACCTGTCTGGCCCGGCCACTGCGCCGCCGGGCCCGTGGGCCGCGCCTGGCGGAAGGCAGCTGGCATGTTGGCAAGGTTGGCGCCAGCAGCGTTGAACGGCGACATGTCAACGGCTTCGTCCATAGTGTCGTACGGCGAGGGGTAGCCAACAGGCTGCCGTACCCCGGGAGGCACCTGGGCCGAGTGGAAGCGTTGCATCTGCTGTTGTTGTTGGTGGTAATGGTATTGCAGTTGGTCCAGGTGCTGCGGTGGCATGACCGCGTGCGGGCTGCGGGGAGACAGCAGCCGGCTGCCGCGCACGGCAGCAGCTGCGCCAGCAACAAAAGGGCTTTGCAGCGCGTTGTCGAATGTGTCCACATTTGGATGCACGTGTTGTTGGTGGTGCTGCCATTGCGGTGAAGCTGCGCCGCCAGAACACCCCGCCGCCGACATGTCCAGGGACGCCTGCAGCCGCAACCCGCTGCCGCCGCCGGCTGGGCTTGCCGCCGCCCCTGGGCCGGCCACCCGCGCCATACGTGACGGCGAGGCGCTGCCCCGCCTCCCAAAAGCATGCTGGGGCAGCAGCTGGTGCTGTGGGTGCAGCTGGTGCGGTGGCGGATACAGCCGCTGGTGCCCCTGGTGCCCCTGGTACTGCAGGCTCGGCCCCTCGACCACTGCAGCAGCCGGGCTCTCACCCTCTGGCACCCCAGTCAAGCCCTGAATCTCGCCGCCGCAAAGCTCCTCCTCATGGTCATGGTCCTCCTCTTCCTCCTCCGCCTCCACGTCCGCCACCGGCACCTCAACATGCAGCTGTGGCCTGAGCCGCATGCGTCCGTGTGACCCGCCATGCAGGAGCGATGGCTGCCGCTGCCGCTGCTGCTGCTGCCCCTCAAGCCCCCCGTCCGCCCCTGCTACACCACCCTCCTCCATCGCTTCCCCAATGGGCCCGGGCCCATGGCGATCGGCCCCAGCACCCGGCCTCAGTTCCCCCGGCAGCACCGCGCGAGCGGCGGCACCCAGAGGTGCGGCTGCGCGTGCTAGCGGTGCGCCGTGCCGACGGCTTACAGGTGACGTTCTGGCGGCATGGCCGATAGGTAGCGGCGCGCTGTCCTCCGTCCCGAGCGCGGAGCTCAGGAGCGCCGCCTGAGCTTCGGCCCACCAGGAAGGCGCGTCGGGCCACAGCAGGCAGTCGCCGTCGCCGCCGCCGCCGTCCCCAACACTGCTGACGTCAGCAGCGGGCCGCAGCGGACTAAGCCCGCCGCCGGCTGTAGCCCGCCGGCCACCCTGTAACGCCGCCGCGCCCGGCGACGAGTCTCCCGCTAGCAGCTCCCCCTCCAGGACACCCTCTTGCCCCTGCCCGTTCCCGCCGTCCTGGCAGTCATGTTTGCCTTTGCGCTGTCCCTCTTGGCCCTCCTCCAACTCCAGCTCGCCCACGATGCCCTCCATCAGGGCCTTGCTAGACCCGCGGCGCGACAGCCTGCTGTGGCTGTGCTTGCTGACGTCGCTGCCACCCGTCGACGACAGCGCCGCAACGAGCCTCTGCCCCGCCCCCACGCCCAGTCTCGCAACACCGTCAATGGCTCTTGTACCATCGCCGCCAGCATGCTCGCCGCCGCCACCCACGGCCGCCGCCAGCGCGCCGCCATTAAGGAAAGCAGCGGACTGGGCTTCCGACAGCGTCGGCAGCTGCAACGAGAACCGCCCCGCTGCGCCGCCGCCGCCGCCGCCGCCGCCGCCGCCGCCAACGCCGCCAATGTAGACGTCGGTGTCCGAGCCGTCGCCGTTTCCTGCCCTTAATGGCCCTAGCACAAGACCGCCAGCGTTGCCAGTGCTCTGATCCCGCTGCAATGCAGCAGTCGCCATCGCCACCGCCGCCAGTGACGGGTGGTTCAGCAGCCCAAAGCGATGGCCGCTGCTGCCAGAAGCACCGCCGCCGCCAGGCGGGGTAAAGCCGCCTTGCATCGGCAGCGGGCGCCCGCCCATATCGACGCTGACGCCACGGTTTACCCCCAGCGGCGACCTCATGCCGTACTGCCAGGGAGGCAATGGCACGCCGCCGGGGCCCGCCGGGCCGTGTAGCGGCGCCCAAGCACCGCCGACGCTGCCAGACGGCGACAGCGCCGCCAGCGACGCCGCGGAGGCGCCGCCGCCAGCTCCAATGCCGCCACCAAGGACCCATGGGTCGCTAGTGTTGGTGAACCCGCGCGTCATGCCGCCGGCAACACCTGCAAAGCTCGGCAGCGGCATGGACCCACCGGCGTGGGTGGCCGGCGGGCTGCCGCCAGCGGCCATCGGCGGCAACGGCCGCGTGCCTAAGCCTGCAGCACTGGAGTACAGCGGCGTCCCTGTGCCGCTTCCGGAAGCGGCGGAGGCGGCGAAGCGGCTGACGCTGGGACCCGACCGTGGGACGCTGAGCATGGGCCCGCCGACGGTGGCGCCGCCGGCGGCGGAGGCGGTAACGCTGCCGTGGCCGGGGCTGCGGGGGGAGGCGATGGGCCTGGGGCTACGCAGCCCCCGACCCCGCGCTCCGCCGCTGATGAGGGACTTCATCCTGTCCACCGCACCCGACGGGCTGAACGGCGACGCAGACGCCACAATGAAGGACGATTGCGCCGACGCGACCACCACACCGCCGGCGCCTTCGGCGGCCGCAACAGCGCCGCTGCCTGCGCAGCTGCCGCCAAAGGCCGAGCCGCCAAAGTTTGAGGCCCCACCGGCGGGCGGGTCGCCCCCGTTGCCACCTCCATTGCAAGGATCAGTTTGGTTGGCCGCGCCCGGTGCTGTCGGCGGGTTGTTGGCGAGCGTGCGCGGCCGTACGGCGAGCGGTTGGCAGTCAGACAGCTCGAGGACTTCGGCGGGCCAGCGGCAGTTGACCAGCTGTCCCTGCGGTGTGAAAGGTTATAGCAAGAGGTTGGCAAACGAGTGCCACACGACCGTCTACGGAAGCGCGCATGGTTGAGCTGCGTTGTCAATCAGGCAGGGTCGCAACTGCACAGGTAAGCGGTGATGGGCGCCGGTGGTCAGGCAGCACCCGCTTATAACCTAAGCTACGCCCTGTACGGACACACCTGCAGGTGCACCGAGAAACAGACGGCGTCGTGGACGGAGTGGAAGGACAGCGCCACGCGGGTCGGCAGCGCCTGAGACGCCGTGCACGTTACCGCCTTGGCTGCCGCCACGGCCGCCGCCAGCGCGCCGCCGCGTGCGGATGGCGGCGGCGGCGGCGGCGGCGGCGGCATTGGCGACGGCGGGATGGGGGCCTCCGCGGACGTTTGCGGGACGTGGGGGCCGGGCGAGAAGCTGTGCTCCCGGTGCGACACCATGGGGGTAGCGGGCACTGAGCAAAAGCCGCTGCGGGCTGCCCGGAACGCGGCAGGAAGCGGGGGCAGCTGCAGCCCAAGGTTAGGCAGCACCGCAGGCCTGTGCGCCCGGATTCGCACGTCCGCGTCGTCCTGTCCATCAGGTGGTGGCGGCTGCTGTTGCTGCTGCTGGTCCGGCTGCGCCTGCCCTTGCTCCTGCTCGTGCTGTATGGATACAGTGGGAACCTCCTCCGTGCTCCTCAAACTCAAGCTGTTGGTGCCCGCGACCTCGTGCAACGTCGGCAGCGGCTGCCCCGATGCCACCGACTCCACCACCTGAAGCGCTTGCGAAGACAGCTCCCCGCTCAGTATGATGTCCCCCATCGCCGTACTGCCGTACTGTACGCCTTCCTGCTGAGAGTTGTACGACATGCGCTGGTACGATGTGGGCCGCGGAGCGACCAACTCCAGGGATGGTAGCCGGTCGTGCTGTGCGCTGTTGGGCATCCAGGTCGCCGGTTGCTGCAGCTGGGAGCGGGCACGGCCGAACGTGGGGATGGGCATGGCCGGAGAGCGGCAGGCGTTCGGAATGACGGGTGCTGGGGCGGGCAGTATGTCCGGCATGGGAAGCAGCATCGCCTCGAGGCTGTCATGCAGGAGCGGGTTTAGGGGAGCGTTGAGCCTGCCGGGGGTGGAGGCGCCTGGCGGCGGGGATGGCGAGGAGCCTGCCAGTGGCGAGGCGGTGGGCGCAGCGGTGCCGCCGCCGACAGAGGCCGTAGCCCGGAACAGGTGTCGACGCAGGGGCATCAGCGTGCCACGCGCTAATCGCCGTACGGAGGTGAACGCGCGTAGGGCTGTTTCCGTTCCTGCGATAGCCGTCATGCTGCGGGCGAAGACGTGGCCGCCTAGTCGGGTCTGTGGCGCCGCCGCTCCTGTAGGTGACATCGCCGACTGTGAGGCGGTTGAACGACATCCGGTGCGGTCAGCGTGCGGTACATTAGTGGGCGCAGCGGAGGCGCCACCGGGCGGGCCAATAGCGGGCAGGTCCCAAAGACTCGGCGGCGCGGACTGGTACGACACGGCGGGCGGCTGCAGGCTCGGGGAGCCAACGTTAGTGCTGCCGGTGCAGCCCTGCTCCGGGACCGCAACGCTCTGACTGCGACGGCGGCTGTGGCTCTCGTACGTTGCTGCAGGCGGCATGGCGTTGGGTGTCTCGGCGGCGGCCAGTGCAGAAAAGCCTTCTGGTGATACAAGTTCGGTCGCTGAGTGGTTGCCGCCGTACCCGACCGCACCCATCACCCTCTGCACCGCCATGTCGGGTGCTGCGGCCGCCGCCGGTAGTCCTCCTGGCCCAATCCCAAGTTCCATGTGTTGGCTGCCGGCCACAGACACCGGCCCTACGGCCGACACCCCCGACATCCCCGTGTCGTACGGAAGGTACGGGCTCTGCGGCCCAAGCCACGTGCCGGTGCCGTACAACTCCGCCGCAGCCGCAGCTGCGGCTGCGGCCTCCAGCTCCGCCGCCACGGCCGCCTCCATGGCAGGCGAAGGACGCATGTGCGGATGGTACGAGCCGCCGGCGCTGGGTGCGATGCTGGCCACCGGCGCCACGACGCTCGCAACGGTGGGCGGCATGGCAATGCTGTCCGGCAGCTGTACGGCCATGCCGTTGTACCGCCGGGCCAGCTGCTTGATTACGTCATGGCACTGCCGTAGCGCTTGGTCGCGAGCTGCGTCTGAGAGCTTGGGGGAAGTAAGGCCCTGCGAGGCGGCGGGCACGGGGAGGGGTCAGTGACTCAGTGTCATACGCAAGAAGACCGTAACCCGCTGATACCTTGCGACGGCTGTACATCTCCTGCTGGCAACATGTCGGCCCCAATGCTGCCACCCCCTATGCGCCCTCACGTGTCCACTGCTTGCCCAAACCGCAAGCTGGTACAACGATAGGCACGCTCAGCATCACGCACATACACGCACACAAGCCCACCTGAATTTCCAGCACCACGTAGGTCGCCGTGCTCCGCTGCCGCGACGAGTCGTCGTCGTCGCTGACGGAGCGCTGCAGCCGCAGCGTGCGCCGCACGCGCGCCGCCGAGCCCAGCAGCGCCAGCAGCGCCGCGCCGCCCAGGCCCACGCTCAGGCCCGCCACAAGCCGCGCGTCCACGCCACGAGAGCGGGACGCCCTCTGCATCACGGCCAGTGGCGTATGCGCAGCCCGTGAGGGAATAGTTGAGACGATCGGGTGTGGAGGGACTGCGTGTCGTACTGTCACGAAGCCGTCACGTTGCGGCCAGGGTGGGTTCCCACGCCAGCCCCACTTGTGACTCCCCGACGCCTTTCACAGTTTCCCCGTTTCACGCGTACCCACCTGTGCCATGTCATCGTCGGGCATGGGCTGCAGGTACCCTATGGACGCCTGGTACTCCACACGCAGCTCCGCGGCGCCAGGCAGCGCCGCCGCCAGCGCCGCCGGCACGCCCTGCTGCAGCAGCCGCACCGCGTCCGCCACGGCCGCCGACGGGTACGGCAGCAGCGCCGCGTCGTCCTCGTACGGCTGGTTTGGTCCGGCGGTGTCGTACGGGTCGCTGCCGTACAGGTACGCGACGGCGCTGTCGAACACGGGCCTGCAGGGTGTCCAGCATGCGTGTGCGCAAGGGCGCATGAGCAAAGGACGCATGCGAGTGATCCAGTAGTTTGGAAGCGACTGTACAGCACACTGTAGGTAAACGCTAGCCTTTGCGGTAACGGCACTCACCACGCGAGCTCGGCGCCATACAGGCGCAACGCCGGAGCGGCGTTGGTGCTGGCTGCCAGGCGCTGCAGCAGCAGGGCCTGCTCCCGCCGCTGCAGGGAGCTCAGGGGCACGGGACCGGGTGCCGCCGCAGCTGTGGCTGTAGCTGTCGTGTTGGCTGCCGCGGGCGCTGGGGGTGCAGCAGGGGTGTAGGGGCGGAACGGCAGCACACCTGGTGCGGGAGGGGAACAGGGTGCAGCAGCAGAGGAGCAGGTGATGATCAGTCACAGGGAGGCCAGTCACGGCAGGCCTACATCATCGTGCTTGCCAGGAGCCTGACATGTATAAGGGCCCGGCTTTCAGCGCTTATCTGTCCGATGAGCCATCGGGAAAGCAGGATGGCGCCACTTATTCGCTCGTGACAGAAGTGTCCACGTGAGGATGCCACAAGACCACCGGTTGCCGCCTCGTGGCCTAACGCAGGCTGGGTCGTGATTGCCGGACAAGAGACCCATCCTCCACCCCAAGCGCGACATGCTCGGTGACAACTTCCACAAATCCAACGAGCACGGGTAGGTTGGGTGACGCACAGGGCGCGGTGCACGCCCACCTGCTGACGCATCGTCCCACAGCGCCTGCTGCCCCTCCTCCGATGCCAACAGCGCCAGCAGCACAGCGCCGGCCGTTCGTGAAGCGTACGGCGCCGATATCGTGATGGCGCCCACCGGGCTGCTGCACACCAGGGGCGCCAGGTTCACTACAGCTCCATCCGCCCCGCCTGTCCCCGCCTCCGTGGGCCCAGCCAGCCACGCCCACAACTGGCCCCACGTGCTACCGCCATCGCCATCGCCGCCGCTGCCGCCAACGCCGCTGCCGGCAGCGGGCACCCCAGCGGGGCAGCTGTAAGGTGTGCAGCTGACCAGCTGCCCTGTAGCCCTGTCGTACACTGCTGTACTGCCGGGGAGCAGCATCGCACGGGTGGTGGCTACCGCGCGGGGATCGTGGCCTGGCCACGCGTATGCGGCCTGGGGATTATGCCAGAAAGATGCCGTATGTTAAGGTCGAATAGGAGTCGGCGTACCGGTGTCCACACACTGCGCTCGTCATGAACCGAATGAACAGGTCGTCTTGTGCACTCTTACATCCGCTTGACTCTCACTGCACCATGTCCAGTCCAGCGGACTAGGAACACGTCCCCCGCCCACCTGCAGGTGCGTCAGCGTATGTATGGTGAACGCACACCGACCCTCGGCCATCGCAACGGACAGCCGACGGCACGCCGGCGAGGCCTGGCCCGCCGACCCCGCCTGCTCGGCCTTGCTGCCGTACTGGCTGTACGACAGGAGGCGCTGCAGCACCCACAGCGCCGCGCTGCCGGCGGGCGTGTCGAAGCGCCACTGCAGAGTGTCGGGGTCCAAGAGGACGCCATCGCTGGCGCCGTGGACCTGGTGGTTGGGGGCGTGTGGCGGGCGGGTTAAGGACGGTTGGATTGCCGCCACGTGCACCCCGGCCGGGCTTAATTTGCAAACCAGTGCGGGGGCTGCTGGTGGCACCGGTGACCACTGCCCACCCTAAGCTGCAATATGCGACTCCAAACGGACTCGTGCGTGTTCGAAAGGTTGTGTGGCGATTTTAAAGAGACTTTAACGACGATTTTAAAGAGCATGGAATGGGCTCCATCTGGCTACCAGTTGTCTCCCGTTAAGGGCAGACCCTACGCATCCAGGAGGAAGGGTGACGCTGCGGAAAGCTGTACCACATTCCCTGGGTCGTGTGCAGAAGCGTGTGCATCAATGCAACGCTGCGCCAGCACGCCCCAGCCCGAAACCCTTCAAGGGTTCCAGGCCCACCACCACCGCCCAGTCATTCCCCACCTGCATGAAAGACGCCGCGACGGCCTGCAGTAGCGCCGGACCCAAGCAGCCTGCACATTCGTAAAGAGAGGACAATAACGGTACGAGCGCGATCAGCGGCAACACATCTGTACCACATTGGACCTGTACCTGGGAGCTTCAGCTCAGTATCGGTAGCGTAGCCCATACAGCGGCCCTTTTTGCCCGGGGCACGGCTTGCGCCCACCACGCCGCCGCTTCGCTCCGCCGCTGAGCGGTAACGCCGGTCTGTGACTGCCCCGCCCCCATCCTGAGCCCATGCCCGGCCCCAGCCAAATTTCAAACGGGAACCACCTTCCGCTGTGCACCTGCCGCACTACGCCCACCCTTGTCCGACCCATGTCCGTACCGAGGCGCAGCTGCTCCCGTCCCCGGCCGCCCCCCACCCACCCGGTCCCACGTCCAGGCACACGCCGTACTCCGCCGCCCCGTCTCCGTCCACGTCGGTGCCGTGCAGCGCCGCCGCCGCATCCACCAGCTGCTCCCAGCTCCACGCCAGCGGCAGCCGAACCACGCCCTCGATGTCCGTACCGTTTGTACCCGCAACCACACCCGCAACCACTCCATCGCCGCTGCCGCTGCTGCCGTTCCCGGCCTCCTGTTCCCGCCCAAGATCCAACCGACCCCGCATCCGCGCGTTGGCATACAGCTTCTCCAACGCCGCCTCCGTGCCGTACAGTACAAGCGAGTTAGTACCGACTGGAAGGGCCGCTGTCTGGTAGCGGTAGTTGGTGGCCAGGCGGCGCAGGGGCTGGGGGGTAGCTGCCTGGAGCTGCAGGAAGGTGCCAGCGTCCAGTAGCTGCGAGGGGGACGTCACCATGCCGCCAGCCGCAGCGTCGGGGCTGGTTCCGGGGCGCACCAGCCCCGGCAGCAGCTCCGAGTCCAGGATCGCAACGTCGTACAGGTGCCCAACTGCCAACCGCCAGCCACCTGGTGCGCTATTGCTGCTGTTGCTGCTGTTGTCGGGCGCTGGGCTCGCCGTGGCGGTGAGGGCGCGCCTGGCCGGTGTGGGGCTGGGCATAGGCAGGGCGGGAGGTGGTGGGGCTGCGGAGGCAGGGGCGAAGGCGGGCTGTGCAGGCGCGGAAGGCATGGGCGGGGGCAGGCCTGCAGCCGCCGAAAGGACCCTGCGTCGCGAGGAGGCAGAGCGAGCACACGGGGCCTAAGACAGGTAGCAAGACGGGCTGCACATGGCTTGGGGCGCCATCGGTGCACCACCCAGCTGGCCAGTCCCATGTGCATGTCGGGTGTCCGGGACAGGGTGCCATGGTCACGTGAATGGTAATGGCCAACGCCCCCCAGGGCCCTGGGTAAGCCCCCGGCGGGCAACCTTGCATGCTGGGCGTGCGGTGCACCATGACACAGCAGCGGCGGACGCAGCAGCAGCTGCAGCAGCTGCTGTAACGGCGGCAACAGCGGCAGTAGCGACTTACTCGTCCCACTGCGTGACTTGCACCCGCCATCCGGTGCTCCTTTCGAACTGCTGCACCAGCGACTCCGGCAGCCGGCGCCCCGCGCTCAGCAGCACCTGCAGAGCCGGGCCCTGGGGCGCAAGGGGCGGCGGCAGGGCACGGGAGGCCACAGCAGAAAGACTTACTAAGGTCTGCCGTGCGGCACGGCTTCGGATGGCACGTGAGCGAGTGGCGACTGGCGACTAAAGCGTTATTGCTCTGACAGGTTGGGTGAGCGAAAACAGGCAAGTCAACTGTAGTGTGACCATAGAGGGGAAGGCACATGCAGAGCAGTAGCAGCAGCAGCAACAACAGCAGCAGAGACGCAGTGCGGTGCACAAAGAGGCGAGGAGGTCGTGTTGAGGGCAACAGGACTAGCAAGAAGGGGGGCGGTGGGCCCCTGTACCACCGCTGGCCCCTGCCTCCAACCCGACACAGACAGAGTCCTTTCAGCACCAGGCAACTTGCCCCCTGATCCTGTCGTGCTGCCACGCCACACACCTCGCTTGAGTTGAAGGCGCTTATGCAGCTGTCTCCGATGTACGCGTCCACAAGTAACGCGACCGCGCCGCTGTTTTCGGTAATTCCGGTGCAGCTGCATAGTCGCACGAGGCAGCATGCGGAAGGGTGTGCCCCGGTGCCCATTTAGCGGGTTACACGGTTACGAAGGCGGCATGGCCGAAGGTGGCATGGCCGAGGTGATATGACAGAGGATGAGCAAGCATGCACGGGTAGTGCGTGACAAGTGTGCATCCTGAGACATGCATTTGGTTCACCATACAAGCGGCAAGGTTAGAACCCTGTCAGCCCGTAACGTGCAAGACCCCACTGTGGCACAGGGCAAGGGCAGATACTTTACCTTTCCGACGACGATTGAAGAATATTTTCACATTGGTAAAATTGGCCATGAGCTGCCGCCCAGAAGGCAAATAAGAGCAGCACCGCCAGAACCATGGAGCGCCTTGCTCCATAACAGTGCCGACATGACGGCGCTCCATCCATCATGCTATAGTATCCATGCTGAAGCCGGTTGCTGAAAGACGGTTGTTGCCACGGGCAAAGCGACCCTGGCTGCCACCAAGTGGCCCACTGCCAGGGCACTGCATTGTTACAAGTCCATTATACTACTGAAATGCTTTACATGCCATGTTGCGTAGAGTCAAAGGCCAGGCTCGCAGGCTGTATACAGTGTAACCAACAAGAACCGCAACATTGTGCCTGGTTGTACAACGTGTGTATGATACCGGTTCGTGTAATATGGCGAAAACTTTAAGGCAGGGTGGGTATGCCCTCTCCCTCTCCCTCTCTCCCTGGCGAACCGAACGCCCTACGATCGATGGAGGTCGCGCTTTACCACAAATTCCCGCACCCGGACTTCGTATGCGAGAACTTTTATCGGCGTCACTGGGATCCATGTTGTAGAGCTGGCTGTGGGTGGGCACGGCCTTGGACACAGTAAGGCAGTAACCGAAGGCGGGCACCGTGGGTATGCACTACGCAGCGGCGAGCACGACAGACGTTCTTCGTGTAAACAAAAACTCATACGTATTGTACCGACCTGCACATGTTGGGCAGCAGACTGTACGTGCACGGCCAACGACCTTGGCACCCAGGTCCCTGCAAAGAACGCATGTAGCCATGTTTGCTGGTTCTCAGCCTCCCTTTGCTGCTGCCCTCTATGTATGGTAGCTGCGGCTGGCTGCATGCAGCACGTAAAAGTTTACGGAGACGCATGCGTGGCAGCATGACAGCGCCTGCTCTGCAAGCTGTGTGCAACCAGGGAGCTCCCCTGTGTGCAAGGATTTGTAGGCGCGTGGCATTGTGCGATTGTCCCACGTGCCTGCGTCGCCCCCGCGAAAAGGAACAAAGCACCATACCGGTAATGGCTACCCCCGGGGCGACCCAAGCACACAACGTAGAAAGGTCCTCTGACAACACGTGCTTAGCAGGCGGATGCGCTCCTGTGGCACTGTTTGGCACTTGGGCGCGGGTCCGGTGGAACTCTGCTCGCCGGCGGCCCTCACGGGGGCGAGCCGTAGCGCGCTGCACCGGCACACACAGTCGGACTCCCCTAACACACAAATGTGGACCCCCATCCAGCCCCATACCGCATGACCGGACTGGTATGACCACGCCGGGTGCGAGGCGGCATGACCTGCGCGCCCATGACTAGCCCGGACCAGCCTATGTTTCATAACTGGCGCATGCACGAATCAGTACCAAGGACACAGTTGTGACACAAGCACTAACACAGGCATTATCCCTTACGTCACCAGCCAGCGCCCAGCCCGGCGCTCTTCCTGCCCCAAGGCGTCTCACATCGTCCCGACGTCGCTCCCAACCCCCCGATCACGGTGGGCCTCAGTCCCGGCCCTCGATCACGCCCCGCCACACACACCGCCAGCCACAGCTGCACACCGTCACAGCACTATTGTTTCCAACGGCCCAGCGACCCCTTTACACCATGCCCGCAGGCCACGTCGAGCTCACTGCCGCCCTGCCCCATCCGCCCGGGCTCAACTACATCCATGCATCCATGCGTCCCAACTGGTCTCGGCCCCGTTCCCCCTATACCCCCGTGCCACGCCCTAGCTGCCTGTTTGCAACCAATACCAACCACCAGCACACCCACTCCAGGCCCCACCTTGAGCCTGGACCCCTACCCCTACCCCGTCCCGCTGTTCCCCCACCCCTTCGCCCTCCCCCCGCCGTGTTCACCCGCGCGCCATGTCCAGCTCGCTGCTCGCCGCGTACGAGTTGCTCTTGTGCTTGGGCGTGAAGCCGGAGGCGGAGGCGGGCGCGGGGCCCAGCAGCATCTCGCTGATGCGCAGCCAGTCCTGCGTGGAGCAGCGGGCGCGGGCGAGGGGTCGACCTTGGTGATTACGACACACGGCGGAAAATCTTCGTCCCCACAATCGTGGTCCCCACAGCAATGTTGGCGCGGGCACGTGAACCAAGGCTAGCGGGGAAGGGAAGGCCGCGCGAGCGTGCGAAGGGCAGGGCTAGGGCAGGGAGGCCCTCTGCGGCAAGTGCAGCCGGGCCTTGCTACACCAGGGACCAATCAAGACCATACCGTGTACGGTAGTCCCTGCGCGCACGGCAACCCGCCATACGCGCAAGCCCGCACGCACGCACCTGCGGGCTGTCGGAGGCGAACAGCGTCTCCAGGTCTGACCTGCCGCAGAAGGCGGGCGGGCGGTGGTTCATCTGCTGCGGCAGGACGTCTAGCAGGCCCACCGGCACGTAGCTGCGGCGAGGAGGGGTTGGGGGGCCAGGGTAGGGGGCAGGAATAGGGGCACATAGCAGGAGACAAGAAGCATGATGCACAAGGCTCCTTAGCAAGGCTCGGCGTCCGCTATCCGCGCGAATGCAGACGACATGCTCACCACGCAGCGGGTGCACCCGCATGTCCAATATCAGGAGAAGGGTTCAACGTTCTCTGCGGTCCAAGCAAGGTTGGCGTGCTTGCACACGGCCGCCCCACGTCTACCCCGCACCGAACAACACCAAGGGTATATACCGTAAGGGCGCAAGCTTACGACAGGGCCCGCACCACGCATGGCCTCCCTCAAGTCAACCGAAGCCATGCTGTTTTACTCCTTGGAGCTTTGGCAGGTCCTACTGTAAGTGCAATTGCTAAATGAAGCTGCAACTGTTTTGACCCACCGGCACGTGAACGACAGCCACTCGAGCAGGAAGCGCCGTGTGTTCTCCACGCCCCGCGAGTCGCTGCCCCAGTGCTCCAGGCCGGCGGCGCAGAACTGAATGGGAGGGGTGGGTTCAGGTCCCTCACATATTCGCAATTGCGTGTTTCATGCTCCCGGCCATAGCCATGGTGCCGCGTTCGTGCGTGTACGCGTAGGTATCTTAGAGTTAAGCTGCAGCACCAACGGCCCCACCTGCCGGTACAGGTCCAGACGCTCAGAGGCCGAGATGTCCCAGTGCCGCTGCTCCTTGATCTCTGCGGGTGTGAGGGGAACGGTCAGGTGAGGGGCACGGGTGGGCGCTGCATTGGCAAAAGTCAACGGAGGCCCAGGCCTGGCAAGAGCGCAACAAGCGCTCGGTGGCCAAGGATTCGACAGACATAAAAGCATGCTGGTCCTAAAAACCGGCAAAAGTCGCACTCCAGCCTTGAGCAACGACGGCATGTGTGAACTCAAACTCCAGTTCACACTGCAGGGTGCTCGCACGCTGCGCCCGTGCACCCACCTGTGAAGATCCAGGGCTTGATGAGCGCCCCCCGGCCGATCATGGCAGACGCCACGCCGTGCACGGCCAGGTGCTCGTTCCAGTCGGTGTACGACAGGATGTCGCCGTTGCCCAGCAGCTGCAGCCCCGCCGCCGAGCAGGTCTCGCCCACCCTGCGCGCAGCGCACACAGACCAGGGGTGCGGGTGGATGGGAATGTGATGGAGCATGCGCGCATCACGGAGATGGACAGGTGCATGGAGCAGCTTGTGGCTAGCGGGACTGCAGCACTGCCCAGGCAAGACGTGAAGCACCCGCAGGCATAGATGAAGGCCGTGCGGAACCACACAGCCATGGCAAGACGCCACGCAAAAGGCTTCGCCTGTACACACATGTGCAGCGGCCCTGCACATCCCGCTCCAACAGATGTCACCTGCAGCAACTACAGTACATGTGTGACTACAGTACATGTGTGACCCCAGTCCACCAGCTTGCTACAAACTGCCCCCACCACAAGTCCCATGCCATGTCCCTACGTAAAGTTTGCCGCTTTGCGACATGTTCCGATGGGTTCGCAGCCGTGCCCATGTAGTGCAAGCTGTTCTTGTTCATGAATGGCAACCCCATTCCGCCAGCATGCTGTAGCGCTGCCACCCGCCCTCCCCTCTTATAGGACACAGTGGCATGACCACTCATGCACGCACACAGCGCTACAAAGTTAGTCTGACGTACTGGGCCGTGCCAGAGCACTCACTGCTTGATGTACTCCCAGTCGGCCAGCTTGCTGTAGCGCTGCTGCCGCGTGCGGCCGTGCAGCGTCACCGCCGCCGCACCCCAGCCGCCCGCCTGGTGCAGGAACGTGTGCGCCACCTGCAGCGCGTGGGGCACACCACAGGAGGCTGGGGGCAGAGCACACGGCTGGACTTGTGGAGGAGCGTGTGCATGACCTCCACGGGGACACAGCTAGCACATGGCAGTCTGGGTCTGCCAAGGAACACCTCGTGCAGGGCAACGAACACCGGAACTCAATCGACCTCGACGCCCACCGCTCTCATCGGGCGCTCAGCGCCGGCCCCGCTTCCATTCAACCCCACCCCTGCCAATGCTTCCCATACCATCTTGCATTACGCGTCCTTACGGCCCCCTGGCTCTCCGGACGTTACCCCCTTGGGTTTTACAACTGCAACTTACCCCCGCTAGCTACACAACAACCCGCCGGTCTCCCCAGGTACCACAGTTGCAATGCCCCCGCCCGCCGCTCGCCCCTTTCACGCACGTCGCATCCGTCGTTGTAGCCCTTGCGCGTCTTGAAGGTGATGGGGATGTCGGTGGCCGCTGACGTGGCGCGGATGATCTGCTCGATGCGCCGCGGCTGCCGCAGCAGCGCACTGCCAGCGCTCTTGTCGCACACCTGGAGGTCGAGGCGAGCGGGCCGGTGCGCAGGGGGTGGGTGTCAGCCTTGCATTTTGACGATTCATGACGGGAGGATGAGGTGCGGAGACACCGAAGCGTGCTGTCCACGCTTTACTGGCACGCATCTGAAGGTAGGCGCGCACGTGGGCGTGAAGCGTGCGGCCGTAGTAAGGTGGGAGCAGTACAGGGAAGCCAGCTGATGATCGAGCAATACAAGGAAACCACAAGCCCCCGTTACACGATCTACCCTATCCTCCCGCCCCCGCCCCCCTCTGCACCCCTCAGGTTCATGGGGCAGCCTCACCCCACCAACCCAAGTCCGCGGGCACCCACCAGGTCTATGGGGCAGCCCATGTTGATGTCGATGAAGTCCGCAACGATGTTGTCACCCAGCAGCTGCCCGCAGCGGGCCAGCGCGTCGGGGAAGCCGCCGCACACCTGGGGGGAGGAGGGGGAGGGGGGGATCGCCTTAGGGGCAGGTCATGGGTGGTGGTGGTCTAGATCATAGCTGAACTGTAGACTGTGCGCATGCCTATGCCCATCCACAGTGTACTGCAAAATACTACAAAGCCACAACGACGCGACGGACGGCGCGCTTGATTAGGGGATACAGAATCCCCACGCCGCACAGCTAGAGAGCAAAACGGGGCCGACGTTGTTCAGGGCGTGCAGCGCCGGGCGCATGACGGCCACGTGTTGCCTAGGGCGCCGCCAGCCCCTCCGCGCCTCACTGCATTTGGCTGACCTCGACCGCACTGCTCCATGCCGTGGTTTGGTGGTACAGAGCCTCACTGACGAGCATCCTTACCCCGCTCCCCAAGCAACCCAAGTACGTTGGTACCAAAACTAACGCCTACGCCCCTGCACGCCTGGCCCGACCACATGCACCCCCAAAGAGTTCCAGCCGTGAGCATCAAACGACACATATCCAGTTGTCCACTGCCTTCCCGGCCTGGTCCCGGCCTGCCCCCGGTCTGCCCAGTTCCCTACCTGCACCCCGAAGAAGTCCTCGCAGGGGTGCCGCTTGAGCAGCGCCCACTCGCTGGCGTGGCCCTGCACGGCACGCGGCACGTGGCAGGAGCTCAGGAGGCAGCGTCGGATGGCTGTCACTTGTACGCTCCACCAGCGCAGCAGGTCAGGTCGCGCAGTCGCTTTCCTTGAGGCGCACCCGCATGCGATCCACATGCACGGATAAGGCCCTGGGATTGTGTCTTGACTGCAATATCTTTTGTCCACCCAGCAGCTGCTTGGCAGCAACAAGAGCGGCCGTACCTAACGGATTGTTGTCGGGTTATCATTGCCTGCCCTCCCCTGTCTTTGCTCCTTTGCTGCCCTGTCCCCTACTCTCTCCCTCACACACACACACAAACTGCCCCCACCTGCAGCAGGTTGGTAGCCAGCGCCATCTCCCCACACGTGATGTCCACCCCCAGGCCCTTGCACATGCGCCTGGGGAGCGGGCAATGCACGCCATGCAACGGGGGTTGTGGCAACGGCACGTCACACCGGGCAATGAAGCAGAGGGGCGATCTGACAGCAGCCACACAAGGCCCGGGGCTGTCCATGATCAGCTCATTTTCTGCTTGGCGTTACTGGGGTAAAATGTACGCAGGTGTTCGTGCTCATATTCACCGGCCCCGCCTCGCCAAAATCAGTTGCAAGCCTCCGCGCCCCCCGGCTCCCCGGCCCCCCACGTTCCTTCCTATCCCGCCAGCCCAGTGAGCCCACCGCCCCGCCGGCCCCCACCTGAAGGGCAGGTTGCCCACGGTGGTGAGGGGCGCCAGGTAGGTCTTGCCGCGGAAGTCCAGCGCCTTCTTCTCCACGGCCCGCAGCGGCACCTCCACGTGCGAAGCGCGCGCCTCCGCCACCGCCTCCGCCTTCGCGGCCGTCACCGCCTCGGCTGCCTGCCCATCTCGTTGCTCCCCCTCCTGCTCCCCCACCTGCTGCTCGGTTCGCTGCCGCTTTGCCGCCGGCTGCTCCTCGCCCTCCGCCTCCGCCTCCCCTTTCCCTGCCGGCTGGCCCTCGGCCGCCTCCACCGCCATTGCCTCAGCACCTGCGCCCTCTGCCCCCACAGCCCCGGCCCCCGAGCCCCCGCCATTCTCAGCCGCCAACGCCTCACTGCCCCCGGCCGCCTCCGGAGCAGCATCTGCGCCTGTCCCGGCCTTGGCCGCTTCCCCGTCCTGCCCCTGCTGCCCCTTGCCGCCCTGCTGCTGCTGCTTGCCCTCCTGCTTGGGCTGCTGTCGCCTCGACACCTGTACCCCCATGCTCTTCAGCACCGCGTCGGCGCGCGAGAACTCATACCTGCAGGGCGTGGTGGCGGCAATGCAAGGACGGGCCGTATCCAACCAGTCGGTGACCCAAATGGCGGCTTACTGGTTCATGCAGACTCAGCCCGCAGCATTCCCGATCAGCAAATCTACGTTTGCCCTGTCCGCCACATACCGACCTAGTCTGCTTCCAGGAGGTGCACCCATGCAACCCCACCCCACCCCGTACCTGTTCTTCCACAGCTTGGCCTGCACGTCTTTGGGCAGCACGTTGGACTCCTTCTCGATGGGGCCCAGGTGCGGCAGGGGGGCAACCGAGGTGGGGATGTCGCTGGGCGGCGCGGCCGCGACCCCATCCCCCGCCGCCGCGCCATTCGCCCCTCCGTCCGCCACAGCCGCCGCCCCGTTCCCTTGCGCCCCCTCTTCCGTCTGCTGCTGCTGCTTCGCCTGCTGCAGCGTGTTTCGCAGCAGCACGTGCTGGTCGTCGGTCGCCGTGTGGGTCAACGCGTAGCGGCAGGTGATGCCTGTGGCAGGCAACGGCAAAGAGCGGCACAGGGCACATGTGCATGTGCGTGAAGTTTAGACGGGTTACTATGTACGTGGAGCAGTGGTCATCGCAATGGCGCAAGCGGCAGGGCGGCAGGCGTGCCACTGGCCACAGGCAGGTGCAGCAACCCAAACGTGTGGCGGTACCTCGCCATGGTCTGTGGTGCCTCCAACCTCCCCTGGCGCGCTGCACCTAGGCCACGACCTGATCCCTATGACATACCGTACGGGCAGGTGGACTGTACGGCTGTCCACGGGCATGTGCCCGGGAGGTCCAGGGGCTTGCTCTGGACGTACGACACGAGGTCGTGGTTGAACCTGCACTTGTCGCCGTAGGTGCACCGGCCCATGGCGTGGTTTGTGCACAGGTCGGGGACGCGGTTGGCCCGAGCGTCCTGGAACAGTTTGCACATATGGTCCGGGCGGTCCCGTTGGTGCGGTGAGGGGTGTGGGGTGTGGGGTGGATACTGGATACCGGTTGGGCAATTCCGCAGCATGGCGGTATGGACTCTGGAATACCGCAGCACTTATCGAATTGCATGAACACACCTTTCGCATCTGCTTGCGGGATTTGTTGTTGTTGCGGCTCTGCTTTTCATCGTTCTGGGCCCCGTCGCCAGCCTGCTTTCCTTGTTCAGACTGCGTTTGCTCTTCCTTTGCAACTGGTAGAGGCGACGTGGCAGGCTTGCTCTGCAGCACGTCAAATGGGAGCGGCGGGGCAAACGGTAAACCCTGACCCGCCGCCCAGGCACGTTCACATTTGCGCGGCGCGCCCAGGCCTCAGCTGACTGTGCGCGCGATGGCCTCCTTACACGCTGTAATCTGTATTCGAGCTTGACAGGCACGATGTTCCGTGCCAGCAGCTCCTCCGCTGTTAAGGGTGGACGCGGAGCTCCATCGCCCGCAGCTGCGTCGGACTTCGGCTGCACGTCCGTCATTTTTGGTGGTACGCGTCTAGTTAAACGATCGCAAGGCAATGGCCCCTTTCAGGGTCCTGGCTGTGTCCGTTCAATTGCAGTTGCGCCGTACCTGGGGCTGCTGGGGCCTCCCTTGCTCACCCTGGGCCGTGTGCTGTCGCCAAACCTCAATATCAGTGCCCTTCGTGAGCAACTGTGACCACAAAAACCTGTCAAGCACAGTGCAGAGTGCACGGATTACAGCACGCTGGCCTGGTCGTCCGGGGAACGGACATACTGCGTCATACGGTAGCTCAAAGATATCCGTCGTGCTCAGGGCCTGCTCGGCGCTACCCGACCCGGGCGCCTGCAGCCCTGCAGCCCTGCACCCCAGGCGCCCAGGGGCCCACTTTCACTGCACGTGGTCACCATTCCTTTCTACTGCGCCCTTATGGTCCTAACAATCACAAGTGATGAACACTGGGCCACAGGGCTGCGCCACCGACTGCTGCGCAATGTGAAACCAGTGTTACACTGTGGGCAAAAGCCGGGGGTCCATAGCCGGACCGAGACACAGCGATGGCCTCTAGGGCCTTAGGCACGAGCCGGGAGGGCTCGAAACACGGGACAACGCCCGACAG
>VFQN01001598.1_pt1 | contig 37264 bp, 71 predicted proteins | sample 3512371 | NCBI WGS metagenome assembly VFQN01 (sample SAMN10412370, study PRJNA504923) | tailings metagenome | isolation source: Replicate 2 from Balatoc abandoned mine | place: Philippines: Itogon, Benguet | collected 2017-08-28
GACCCTGTGCACCGCGGGGGATCATTCGCATGGATCCCCCGCGGGTGTATGCGGGAAGAGCACCCAGGGAATGCGGTGCTGTGGGCGTGCTGGAAGCAGGGGCAGGCTACGTAGCGGGTGGGGGCACCCGGGGTCGGGGCCAATAGAGGGGGGCGGGGGTAACGGCAAAGCCGCAAAGTAACGGAACCGGAAACGGTCAGCCTGTGGGGAGCGAGGTTAGTAGCCGGCAAGGCGCAAAGCAAAAACGCGAAGCTTACCGTGTAATACTTACTGTACCGCAGGGGGGGGGGGCAGCGCTGGGCCAATAGGCGAAGGCACGAGGGAGAAAACCTCCAGGGGATGAACTCATACGGGACTCGCCTTCCTGTTTGCGCAGACTTGAGCCGGCGTGCAGCATGTAGTACCGTACATTGATGTGGCAGGGGCATGAGAACGTCCCGACTGCTTCCACACCGTTTCGTCACGGTTAGGCCACGGCCGCACCGCCCCTTATACATCCGCTCCACTGCTCCACACATCACCTGCACTCCATGCACAGGGCCACCGCCGTGGGCTACATGACCTCCTGCTTCTCCGTGGGTGTGCTCATCGGTCCCGCCCTGGGCGGCTATCTGTCGGTCCGTGCCGCCCTGTGGACGTGCATGGCATTCACCCTGGCCACCCTGATATTCGTAGCTGCATGCGTGCCAGAGTGCGCGCCGGGGCCGGCGGCGCGCGCCGCCGCCCGCCGCGCCGCCGCAGCCACAGCTAAAGCAGCAGCGTCGACATCGCTCAGTGACAAGGTGGTCCGCGCCGGGAATGGGAGCAGGTGGTTCGTGCGCGTGCCGTCGGCACGTGCCTGGAACGCGTCAGCCTTCCGCGGCGTCAAGGTGGAGGCGTCCGGGGATGAGTCTGTGGCGGCGGCGGCGGCGGCGGCGGCAGGGTCACGGCGCGCTGACGAGGAGCGGGCGCCGCTGGCGGCGGCTGCCGCGGCGGAGGCAGCGGAGGCAGCGGCGGAGGTGGCAGCGGCGGAGGCGGAGTCGCTGGTGGCGGGCCAGACGCACTCCGTCGGGGCGACGCCGCCGCTGGCGCCGCCGCCGGGGCCGGCGGCGGTGCCTCACGGCGACATCGCCCCCGCCGCCGCTGCCGCTGGCGCACCGAAAGACGGCAGTGCCGCGGCCGGTGCGGGCTGCTCCGCCGCCTGCGGGTCAGGCGAAGGCGCTGCCGGTACTGACACGGACGGCGAAGCACTGACGAAGGGCCGTGACTCCGGTTCCGGTGGCCTGATGGCTGGGTGGCTGGTAATCAAGAACTCGTCGTTCTACCGCCGCATCGCGCTGATCTGGGTGGTGGTGTCCATGACGTGGGAGGGCGCGGGGGAGCTGCTGTTCCAGTACCTGCAGCTCAAGCTGGGGTACGGCACACGGGACCAGGTGGGCGGTGTGGGGGTGCGGAATGGGTGTAGGGTTGCGGTTGGGGGTGCCGATGCGGGTACGGGTCGCCGTGCTAGGCGGTGTACATCCAGTTGCAAGTGCAATGCGAAAACGGGTGCACTAGTGGGTTTTGGAATGGAAGCTGTACTGCGAGTCAGGACGGGGTAAACTGGGCCAATGGCACGTCGCAGGCGATAGCGAGCTGCCGACTCGTTGCAGCACTGATTGAGTGATGGTGTCAGGCTGCCGAGACCACTCTACCGTACAGCTGGGCCCTCGTTACAGCACTACCTTCCTCCACACCTATGCGCCGCACTGTCACGACCCCAACGGCCTACCTCTTTACATCTCGTCACACGGAAGGCCCCGCGCGCCGCTCCTGCCCCATGTTCCACGCACTACGGCCCGCCTCTCCCCACAGTCCCACGTGCTGGTGGTGCTGGCGGCCGGCGGCCTGGTGGTCAAGGTGGGGCTGCTGGCGCTGCTGGTGCGGCTGCTGGGCGAGCGGCGGCTGCTGGTGCTGGGGCTGTGCGCCTACGCATGCGAGTGCGTGGCGCTGGCGCTGGCGAGCACCAAGACCGAGGGCCTGTTGGCGGTGTCCCTTGGGTCGGTCGCCTCCGTGTGCTGGCCCTCCCTGGTGGCCCTGCAGACCAGCGGAGTGGCTCCGGGGCAGCAGGGCGCGGTGTTTGGGGCACTGCAGGGTATCAGCAGCATGGCGAGTGGCTTGGGGCCGCTGGTGTACGCGTGGGTGTTTCGGGAGGTGTCACGGGCGGATTCGGATTGGAGCGTGGGGCCTGGTGCGGTGTGGTTCCTGGCCGCTGGGATGACGGTGGTGGCGGTTGTGATAACGACCACGCTGCCGAAGCCACACGTGTATGGGGAGAGGGAGGGGGAGCAGGAGGGAGAGAGGGAGGGGGAGAGGGAGGGGGAGGAGGGAAGGCGGGAGGGGGAGGAAGATGTGGAGGCGGGGCGGGATGGTGAGGAGGGCAGGAGGAGCGGAGAGGGGGTCAGGGAGTCGCTGCTGGGGTGAGTGTGGAGTAGTGCAGGGATGGGGTGGTACGTGTATTGGCAGAGGAGCTGAGATTTGGTCTAGGCCCTTTATAGAGGCTATATGGACGAAAGGTAAGGAGTGAGGAGTAATGATGAAGTGGAGTTGGCAGGGTGTATGCATTGGTCCGTAAGTGCGGGTTGAATGTGTTTCAAGAAAAGTGCGTGGGCATGGGTATGTTGCATTCATGCTATTGGACCAGCAAGGTACCGAACAAAGACGATGGCCTGCTGACACTGCAGCCTGGGCCGTTCGGGACGGGCGAGCTATGGCGTTGAACGGGGCCTTGCTCTTGACATTGTGAGCGTGCCCTGCCGAGTGTGTCGGCCACTGCCTTGTGTTTGTGTATGCGTGGTGAGCACAATACGAGGGCTGAGTCAACTGTTCGTCCTGGGTTTTGGGGCTCCAGGTCCAAGGCAGCACCCAGCGCTGTTCTGTCCAAGACATGTTGGCCGGTGCCGGGCTTTCATGTGTCGCCAGGCATACTGCAGGATGAGCGATGAGGCCCCTGAGTCGCTGTCTGCACCTGCACGCAGGTCGCAACCCGAGCTCTATTCGGTCAATCGGTTATTGCATTCGCTGTTTCACAAGTTTTTTCAGGGCTACCGGTATTGTGCTTGTGTCAAGGTTAAGGGCGCTATGCAGGGGCGGCGTGTATGGAGCGCCTCGGCAGTGACTGCGCACTTCAATCACGCCCCCACCCTTAAGCAAGCAGCAACGCAGTAGTGTGGTCTCCACTGCATCCTGCGGATTGATTTTCCCTTGACCTGCAAGGTGTTAGCTGTTGCCCGTTGGGACGTCCTCGTTGAGCATCGCTGATGCACATCCGAAACCCCTGCTGGTGAAGGTGTGGCCGTGTGGGCCCGGCAAGCCTGTCGTACCGCGGTGCAGGTGTTCGCACAGGTTGTTATGCGCATGGCCAGGTATCGCATGCTGATGCGCTTGTATGTCCAATTGTCCAGTACCGATACGTTGACGCGGCGAGTTGTCTAGCACTCTAGCACAATTGTCACGTCATCGGTGGTTGGTGGTCCCCAAGGGTCCCCCTGGCCGCGTGTGCGCAGGCCCCAAACCAGCTGAAGGGTCTGCTATGCGCCAGTACTCGTTGTCAGTCAGCTTGCCGTTCACGACCTTCGTATGGTATGGTGCCTCGCCCGTCTTACCGTAACCTCGAGTCCACAACCAGGCTCCCCTGTCCAGAAGTATACCACGTCAGCTTAGCCACGCAACGCAGCTCTAGGCAGTCCCGTGTTGCCTGGTGCCTACGAATGAGGATGAGGACATCTCCACACGGATGGAGTTAGGCAGGAAGCGGCAAGGCAGCAACGGTGGCGCGTTACCGGTATGCCCCACCCCGGTATGCCCCAACTCACCATCATCGGACCTCAAGTGGGACCCAACCCCCAGCAACCCCTGCTACGCTGCCAGGGCCCCTGCTTGATGGCGTGAGCCCTTTCTACCCTTCCTAGTCCGGCTGTTTGCCAACGCTGGACGGGCCCAGGGTCGCCTCAACCGGCGCGGCAGAACGCTTCGTCGGCGTGTAACCTGCCCACGACACAGAAGTTGACGGTTGCTGGCAGGTGTTGCAGGTGGTTGTGGCGGAGGGGGCTGCACAGCTTGACTCTTCATTCCCGAAAACACACACGAAGTCGATAACCTCGACTTCACTGACATTTGTCGAGCCGTAGTCTAAGTTGCGCGAAAGACAAAGAGCTTTGCACGAGCTTTACAGGTCAGCTTCTCTCCGTCTTGCGGTCGGCCCTTCTAGTTCGCGAGTTAAGGCTAGCTGATGTCAGCGTTAAACGCTTTCCAATGTCAGCGGCCTCCAGTATGCCAGGTGCGAGAATCCTCCAAGGAGGCGGCAGTCCTCAACTGACAGAGCATTGCGTAAGACATTGAACACAGCGATTCCATACCATGTAACAGAGGCAATCAAGAAGAGCAATATGGGTAGTCGCGGGCGTCGGGGCAGGCTGTCCACGGATACAGGCGAGTTGGGGTTATGGGTCGAGCACTGCCCTAGCTCGTTGGGACCCTTAATCCAGTTCTGAGCAACCCTATCATGTGCGCGTAGGTACCAGGTTGCGTTGGGTCGCAAAGCGCAGCTCTCCGGCGCCTCGCTCCTCCGCGCTCCTCAGCACCACGGCCACGGGGTAGACAGCTCGCAGTGCGCGCGACCGCGATGGTCAACGTGGACTTTGCAAGCCCCTCATTGCTTCTTGGCGCTGGTCTCATTGGGTGCGGCGTCCTGCTTCTCAACGTGAGTATACTAGCCGGGGTGGACGCTGCTTATGAACCACCTGTCCACCTCTCCGCTCCTGTCGTCGTGGTCTTGCGTCCCTTTCTCCGGAACACCTCCTCCCCCCAATCCTTCGCTCCGCCCGCAGTTACGCAACTTTCAGAACAAAGTTTCGCGCGACGCGGACATTGTCGTGGCGGCCATGGTCAGCATCGTGGGGTCAACGCTCATCTTCCAGGGCTGGCGCCTGGACCCCCTGCTGTTGCTGTGCCAGGCGCTGACCACCTCTGTAGCGTTCTGGTACGGCCTGGAGACGTTCCGGCTGCGCTCCAAGGAGGCGGACATGGTGAGCGATTTGGGCCGCGCGTGCATGGGAGTGGCACTGTCATGGCAGGCGATGGTGCACGCCTGCGGGAGGCAGGGAAACGTGCAGCGGAGAGGGAGTTGGGATAGCGCAGCTGCCGGTGCACGACGGCCTGGCTGCATAGTAAGGCCCGGTGCATAGCACAGATGTCAGTGTGAGTATAGGTTGTTTCATGTCAGCTGTCAGTGGCCTCCGGGCTCGCCGTTCACGCGCTCCTCGGCCCTGCTTTGGCCGCAAGCCAGTTGTCTGAGGTGTGGCCTGAAACCGCAAGCCGTGACCCCTGCCCTGGCTGGCCCCACGCAGGCTCCCCCGCCCCAACTGCCGCCCCCCATGGGCGACGTGCCGTATGACCCGGCCATGCAGCAGCCGTTCCAGCAGCCGTTCCAGCAGCAAGGAGGGCTGTACCCTCCCCCGGGGGCGCCATTCCTGCCGCCCCCGACGGAGGGGTACTACCCCTGGGGCGCGGCGCAGGGCCAGCAGCAGCCGTACGGCGCCGCCGCAAACCCGTACGCGGAGACCATCCAGTACGACTACTACGGCAATCCCATCTCGCCGCAGGAGCAGCAGTACGAGGGCAGTGCGGCAGCCGCAGGGCCAGCCGTGGCGACGTACGGGGAGCCTGCAGTGTACGGCGGGGCACAGGCGGGAAACGGCGGCTGGCCGGCGGGCGCAAGCGGCCGGTCGGACGCGGGGTTGCCGTACGGCTCGGTGGGGGCACCGTACGCCGGGCAAGCAGGTGCTGGTCCCGGCCCGGGTTCCGGGTCGGGGTTCGCCGCTGGCGGCTTTGGCGTGCCGTACGGCGGAATGGCAGGGGGGCTGGAGGCGCAGCAGCAGCAGCAGCCGCCGGGGGGCAATGACGGGGTGGGGCAGCTGTCGCTGCCGCCGGCTGCTGGGTCGGGGTCCGCGTACGGGCAAGGAATGGGCGCACAGGTGGTGCAAGGAGATGCCGCTCCGGGGTACGGCGCGTCGTACGGGTCACCGATGGTCCAGGGTGGAGGCTACCCGAGTCCTGCGGGCGCTGGGCCAAGCGCGGCAGGGTGGGAGGGGCGACGGGGGGCGGCGGCGGGGGCGAGCGCTGGCGGGAACCGGGGGCGGCTAGAGCTGCATGAGCAGGTGGACGACTGGGAGTGAAGGCGGAAGGTTGGTGGAGTACGGAGAGAGGAAAGGTTGGGGCTTGTTGCTTGTGGGAAGGGCGGGGCCCTGCCGTACATGCATGGCGGCGCAGGGTTGTCCTATAACTGTGGTGACGCTGAGCACGCCTGGGCTGGTTCGGTGGTGGGTGTACACAGGCGGCCGGCAGGGTTTGGGTATTGTGACCTTGCCGGGGCGCTGGGGCCTAGGCTGGAGGAGCGCCTTGGCTGCCGTGGCGTGGGTTGTGGGCCGAAACGGAGCGATGTTGGTGGTTCAGTGGGCGTTGCGGCTGTACGCTGTACGGGTTTGCTGCACCGCGAGGCAGGCGCACTCTGGGGCCACGGTCTCGTGCACTGTGCTGCTTGCACGTGCCGGACCGCATGTGTGCACTGTGTGCGGGTACAAGGACCGAACAGTACGGCACCGCAGCAAATTAAGCAGGGCGTCGTGTGTGCCAGTGTGAGCGACTGGGTATAACAGCACAGACGCATGTGGGAAGTGTTGTACCGGCAGATACGCTCCAGGCGATGGAGAGCGGAGGGAGTCATGTGCATGTGTGAGGCTGCACTGGGATGCATGCACAACACGTTTTACCATGCGATTTGCAGAATCGCCTGCGTACTGTGAGCAGTGTCAGACTGCGTGGAGATTGTGATGCAGCGTGCGTCACATCTCCTAACCGGGGTGGCGCTGCAGCGGTGTACTGCAAGTAGTAGGTGATGCAGGGGCCCTGGTCTGGAGGCGGGCATTGCGAGGTGTCAGCAGCTCATTGCACCTGGTTAAATCTTTTCAAGTGGATGACAGTATGCTGCAAGGATAACTGACGACACCTGCCCTTTGTAACAGCAAGGGGGTGGGATGAGATGTTGAGATCCGTACACATCCGGGATCCCAAGGCCCCATCGGTTTACGAGCCCTGGTGCAAGCCGTTGCAGCCAGTGCTGGATGTGCCCCTCTCAAACCAGCCCCCACCAGCTCCCAACCAGCCGCCTCTGTCCTCCGCAGCAGCATGTCCTCAACTCCCCGACCAAGCCTTGCAGGCGCAAGCAGCTAAATTGCCGTTCCGGCACCGGTGCCACCAGCCAGTCAATCAACCAGCCGCCGACCACGAACTGCCTGCCTGCCCACGCCATGGCCGCATGCAACCCTCAACCCGCGCAGCTCCGCCCTACCGCTCAGGCAGTACCAAGCCGCCCTGCCGCCACCACCATCCCTTCCCTGGGCCGCGTCCCCTGCTCGGCTCTACCCCTTTCTCCCGGAGCCGCCAGAGCCCGGCTTGCCAGACGATGACCCGGAGGCGGCGGCGGGCGGCTTCGAGCGCTGCTCGCGCTTGGGCTTGCCGCGCCAGAACAGCCGCAGCGGTGAGCCGGGGAAGCCTGCGGGCAGCAGCACGGCGTGCGGCATGGGCCACGGCACATGAGACGGAGTCAGCTCTTGAACAATCACTGTTACCGTACCCTTACCCAGCACAGCCCATGCATTCCATGTTGAAGTCCCTGGTATGTACCAGTGTAAGACCAGAGCAGTCCCTGGTATGTAGGTTTCCCCCCACCAGCACTCACCGATGTTGTCCCGCAGCTGGCGCTCCATGTACCTCCGGTAGTCCTCGTGGAACAGCGACTCATCGTTGACGAAGAACACGAACGAGGGCGGCCGGGTGCCGGCCTGGAAGCAGGGGAATGCACACGAGCGGCAAGGGCAGCGACATGCGGTGAGAGCGGGCACGGGTGCGCCAGGAAACGACGGGTCGGTGGGTGAACCAGTGGGCCCTCTTCCGCAGCTATAGCAGCCACATGCCACCGTCCCGGCACCGCACCTGGTGCCTTATTAGCGGCGTGCACTGGTGGCCTCGTACGTGCCCTTGCCAGGTCAGTTTTGACCCCCATACCCTCGGCCCCCGATCTCAGACCTCACCACCATGCAAGCAAAGATAAAAAAGAATTTTTTTCACCCCAACACCTCGCACCTGCGTTGCGTAGTATATCTTTCCCTTGCGCAGGCTGCCGCGCTGCGTGGGCGGCGCCTTCCAGGCCGTGGCCTCCTTGACCACCATGTTGAGCGTGGCGGTGGGGATGCGGCGGCGGTGCTGCTCGCCAGCCTCCAGCACCGCCTCCAGCACGTCGTCCACGTGGCGGCCTGCGGGGGGAGCAGGTGCCATGGGGTGGGTTCAGCAAATTCACGCATGTAGAACATGGTGCAGCACAAATGCGCCCCGCCTCCAGCGCGTCTTTCGCTTGGCGGCCTGGGCGCCAGGCACGGCGGGATGTTGTGGCCGTCAATACCGTGGTCCACACCGCAAACTCCGGCGATGATCAGCAAATGGTCTGGGAAGAAGGCGCAGGGAGCCCAACGCGCATGGCGTTCCCCATGCGCCAACTACGATACGCTGCCCCTGTCCACGGTCTCTCCCGCGGCCCCGCCCGCCCCACCCTTGATGGCGCTGGTGCACACCACGGTGGCCCAGTTCACGGAGCGCAGCTGCGACTGCACGTTCTCCGTCATCTTCTCCACCGTCCACAGCCGAGGGTCCACGCGGTCCCACTTGTTCACCACCAGCACAACCGCCTTGCCCGCAGCCGCAAACATCTCGCTCAGCCGGAAGTCCTGAGGGCAGCGGGACGCGGGGCGTGGCGCGGGGCCTTAGAATAAGGCGTGGGGAATGGCGGTGATCATCGTGCCCATGGCCTAGCAAGCAGCATGGCGCCTGCTCCCCGCTCGCCGGGCCTCAAGTGCACCGCCTTGCGTTGGAACCGCAGGCCATACGGTAGGCCATCGTTCCTGATACCTCTACCGTTGTCAGCCCGCTGCACTACTACCGTATGGCCAGCCAGCCCGACCAGCGCGACCACTTCACCCCTATACTGCTTTATCCCTTTGCAGCGCTGCAGGCCAGCCCCTTTCTGCCACAGCTGGCCTGCATATGCAGTGCTCACCCACACGCCAGCCCCACATGGCCACCTACAGCCCCTAATACACATGCCAAAACAAGTGCGCTAACCCACCTGCTGCGTGACGCCCTCGGTGGCGTCCACCACCAGCACCGCCACGTCCGCCCGCCGCACCGCCCGCATGGCGCGGTCCACGCTCAGCTGCTCGGCGCCGTCAGGGGAGTCCGCCACGCGCGCGCGCTTGCGGATGCCGGCCGTATCGATCAGCGTCAGCTTCTTGCCGCCTGCGTGGTGGCAGCCATTGGACAACATGTTGCATGACTCACAGCAAGGGAGGGAAGGCAGGCAAGGACACACGAGTGAGGCCAGGGGACACACATGCAGGCGCTGTAGGAGACCTTGAGCCCTCGTGTGCCTTAGTCGTGCGCGCGTGTCTTATGTTGTAGCTCACCAGGCAGGTTGATGATGGTGTCCACTGCGTCCCGTGTGGTGCCGCTCATGTCGCACACGATGGAGCGCTCCTCGCCCGCGATCGCGTTGAGGAGCGAGGACTTGCCTGGGAGGGGGAAGGGCGGTTGGCGGTTGATGCACAAAGCTGTCGATCGCAATCAGGCGACGGGGAAGGGGTACAGGGGAGAGCGTATGGGGTGCCACGGTTGCGGTGGGCGTGGACGGAGAACCAAGACCAGGCAGTATTGTAGTCATCATTGAGGTCAACCGAGTGCGGACAGACCATGGCACGAAGCCACATTATCCGCACTGCTGCTGACCACAGACGCCGTGCATGACTGCAGGTAGCCGTGTGACGCAGCCACATGCAGTGCTAATGCTGGTGCAACAAGCAGAGCGGTAATGGCAAGCAGCTTTGTTCCCCACGGTGTGCCAGCCAGCGTTTTATGCGATTGTGCCGGAGGTTTGCTCTCCTACACGAGGGCGCTTGCGTTGCGGGCCGCAGGACTCATGTGGCTCAATACGGTACGGCTCATGCCGTTCAGTGTGAACACGCAGGCGTGCCCTTTGGCGATGCTGAGTGTTCTTTAGCGAGCGATGTGAGCTCCCAGCCTGGCTAAGCTTCAAGTAAAAAGCAGGACGCCCCTGGCACGATAAGGGCGTCTGTCGCTGAGCCCCAGAGGCACTCTGACGCTGAGCAATGGAAAGGAGGAACTTAACGCGGGTTTGCGGGCCTGATACACACTGTCTGATAATTGTCGCTGGTTTGCGGGCCTGATGCACACTATCTTAAGGTTGTCTCTGATCCTGGCATGTCTTGCGCTGTCACCCGGCGTTGGTACCTTCTGCCGCAAGCCGCCCATCAGGCACCTTACACACATGCATCAGCATCCACGGAGCCACCACGCTGCAGCCAGACAGTCCTCCTTCCTGGCAGCCTCGACACAGAACGGACAGCAAAGCAGCGCACGTCGTGTACGCGAAACGCCAGCAGTCGTTATCGATACCCCTGCCGGGGGCCCAGTGTGAGCATAGCGGGGGCCCAGTGTGAGCATAGCTTCGTGCACCTGCTTGCATCAAGCCACTGCACTGTTGGCCCCACAGACATGCAGCCACCAACGCCGTCCAGGACGACCAGATGCGCCCGCGGACGATAGCCTTCCTAACAGAGAAAGTCTTTGTAGGTAAGAAAGTAAGTCTAACACGCAGCAACCACAACAGCACTTGTGACTATGATACAGCAATACGGTCCCGTCTAGTCCGAACGCGTGAGCATGTAGTGGGTCAGGCCCGTCGTCGCAGCGCGCGTACAACTCCTCAGCCCGCTCCCCCGCCTATGCCAGGCCCATGCAAACCCCAGTGCGTAACCTCTGTGTGCATCCCTTGCTGCTCATTGCACCGCACAGGGCACGGTCCACACTCCCTTAACCTGTGCGCACAAGGCCAGCCCCCGCCTCATCCCTGCTGCCGCTGCTGCTGCCCATGCACCTGCTGCTGCTGCTGCTCAGACGTACGAGATGGGCCCCTCCAGGCTGCCCTCCGCAAACTGCCGCACGATGGGCTCGTCCGTGGTGTCGAACTCCTTGACCGTGCCCTCCCACACCACCTTGCCCTGGTGCAAGAAGATGATGCGGTCCACCGCCCGGCGGATCGTGGAGTGCTGGTGCGTCACTACGATGTAGCTGGAAATGCCGCTCGTGTTCCCGTTCTCGTCAACCGTGCTGGCGTTGTGCAGGCTGCGCATCAGGTCCTCCACCACGGTGGAGGCCACCGGGTCCAGCCCCGCCGTGGGCTCGTCGTACATGATGACCTGCTCATTTTTGTTGCGCATGTCGGAGACGACGGCTCGCGCGAGCGCAACGCGCTTCTTCATGCCGCCCGAGAGCTCGGCGGGGTAGAGGGACTCCACCCCGCGTAGCCCCACCTTCGCAAGGCTGTCTGCTACGAGGTCTTTAATCTTTGCCTCCGGCAGGTCACTGTGCTCGTAGAGGAGGAAGCCCACGTTCTCCCCGACCGTGAGCGAGTCAAAGAGCGCGGCGTTTTGGAACACCATGCCGATGCGCAGAGGGGGACCCTCGTTGTCGTCCGACAGGAGCCCTTTCCGCTCTTCCCCATGGATTTTGATTGTCCCGCTGTCAGGCTGCAAAAGCCCAGCTGCCAGGCGCAGGGTTGTGGACTTGCCGGTGCCAGAGGCACCGATAATTCCCACGGCCTCGCCACGCCGGATTTTGAAGCTGGCGCCGCGCAAGATGGGCTTATCTCCGAATGCTTTGTAGACATCAATGAACTCGATTAGCACATCCTCATCGGTGTTGCTGACGGCAGGGCTCTGCTGCGCGGTTGCGAGGGCGCTGCTTTGGTCCTGCGTCAGCGCCGCTGCGAGGTTACTGCGCCTGCTGCTTCCGAATAGCTGCTGGCTATGTAGAATTGTCCTAGATTGTTGCAATGTACGTGGTTGGCAGACTTGCCGGGCGGGTAGGCTTGTGGCCGGTGCCGATGTGGACGGCACCGGAAAGCAACGCATAGTGTGAGCCCAAGAAGCCTGATGCAGGTTAAAGTAGCTCGCCGGAGTATGTTTTGCTGCAACGTAAGAGCACGAGACGAGCCCCGGCCGGGCTTACTTGCAGACAACGGCCGTACTGTCGCATGGCCGTGGCCATGGCCTCGATACTGTCACACAGGGCAAACGACGCCCCATACCGTCGGCCGCCTTTCACTTAGCAGCCGCAAAAGGAGCATGTGCGTTTGCTCTGCTGTCCTGTTCTGCTACCTTTGTGTACAGGTGGGGCATGGGGGACAGCCTCACCGGGGTCCATAGCACACCTGGGCAGCCTAAGCTTGAGTGGTTCTTTCTCAACTTTCTCCAGGTGCGACACCTGCACCCCCTTTCACTTTTGCCTGTGTGCCATAGAATTTGCTGTGCACTGAAACGGGACCCCCTCACCCACGGACCTCCCCGGAACCCCGCCCCTGCCCCCTCCTGCCCACCCACCAACGTTGGGCCGCCCGACGATGGCCACGGCCAGCGGGCGCTCCCCTGCCTCCTCCGCCTCCAGGCTGCTCGGCGGCGGCAGCACCGTGGCAAGGGAGTCCAGCAGCTCGCCGGTGCCCGTGCCCGTGATGGCGCTGGGGGAATGAGACGACAGAAAAAGGATTGGGGCTGGCGGAAGGACGACAGCCACTTGGGTGTTTTAAGAGGCAGTATCAGGTGCCTGACCTGTCGTGAACATGCGTTGTGGAGGAGAGAGATACATCGGAGGCGATAGGGATATGAGCCATCTGACAGCCGTAGGCTGCAGGTCCGGCGCTACCAGCAGGCCCCTGCGGACTCCTACCCGCGTGACGCGGATGCTCTGCCGATTGCCCGGCCCACTCCCTTCCCGGAACACCCAACCACCACCTGACCATGACGAGGCACTGCAGACACCCCCGTCCCCCTTACGGGCTACTGCCTGCCTGCGTATGACGCCTCCCGCCTCCCGCCCCCACATCAGCCACGCTCCGCCCCCGCCCCCGCGCTCCACTTTCCATTGCGTGCCAGCACTCTGTTCTCTCACCCCAAGGCTCGTGGACCCCACCCGTATCTGCGTCCCTACCTGACGGTCATGGGCTGCAGCCCCAGCTCCCAGAAGTCCGCTGCCATGGTGTCCGCCTTGGCCACGTTCTCGCACTTGTTCACGGCCAGCAGCACCGTCTGCAGGTGGAGGACACAGAAAGGGGGTGGGGGAGGAGGTGGCAGAGGGGTACTGAGCTGGAGATGAAGGGTTGGCGCAACGGTTGCAATGTGGGTCAGCGCACGTCGTGACTCGTGAGGTTGGAGGGCCTCCGAAAAGGCCGCTGTCGCACCCACGCGCGGGCTCGACAGGTGTCCACGCGAGACCTTGCCAACCATACAGGTAAAGCGCCGCACTTGGAACCATACCCACACCCGTATGGGCCCTCTCGGTCCTACGCCACGCTCCTCCTCCTCCTCCCCCTGCCCCGTGGCCAGCCGTCACCGCCTTCCATCATCGCGCGGCCCATCCTCCCTCTCCCCAGCCTGGACCCAAGTGTCTGCACACCCCTCCCGGTATGTTCAAGGACATTCCCTGCTGTAAGCCCATAGTCGCCCCCAGGCCTCCCAGGCGCATGCCGCCAGCTTCATGCCCCCAGTCCCAGGTGGTACCCGACACCTTGCATGGGGTGCCAGTCTATTCTACTTTCCACACGTAGCCCCCGCCCCTCCCTGCCGCTGCTGCCCACCTTGCCCGGGTGCGTGGACCGCAGCCACGCCAGGATCTCGCTGTCCCCCGGCTGCAGCCCCGCCTGGCCGTCCGTGAGCAGGATCACCACGTCCGCCTCCGCAACGCCTGCACAACAGGGGAGGACCGACCTGCTCAATCCAGCGCCTACCCTAGGCAGGAGTGCGGGTTGTGGAGTATACCAGTGCCCCGCGGCGCTCCTCAGGTCCCACAGCTCATCCGCCTGACTTCCTCCTCTCCGGTCCCCACCCTCGCCCCCACCCGAACCAAACGCAGGCGACCCTTCGACCCATCATCTTGCTATACCATCAGCACCTGTCCCCTGTGCTCCCATCCTGCGTCCTGCCCCGCCACCCACCCGCCGCCGCCTGGCGCTCAATGGCCTCCGGCAGCCCCTCGGCGCTGATGGAGCGCATGGCGGCGCTCCGGACCTCAGGGGGCAGCCGCGTGGCGTCAGACATGAGGCCGCCTGGGAGGGGTGTCCGCGTTGAGTTGGGGCAATGAAAGGGTTCAGGGGCAGGAGCCGAGGTGCCAAGGGATAGCCCTGTGGGGTATCTGCGCCTCTGCCAGCGTACAACAAAACAATGCTGCGCGTGTATCCTGGGTGGGAGGTAGAGTCCCGCTCTTCCCTCAAGGCCCCCAGTTTGTGGTTCAGGTAACCCACGGTGAGGTAACCCACGGCTGCGGGGTCACATGCTCACACCCCACAGCCAGCCCGAATACGCGCCTATCATTACCTCCCAGCGCATGGCCCCTGAGTGCCCCCGAACGCGGGGGAACCCGTCTCCCACACGCGAGGCCCACGGTGTCGTCACCGGCTCCGCCATCCCACCATCTGCCAATCCATCCGCTCCACCATCCGCCCCACCCTACCCGTGTCGATCATGACGAACTCCTTGTCCCCCCAGAAGGCCCGCGTGTACAGCCTGTCGCGCGTGACGCCAGGCTGGTCGAACACCACCGCCACGGCCGCACCCGCGATGCGGTTGAACAGCGCGCTCTTGCCCACGTTGGGCCGACCCACGATGGCGACCTGTGCACGACACGTGGAGGCGAGGCATCAGGGGACAGCAGCACACTCATCAACGCTGTTAATGCAGGTATGAGTAATGGTGCATGTACCGCCGTCATCCGGCAGTCGGCACGGCGCCCTGCACCCGCAAGGTCTGTGGGACACGGGACACACTGGCGACACACATTTGCGCCTTGCCACTCAAGCCTAGCACGCACACAATATCTAGCAGCCAGCCCCCTCGCTCTCTTCCAACCCACATCCTGCGCAGGGACCTGTGTACAGGCCCACGTAGTTAAAATGACCCGCTGCCTTGATGCTTCACAACTCCTTAATCCGTGCTTTTGGGGACAACCCTGCCCTGGCGCCGCCACGGGACACGTTCATGGGCAGCTAGCATCCCTGCACAAAACCCGCATTACAGCAGCTCTCGCCTGTCTACGTCCCTTTTTCCGCCCCCCTCCGTGCCATCCTCCTCAGCTGGGCGGCGCACGGAACCTGTACTCAACAACCGCCAACACACGGCGCTCCCTGCACACGCCGCCCATCGTCGCCATCCCTCGCCATCCATACCGAGCTCCCAGTTGCACGCCACACCGCACCTCACCTTAGGCAGGTACTCGTCGGGGATCCGCCTCCGCCGCTTGTTGCGTGGCACGTAGCCGCCGGGGCCCGCCGCCAGCGTCAGCCCCCCCGCCGCGCCAGGGCCGCTGCTGCTGCTGGCCGCGCCCGCGCTGCGCCGCGCCGCCACCTTGGCCTGGCGGGCAGCGGCCTCCTCGGGGGTTGCGCCGTACGGCACCAGCTGGTCGTCATCCTCGTCCTCTGTACGGTGTTGTACGGGTTAAGGGGAAGGGAGGCGGTTTGGGGGACGGTTCAGGAAGGACTGGGAGAGGTTTGCGGTAGGACGGCATGAATACATACAAAAGTTCGGTTGGAGAGGCAGAGGTTGCTGTGGCGCGCTCAGGGCCGGAGTGGGGGAGTGGCGGGGTATCGTGGGAATGACGAAGTCAATAGCGTCTGCAGTGACTGCGCAAGGGAGCCTCGGGGCCACACCCGCAGACCCTCGAGCTTGTCTGGTAACACAGGCTTTCGCAAGACTACGGTACCTTCGATGTAGTCCTCAACTTGATCGATTTTCGCAATTAAAGACGCGGCAATACGGTCGAAGCGAGCTGCTTCCTCCTTGCTAATGCCCTCCACAAACTCCACTGAGGCCTGGGCCCTGACTGAGGACAGCCGCTGGCTATTGGGGGCATAATGTGGTATGTGAGAAGATATTTGGGCCGGTGAGGCACACGTGAGGCGCGCTGGTCGCGCCGTTGGCGGCCGAAGGACCGAGAATTGCATAGTATTCAGCACCTATAGGGTATCCTTGAGCAATTTGAATATGAGCCAGGCGAAGAGGAACAAGTTGAGAAAGGCTGGCCAAGCGAATCAAAAGCAGCGAGCAACACTCAGTCACGTCTATGCTTTGTCAACTCTGGGGCATAACAGGCAGTAGTTCCTCTGATGAGAAACAAAGCTTCTTTAAGATTGCAACACTTGCTCCAAAGCGTCAGGCACAGCATGCTCGTCCGAAACCACATGCTCTTGAGATTGGGGCTGGTAAGCGGCTGGTGATGAGGTGTGTAACCTGCACCCTCAGGGTATAAGGAATGTGTCCCCTGTTGTTTGACTGCCCCATACAGTACGGCAATGTGAAGTTCGTATATGGGCGCTACTGCCCTAAGACCACATGAAACGTATCGTTTAGGAGGTGCTACCAGCACACGCTGTACCAATTACAGCTCCCTCGCCGCTGCTCGCCGGCTTCCCTGCCAGAGCCCTTGTCAGACATTCCTCAGGCAGCACATCCAGTTGCCGCACGGCATCTTTCTCGCGTCCCAACGAGGCGTTGTGGCGGCTGTTGAGGTGAGCGTTACAGGACGGGCAAATGCATCAGCAGGTATGCGCCAGTCTGTGTCCAGCATCCGTGCCTAGGGCAACCTCAATCAGGACAGGCAACAAAGGTGCCAGCACGGTGTGGTCCGCAGTGACACTATGCAGCACCCGCGACACTGAGCAACGCACATGCAGTAACTTCGCGGGAGACTGGCCTGCATCCAATCGCTTTAGCCTCAGCAGCTATGGCGTCAGGGCACAAGCCGACAAACACTTGACACAGGAAGAGTGGCAGCAGTTCAAAACGTGCAACCACGTGCAATGCACGTAAAGGTCTGGTCCCAAGTACCATGCGCCGTTTTGTCAGTCCTGGGATGGGCCGTAATGCGGTGCAGAAACCCGTGCCGTTCACCCTAAACGCCCCACCATGTCGTACGGTGCTTTACGTGGATGGTAACACCCAGCCGGCAGGATCGCTCTTGTACATGGCCCCAAGCCCTCGCTCACAACCCCCTCTCCTGCTTGGCCAGCCGCACCCAGGCCGCCCGCACGCCCTTAACGAAGGCCGCGAACTCGTTTGTGCGGTTCACCTCGGCCACCAGCTCCCCCAGGCCCGGCACCCCGGGCTCACACTTGGTCACTGCGGAAGCAGGGATGTCATGGATGGCAGACGTTAGCGTATTGTGTCACGTCAAACAACGGGTGTGAGGCCCAAGCAAAGACTTTTGTGTCGCACTGGTGCCTGGTTCGTTGTACGACAGCCATGTACGTGCACCGTGCAATGCGACTGGGACCTTCCCAACCCCATGCCGGCCTTTGCACGCTTCGCTACTCTATCACCGCACCCCTACGAATAATGCAGTTGCTGCTTGTGAGCTGTGCCATTGAGGTTGCAAGTAGCGTAGCCCTCTAGTATGGGCATATGGGCTGCGCTGCCCGTGGGGCCCGCTGCTGTTTACATCCGAAACTGGCACTGTGCCAAGGATGCACGTCTCGGGTGATGCCGGTAAGCGAGGCTCACTCGTCGACACATGGTCGCAGCCGGAGCCCATCCTGCCCTTGCTGTAGCTTTGCGCATTTTGGACCAGCCTACATCAAAGCCGTGCCTTTGTTGGACGAGTGCGTGTCCCGCAGCCCACTAACCGTTGTAGGTGTTGTCGTCTATCCTCACGCTGAGGCAGAACTCCCGGCCGTGGTCGAACGCGTCCACGTGCGTCAGCACCAGGCACAGCTCGTCTGCATGGGGTACACGTGCATCCTTGAGCATAACATCTGCCACTGTGTCTTTGACGCAGGCCCAGCCTATGTCCTGCTCAAGCCGTGCGCTGCCGTCGTACAGGTTCCCCCACCTTGCCCGTGGCGGAACTGCATGGCGAAGCGGTCCGCAAACAGTGTAAGGGCTCGCCGGCACGAGTCCACCTGCTTCTGCTTTTGCTTCTGGCCGCCCTCCAGCTCTGCGTAAGAATGGTGAGTATCAACTTGGTGAGTATCAACAAAACGACCGTGTCTACCTGCAGTGCGTGCCTGCGGGGGTCTGCCAAGGTGTACGAAACGTCTCTAACGGCTGGCGACAATCCGTCAGGTGGCGTGCCTACAAATCAAGGGCTCACCCGCAAGGCGCTGTCGGTACTGCTCCTGCTGCTTGTGCAGCTGTGTCCGCGCCGAGTCAGCCCGGTTCTCCACTGTGCCGCTGAGAGTTGCAGCAGCACTCAGGTCATCCTCCAAGCGCTGGAGCTCTTCTTTCTCCAGAGCCAGGCCTGCACAGCAGCGTGTGGGCGCTGCTTTGATACACGGCGACGCAGGGAACTGCCGATGGCGTGCGGAGGCATGAGCGGGCGTCTTACGTTTTTGGGTGTTGTCTGTGGTGACGCGCAGCTGTTGCTTGTGGGCCTGTAGGTGGCTGGCCTTGCCTGCGAGGGTTTGGGAGGGTAACCCGTCACGCGAGGGCTTTGCAAGCGGCAACGACAGCAGCCAGCCGAGCCGTCTGCATCCAGCGTCCTACATGTTTGGTCCTGTAAGTGGGCGACGTGCTGGTCCTTGCGTTCTGTTGCAGCTTTCGTTCTTGACGAGGCCCAGTCCTGGACTTTCCGCCTTGCCCGGGTCAGCTCAGCTTCAAGTTCTGCTAAATCAATTGTCATATTGCTCAGTTGAATGGCGCGCAGGTGCGTGCAGGTGGCCTTCCTTGGGTGCTTCACGGGCTGTCAAGGCTGGACAAGCGAATCGCCTAGCGCGCCTGAGGTGTTGGCGACGAGAGATATTTGTACAGACTGTTGTTCTATAATTATGCAGGGAACCAAAGTGGCCGAGGGCTGAACAAAACGCATGCACTCAAACGGCGTGTACAACACTTTGTTTTGTGCGGAGGGAGAGCACCTGCAACACCAAGGGGCACAAGGAGCCGTGCAATATGCGGTGCCTTGCTGTTCAGCAGCTGCAGGGCTAGCATACAAACACTGCTTATTTCGATCTTCGTCCGGGGCTACACCTCTCTACCGCGTGGCTAACGCCCTTTACCTGATTAGCAAGCAAACATCGCGCTGTTATACCTAGTATAGTGCCCGCACAGGTGCGTTGAGCGCACTGTGCGGGGAACACTCCAGCGGGAAGATGGCGGAGGCAACGATTATACATACGGTTGGCACAAAAGTTTGGATCAGGGACGAAAAGGAAGCATGGATAAAAGGAGAAGTGGTCAAGGTGCTAGACGACGCGGTGCTTGTTAAGGCAGAGGACAGCGGCGCAGAAGTCAAGTGCAAGCCCGAGGATGCTCCGCTGCAGAACCCCCACAACAACAGGGGTGTGGATGTAAGTGCGTCAGCACTTGTTGACATCTGGTGGCTATGGTGCTGCGCAGCTATGCTACTCCGTCCCGGTCTGGGCCGACGATGCCGCGCGCCTGTTGCATCGGCCCAAAACGCGCGCAGGACATGACCCGCCTCTCCTACCTCCACGAGCCGGCTGTGTTGTGGAACCTCAACACACGCTACGCTTACGATGACATCTACACGTACACGGGCACTATCCTCATCGCTATCAACCCCTTCACGTCACTACCCCACCTGTATGGGACACATATGATGGACCAATACCGTGGTGTGGAGATCGGAGACATCGCACCGCACGTGTACGCCATTGCGGATGCAGCGTACCGGCAAATGCGCAAGGAGATGAAGGGGCAAAGCATCCTGGTACGGTTTGCTGTGTGGGGGTCCTCCTGGGTGGGCCAGCTCGTGCCAGCCGGAAGGATGTTGCATACTTTTATGCATTCCGGCGGCGGAGTGCAGGTATTGCAGTGATCCTCATGTGCACATCGGCGTTTCGGAGTCGTACTGGTCAGCTGTGCCATCCCAGGAAGCTAGGGGCAGGGTGCTCCCGGACGGCAGCAAGCCTGGGTGCATCTAGGGTTCTAGCCCCTCAGCCCAGCAATCATCCGGCTTAGGGCCCCGTGGCATGAGGGACGTACAGGTGGCAAACACTCAAGACTCCCTTAGGACCCCAGCTGCGTAGCTCAGGCCACCACGTTGCGTATGCTTGTCATATCAGGTGAGCGGCGAGTCCGGTGCTGGTAAGACGGAGACGAGCAAGCTCATCATGAAGTACCTGGCGTACATGGGCGGCTACAGCACCGCCGGGGAGGCGCAGGGAAGCGGCCGCAGCGTGGAGGAGCAGGTATGGTGTTTTGGTTTTGCACAGGGGTTGTTAGACACGTTGGGTGCTGCCGCAACCACGTTGCTGGCGGTTGTGAAAGCTGGCAGGTGGCCAACTTACAGTAGCGAGGTCGAGGCATGGTGAGGCACCAACCTGAAGTGCGCGTTTGATCAACTTAACTCACGTGTCGCTGACTACTTAGCCCTGAACGGCCACGGCTCATGCGCACGCGCCACGGCTCTGCATGGTGGTAGCGGGAGCTGTTGCCACAGTTACATGGCACTGGTGGTTGGATGGAGGCCTTCACAGTGCCGGGGCGTGTGCACATCGCAGGTGCTGGAGTCCAACCCGCTGCTGGAGGCGTTCGGTAACGCGAAAACCACACGCAACAACAACTCCTCGCGCTTTGGTAAGTACGTGGAGATCAACTTCAACGACCGGGGCGTGATCAGCGGTGCGGCCATCCGCACCTACCTGCTGGAGCGGTCGCGTGTGGTGGCCATCAACAACCCGGAGCGCAACTACCACATCTTCTACCAGGTGCGGGCAGCTGGGGGCGGCATGCCATGCTGACACCTAGACGACCCGCAGTGGTGGGCCAGGAGTGGGCCGAGAGGTCGGGTTGGTGACGGTGTGGCAGAGCTCAAGGTGTGGTTGTCACCATCTGGGTCGGGTGGCTCGAGGTGTCGTTCCACCATAACCGGACTGAGCACTTCAGCCCCAGGGGCCCACAGACCACCGACACGCTATCCATACCGTCACACCTCGCAAGCACTCACACTAGATTGTGTTGCATCCGTCATATCTTGTACCCGTCAGCTGTGCGACGGCGCCAGCCCGGAGCAGCGCACGGAGTGGCGGCTGCGGCCGGCGACGGAGTTCCGCTACCTCAACCAGTCCACCTGCTACCAGCTGCCTGGCGTGGACAACGCGGAGGAGTTCAAGGTACAGACGGGGCCTGGGTTGGCAAGGGAGTCTAATGTGCACGGCTCTCGATCGTGGGTCAACCGACACGCTCGCGGGCGAATGGCAATGCACGAGGATGAGGGCACGTGTTCTCGAAGGGCGCGACCTGGCGCTGGGGACAAGCCAGGCATACGACCAGTCTCACGGTGTGTAACACGGGGAGTCGATGCCTGGGCGCAGCTCCCGACCACATAGATCCGGATGTAGCGGGCACGCAGTTCCACGGCTTGCAAAGTCGTAACTACCTGCCCTCGCCCCCGCAGCGCACCATCTACGCCATGGAGCGCGTCGGCATCCCCTCAGCCGACCAGCAGGCCATCTTCCGCACGGTAGCCGCCATCCTGCAGCTGGGCAACATCAGCTTCAGGTGGGTCCGAAAAAGGGCTCGCCGCATGGCACATGCAACGGCAGCTGTTCCCTGGTACGGTGGGCTGACGGCACGCGGGTAAGCTGGGGCCTAGGCTGCCCGTACGAGCCAAGCATGTGGGGGCGAGCAGGAGCTGTGCAAGTGGTCGGTACGCTGGGTAACGACGCTCAGTTTTTTGGGGAGTCGGAGCTGTCGATACCCAGTGAGGGCATCAGGGCGAGAGGACCAGGGGGCATGTAATCCTCTATGCAGCGTCATCATTAGCCCAGGCATGAGCAGGGTGCAGCAGAACATGTGTAGTTGCTAGGAGCAAGTCATGAGCGGGTCGCCACGGCACGAAGTTTTATTACCATTTGCAGGGTCTTGGGCAGTTAGGAAAGGGACTGTGGGCCAGGCTTACCCCCTGGGAGAAGCACCAGGGGCGCTGGTACGCCACAGGCTGTAGGGACGACGGCAGCGCGTGGGGTCGTTAGGGGCGAGGTACGCCACACTGTCGGATGTGGCACGCAGCCAATGCACCAGCCCTGACAAAGAAGGGAAGTCTAAGCGGCACTTCATGCTTAACGGCATCCCACCCTTTCGCTCCTGCAGCAACGCGGCGGACGACAGCGCTGTGGTGGCGCCCGCCGGCGAGGAGTACCTGGACTCAACGGGTGCGTGCTGCGTGGCCACAGCGCAGCGTGGCACCTAGTGCGTGGCCATGTTGCGCAGTGTTGTATCACAGCGCCTTAGCAATCAGGACGAGGCGTTCCACAGTCGCATGCTGTCCGTGAATGGGGGTACGCTCATAACGCAAAGAAACCGTGTAAGGCGTCAGGGAAGCACGGAAACGCTGGTGGATGGGGGTGAGCTGGCGCACTGGCCCTACTCGGAAGGGGCGGCTAGTGTGCTGCAACGTGGCCGACGTGCCGATAGGGTACACACGCATCCCACGTTGACTGACAAACTCGCTGTCTTCTGCCACTGATACAGCCTACCTGCTGGGCGTGGACAAGGAGGGACTGCGGGACGCGCTCACCACGCGCGTGCGCCAGACGCCGGACGGCAAGATTGTGTCGCCGCTGGACGCCCGGGCGGCCGCGGAGACGCGCGACTCGCTGGCAAAGATCATCTACGCCAAGATGTTCGACTGGCTGGTCACCTGCATCAACGCGGCCATCGGGGAGGACAAGTGGGTGCTTACCAACGACGGGTTGTTGAGGGATTGATACCGAGACGGGCTGGGAACTGGCTGGCAGGAAGGATTGAGTGCGGCTGTCGGCCACCCGACAGATTGGTACCTCTGTACAGCAGCGGCAGCAGCAGCAGCAGCGTTGTGGTCTGCAGCTCCATGCTGTGGGAGAGCACGGTGCAAAAGGGTGTCCTTGCTGGTGTGGAACTGCAGGAACTGCGCCGCCAGCGTGGGCGTGCTGGACATCTACGGCTTCGAGCAGTTCCAGTACAACGACTTCGAGCAGTTCTGCATCAACCTGGCCAACGAGAAGCTGCAGCAGCACTTCAACCAGCACGTGTTCAAGATGGAGCAGGCAGGTCCACACCGACCGCTCTGCGCAGGGCACATGTTGAGCACTCCGTGTGCTGGAGGGAGGCTGCTTGGCAGGGGCCTTGTAGCTGGCTTCGCGGTGGAACAGGCTGCAAGCCTGGCTGGCATTGGAAACTCACAGGCGTCACGCACAATGTTCACAGGCGGACTACGAGCGCGAGCAGATCGACTGGAGCTACATCGAGTTCGTGGACAACCAGGACGTGCTGGACCTCATCGAGGGCAAGATGGGCATCCTGGACCTGCTGGACGAAACCTGCAGGTGGGGATCCAGGGGCAATGACCACAGGAGGCACAAAGGACACCGACGATTCTGCGAAGACCATGCAGCCAGCGGCGATGGGGAAGCAGGGGGCGCAGGCATGTTGGCCTGATGGCGTGTACGTGAACGGCGTGATGTTGGGTGCATTCAGGTTCGTGGACGCCAAGGGCAAGGACTTTGCGGAGAAGCTGTTCAACTCGCCCACCTGCAAGGACACCCGCCGCTTCTCCAAGCCCAAGGTGGCGCAGACGCAGGTAAGCCGCCAGGGATCCCTGCCGCCATGCTCAGGGAGCGCTTCACTGGCTGTCGTGTTGATGGTCCCCCGTGTTCTGAGCAGCATTGCTGGGCTACCGCTGCGTCAGACAGAAGGCTGACGCTGGGCTCGACTTACTTCTCCACCCCCCTACCATGCAATCCAGTTCATCATCGACCACTACGCCGGCCCCGTCAAGTACGACACCGCCAACTTCCTCGACAAGAACAAGGACTTTGTGGTTCCGGAGCATCAGGCGCTGCTGTGCGCCTCCTCCATACCCTTTGTGTCCACCCTTTTCGCTGAGAACGATGCCGATGCGGCGGCCGCCGCTGCCGCCGCCGGCCGCCGGCCCGGCCCCGCCAACAAGGGCGTCAAGTTCAACAGCGTGGGCAGCCAGTTCAAGAAGCAGCTGGCGGAGCTTATGGTGCAGCTGCACGCCATGGAGCCGCACTACGTCCGCTGCATCAAGCCTAACGAGAGCGCACAGGTACAGCACGCAAAGTGGGGACCTGCCCCCTACCCAGGACGCTTTAGGGCTCCGCACATTGCAAAGATCTTGGCCGGCTGCTCATGCAAGTATGATGAGGCGTGACACCACTGCACCCCTGACCCCACAGCCGAGCGTGTTCGAGAACAAGAACGTGCTCCACCAGCTCAAGTGCGGCGGTGTGATGGAAGCGGTGCGCATCAGCTGCGCAGGTACGGGCTGTGGCTGGGTTGTACGTGGGCCCGGTGCACGGTTCTTGGGCAGCCTGCTACCTGATAGGCACACGCAGGTCTGCATTATCACCATGTTCAGGTACACAACCCGAGGCATTAGAAACGTTCCGCGCCCTGCCTCAACTGCCGTACCACAGGCTTCCCCTCCAAGCGCCCCTACGGCGAGTTCGTGGACCACTTCTGGCCGCTGGCGCCCGACCTGCTCAAGACGGATTCCGACGACAGGGAAATCTCGAAGGCCATCCTGGCCAAGGGGGGCATCTCCGGCTACCAGCTCGGCACCACCAAGGTGCGGCATGCGGCCGGTCAGCACGTCCATATGGGTACACGGCAGGCAGGACAATCGCCGGCTTTCTCACAGCACGAAGCCGGGGTGCAGGGCGCCCCGTCCTAGGCACATTACGTTTCTCTCACTGGGCGGTTACCGACGTGCGCGATGCACAACCCCCTGGCCCCTTGTGCAACACGCGCAGGTGTTCCTGCGCGCTGGCCAGATGGCGCAGCTGGACAAGATGCGCACGGACACCCTCAACGGCGCCGCCGTCACCATCCAGCGCTTTGCGCGCGGCTTCGTGGCACGCCGGCGCTACGTCGCCGCTCGTGCTGCCGTGCTCACCATCCAGAGCGCTGCACGCGCCTGGGCGGCCCGCAAGCTGGCGACGCAGCTGCGCCAGAAGAAGGCGGCCCTCGCCATCCAGGTGAGGGTTACCGTTCGCTAACGTGCTGCCTTCCATGATCCTTCCCTGATGCCTCCTTAGCCCGCCTCCTTCCATCGTCAGGTTCCACGCTTCTTAACACGGTTTTGTCCCGTCTGGACCTCTACAGTGCTACTGGCGCATGTACAAGGCGCGCACGGAGTACCTGGAGACGCGGCGGCTCATCATGTCCATGCAGTCCATGTTCCGCGGCCGCAACGCGCGCCAGCGCCTCACGCAGCTGCGCCGCATGCGCGCCGCCATCACCATCCAGCGCTGCTGGCGCGGCTTCGTGGCCCGCCGCGCCTACCAGGCCACCCTGCGCGCCGCGCTCACGCTGCAGAGCGGGTACCGCATCAAGGTGTGTGCCAAAAACACCCCTGCTGAACAGCCAGAGCACCGCAGCGATAAGCATGCGCAAGGTTATCGGCATAGTGGCGCCAAGCCTGGCATGGAGGTAGCAGGTGGTGCTCAGCACATCTGGGAGGCACATTAGCATATGATGGTGGCGTGAAGGTGAGAACGGGATGTATGCCGCCACGCTCCTGAAACCTGCAGGTGGCCAAGAAGAAGCTGCGCGCGCTGCGCCAGGAGGCCCGCGAGGGCACCAAGCTGCTGGAGGACAAGAAGGTGCTGGAGCAGAAGGTGCACGAGCTGCAGGCCATGCTGGAGACGGTGCAGAACCAGCGCAACGAGCTGCGCCAGCAGGTGGGGCATACGCAAAGCAAGTTGGCCAAACAGAACATGCGCTTTCCTGACACTCCTTGATATCAGCTTGATGTTGAAAGTAGTGTGTGCTCCAACGACTAAAGAGTGCCTTGTCGCTCTCCTGGCTGCAGGCCAAGGCCGAGCTGGCCGCCCGCACGGCGCTGGAGGCGCGCGTGGCGGAGATGTCTGCGGAGCTGGAGGTGGCCAGCAAGGCGCGGCTGGAGGAGCAGGCGGAGGAGCTGGCCAAGCAGCAGGCCAGGGTGGAGGAGCTAGAAACGGTGAGGGGTAAGGGCTGGAGAACGTCATGCAGAGTATTTGCGTTCGAAATCGTTGTTCAGCCCCAGATAGCTCGTAGCAGGCCGTAATGGACAAGGCCGGATGTACAACGGTCTGTCCCGTTGGTATTCGCAGGAGAGCGCGTCGCTCAAGGAGCGGCTGGCGGCTGCGGAGGAGGCCACCTCGCGCAAGACCACGGAGCTGGCCACACAGCTCAAGCGCGCGCAGGACTACATCGGACAGCTCATGGCGGAGCGCAAGCAGATCGACAACAAGTTCCACGACATGAAGACGGACCTCATTACGCGCCTGCAGAACGCGTGCACGCAGCGCGACGAGGCTCGTGGGCGGGTGGGTATGCACGGTCTGGTTTTGAAACCCCAGGGTGCTAACAACAACTCGTGGTGCTTGTTGTTGTCATGTTGACCCTTTGTGTGTTATGCGTGGTAAGTACGTACACACGCAAAAAAAACGGGTCTCTGACTGCAACATGGCGTCTCCGGTGCAACAGGTCCTGGAGCTGGAGAACGAGATGGCCAAGCTGCAAGAGAACGTGTCGGTGAGCAGGCATGATGATGTACCTACCGTAATCCTACGCCATTGCATTTCTGCTTGCTTATGCACGACACTAAGGCGCGTAACATACGCAGTACAGCTCGCAACACCTTGCCGACATACCGGCAACCATGTTGTTCCGGTACATCATGTAGATTGTTGAGCGTTGATCCCATGTGTCGTGACCCTTCAGGCCAAAGACCGGCAACTCGCTGCCGCCGCCGCCACCGCGGCCGCGGTGCAGGCCGTCCAGGCGGCAGCCCCCCTGCCTGCCGCGGCCTCTCCAGCCCCGGCGGGGACGCCCATGGCCCCCTCCAACGCGGCCGCCAACACCATGCAGAACATGCTGCAGAAGCTGCAGGCCTCGGCGCCAGGTGCGTGTGGACCGACCACGCAGTCTGCTGAGTATGAGGTGTCTGTCCGACCCATTGGCAAACTGAGCAGGTTATGGTACGCCCTTCAGCTATAGTATGCTTTGTACCTATGCCACGGCGCAGGGTACGGGCGGCACATGGCGGACACCATCACGGGGCTGTTCGGGAAGGACGGGGCGCCGGCCCCTCTGCGCACACCGCCGCGTGCCGGCATGGAGGAGGAGATGCGGTAAGCAACGAGCGCCAGTTGCTGCGCCTGGGTATTAATACGGTCGCTTTGCGCAGCTAACATCTTGTGCTCACTGACGGCAGCTGCTGCCCTTGGGCGCGCGCTCCCGTTAGGCTACACTTCACCGCTGGTTTGCGTACATCCTGTCCTGGACTAACACGAGCCCACGGTCGGACTCGCACAGGGCCGTGCCCGGGCAGCTGGTGCCAGCCCCAGGGGCGGAGAGCGAGGCGGACCGCCGCATGCGGGAGGCGCAGTTGAAGCAGGTCGGTCGGGTAGTCCAGCAGCTGGGTATTGGAACACTGCCGTATGGCAGCGAGCAACTCTGCTTGGCCTTTCCGCAGGCGGCGCATGGTGGCATGCGTTGTGCCCTGCCAGCCCAAGCCTTGCATCGGGCTGCACTGTGGGAGACCTTGCCTGGTGTAGACTTAGTGTGTCCCAGCAGGCGGTCAGCAAGCAGTAGGTTGATTGTCCCTGCTGTGCGTTGTCTGTATTCAGGTTGCCATGCTGGCGGAAAAGCGCAAGGCGGAGGAGGACCGGCTGCTGGCTGCGCTCACAGCGGCGCCGCCGCTGCCGGTCCGGAACGGGCAGCAGCCGACGGAGGGGCAACAGCTCGGGCCAGCGGGCATGGGCTTCCACAAGGGGCGACCGGTTGCAGCCATCGTCATTTTCCGGTAGGTGGCAGCCCTGAAACCAGGCAAGGCATTTCGGTTTACGAAGTTGTGATGGCACTCCTTGCACCCAGGAAGGGTGCTTGGGGGTGTACTTGTTGCTCAGCGGTTACCGGTTGGTGTGTCACTCACCGGCAGCTGGCTCAATCCGTCTAGCTGCGTGAGGAGGCAGCCATGACCATCTGCGGCACGAGGCGTGAGGTCTAGGCGTGCCCTGAGGTCTCTTAAATTAGGACCTGGAGCCAGATTAACGGTGTCGGGGTGCTGGGCCCCGCCACTCGCGGGTACACACACGTATGAAACGAGGTTCCCTGACCCCCATACGCTATTTTTTCGCAGGTACTGCCTCCACTCCCGCGCCTTCCAGGCCGACCGCACCGCCATCTTCGACCGCATCGTGGGCGTCATCGGGACGCAGGTGGAGCGCGGGCAGGACGACAACAACTGCCTCGCCTACTGGCTGTCCAACACCGTCACGCTGCTGCACATGCTCAACAAGAACATCAAGCCCGCGTCAGGCAACGCCGGGAACCGCACGCGCGCGGCGGGCACGACTGCGGGCGTGGGAGCGGCCACCCGCAGCGTGCTGGGGGCCATGTTCGGCAGCCGCAGCGGGGCGTCGCCTAGCGGCATGGGGCTGGCGCACGCGGAGGCGTCCATCCACGGCGGCGGCGTGGGTAGGTGCGGGTTGATGGAGACGTGTGTCACAGCTCGACCGACCACCCTGACGCCCTTTACATCGCCAATTACAATTCATTACCATCACTGCCACGTATCGTACTGTATCTTGACCACTTACCAATTGATGCTAAGGCTCGTTACAGATCGTCAGCTAAGCAGGTAGCTGGGACTAAGGGAACAATGCGTTCCTGTTTGCAGGCGGCTTCAAGCAGGTGGAGGCCAAGTACCCGGCGCTGCTGTTCAAGCAGCAGCTGGACGCGTTCGTGCAGAAGATCTTCCCCATGATCCGCGACAACGTGCGCAAGGAGATCTCGCCCATGCTCAGCAACTGCATCCACACACCCAAGACCAGCACGCGCACCGCCGCGCGGCCGGGGTCCACATCCGCCGGTGACAAGGCCGCAGGTGAGAGCCGTCTGCAAGGCCCGGGCATACAGAAATATGCAGATTGTTGCCTATTCGCCATGGATGTCATCTGTGGCTAACCCAAGGACATGTTGTGCGAACCGTCGTTATCACGCTGCTGACCAGTTGCCCTCCCGATCATGCTTGCATGACATCGTGCGCAGCCACCACCAGCAGCAGCGCTGCCGCGGCGTCGCTACACCGCTCCTGGTCCGACATCCTGGGCGTGTTCGAGGTGCTGCTGGACACGGTCAAGGCCAACAACGTGCCCAAAGTGCTGGTGCAGGTGAGGACCCGTTTTGAGGACAAAGTACGTTTGGCAGAGATGCGCATCCTTCAGATGTCCGGAAAGAGTTCCATTCTGGTAGACGCAAGCGTGAACGTGCCAAACCCGCCGCCACCACCAAAACGAATCGCCCGTTACGGATACGTTCCCTCTTCTTCCTGGTCCACAGGCGTTGTTCAAGCAGCTGTTCCGGTTCGTCAACGTGCAGCTGTTCAACCAGCTGCTGCTGCGCCGCGAGTGCTGCTCCTTCAGCAACGGCGAGTACGTCAAGACGGGCCTGGAGCAGGTGAGCTGGTGCAGCAGGTGGCATGGTGGGCTGCTACGTTTGTTGGTGCACTATGCACTGCGCAGACACGTTATACAAGCTCACGGCAAACGCGGCAGGAACACGTATCGCGTGCATCCACGTCCTCAACTGGCTATTAACAATTCGGGCCCACGGTGCAGGTGGCCAATTGGATCAACGGCGCGGGGGCGGACTACATCGCGGACTCGTGGGAGGAGCTCAAGTACCTGCGGCAGGTGCGTGGGGTGCGGCAAGGGTGCATCGTGAAACGACCGGAAAAGTGCTAGGGTAACCAGGGGTAACAGGGAATAAGGTTTGGCACCTGGCACTTGGGTGGTATTGTACTCTTGTCTCGCAAAACAACACATAACAGTCTGCTACCTCTCTCTTGCTAACACCCTGTATGGCGCAACACAATGTCTTCTTTTTCGCCCACTGCATGCAGGCGGTGACGTTCCTGGTGATCGGCAACAAGCCCAAGAAGAGCCTGGAGGAGATCACCAGCGACCTGTGCCCGGTGCTGTCCATCCAGCAGCTGTACCGCATCTCCACCATGTACTGGGACGACAAGTACAACACAGAGACGGTGAGCCACAAGCAGTGTCCAGCAGTGTCGTAACGCAACCCGTCCTGTTACTCATGATGCGCAGCCAAGTCGCAAGCGGCATGTGCGGTACTGGCCTCCGTTGCTCTTGCACTCCAACGCACTGACATGTTGAGCTGCACTCCCTGCAGGTGTCTCCCGAGGTGCTGGGCAAGATGAAGACGGCCATGGTGGAGTCCTCGTCCAGCGCCTCGCACTCGTTCCTGCTGGACGACGACTCCTCGCTGCCCTTCCAGGCGGCGGAGCTGCTCGCCAACATGGACGACAAGGTAGGGGTGGTCGGGGCCAAAAAGGGTGGGTGGCGTGCACTCGTGCTTACCGTCTCCTGAGACACACGCTGGCCGGCAGTGTCAAGCGGGCCGGCAGTGCGGCGGCTGAACCGACTGGCGACCTTTCATTAAGGCCCCGCCAGCTTCCTCGTCATATCTCTCTGGCCTGCCAGCTGTCAAGGCTGGTAGAGCCATGTGCAGGGATGCCTGATGACGCACAATCTACTGTACAATTTTTCCACGCACCGATCCATAAGTACACGCCGCTGCTGAGGCTTGGCACTTGTGCGCTTTCTCGGTGCTCCTGCATGCCCGCAGGACCTGTACAGCGGCATGCCGGTGCCGGAGGTGCTGGCGGATGGCGACGGCGCGGCCTCCTTCGCATTCCTAGAAAAGGAGCTGCGCTTTGCTGCCCCGGCGCCGGCGTAGAGGGGCTAGGACGGTGGGCAACGGCAGTAGAACCGATAGCGCTTGCTGGCACGCAGGGGATCGGCGACAAGCTTATACCCTGGCCTGCTAAGAGGAGTATACGTCAGGCTTTGCCCGTCATGTCGGCTGGGCTTGGGTATGCGTCCATGCGGGCTGACCCAGGTGCAACATGTAGCCCGCTGGCGCAGCAATAGCACAAGTACTCGTGTTGTTTTGGGTTTGGCCTGGGCGGGTCGTGCTTTCTGTGACTTCGTGTTCAATCGTGAGCAGAGCGCATGTGTGAATGCGGCGACCGCAGGAGCAGGAGGTAGCGCGGGGAAGGACGGGGGTGCGCTGTGTACTGCTGACCTGAGTGTGTGTGCGTAAGAGCGGCCGCCGTATACGCTTTTGTGGTGGTGACGACATGTACAGTGGGTTGCACTACTGGGGTAGTACAGATCTTTAACTGTGCAAGATCATGTGATGGCGAGAGATGGTGGCTAGCTAGGTTACAGCAAGGAGGGGCCCGCTTTTCCGCAGCAATCCACGCAGGTCGGCTGGATGAAATACAACTATGTCGTGCACTAAGGAGTGCCAAGACTTGCTGTGGGCCTGCGATGGGAGCTCCGTGCTTTGGATATGGGTACCTAGGACAAGTAGAAGAGTTAGTGACGAGAGCTGGTTCGTTTCCAGAGCTCAGGGACTGCTGCAGTGGCATGTCAACGTGCCCGTACCGTACAGGATGCAATCCATGTCAAGGATGTGAAATGCTTCTGGGCAACTGCCCTTGCAGGGCGGAACGAGGTTGTAAGGCTCGAGCTTGGATTTCCTGCAGTCCGGCCAGGTCCGGCCAATCCAACAGCGGCAACAGGTGCAAAGCAGAGCACCGCTTCCCTGCTGCAACCAACTCGTTACGTTGAGAGCACTGGGTGTGAGACCGCACGCGAAGCCCCGGAAAGGGAAGCCGAGTACACAGGTCTGGCAGGCTTCTTAGCGCATGCAGTACATACCGATGCAGTGTGCACAACACGGCACACATGGAGTAGTGCCAGGCAAAATGCAAAATCTAGTGCACAGTGCAACGTTTGCTGTACCGTATTGCACGTGCGCAGCGCAAGGTGGCAAGACCATGGGTAGAGCCTGCCGCTCTATGCTGCTAATCCGGATAGGCCTCCGTAAGGCCCTGCGGTGGGGCGCGTTTTGCTAGGTTCTTGCTTATGGGCAGCAGCAGGGGAGCTCCCTTGACCGGCAGGGCGGCCAGGGCCCAAGTAGCCTAGGGCTGGCATGTCTTATCTCACGGCAGAGGTGTGCGCCAAGTTTGATGCAGGGAAAGCTCGTGCAGTGCATGTACATGGTGCTGCTCCGGAACCTTGATGCCGCACCTGGCGCTGTGACGGTTCAAACTTTTCGCGACATCCTCCCTCGGACTATGCCTATGCCGCCGGCATATTATCGTAGCTCATACTCGTATTTGCTTTGAACATCTTATATAAAGCCAAGTAGTGCAGGAGTCTGGGCGGAGCGTCGTGGCGGAGCCCTACCAGCAACTAGAGTGGGTATCTTGATGCATACGCTCCTCAGCCGTGCTTATACTCTGAATTCGTTTAGGGTAGGATGGTTGACTGGTCGTGTAGTCCAGTATGAGCCGAGGACATGGCAGGGCATCTGCAGCATAAGACTCGCGAGGACGTGATACATGCGATTGTAAAACGGCGGCCATGATTTGGATGTGGGCTCCAGCACTTCGCTTTCAACGTTGCCGTTCACAACTGACAGTCAGGAGGAGGGGTGTTGCAAGCGGCTGACCCGCACTGTCGCTGACGGCTAGCGCTGCAGTTTCAGCATCCTCTGCATCTGTACGGCACATGGTCATGGCAACGCAACATACCGTAGCAATAGGTCCCCCTGCATGTCACCCACTGCCTTCACCACTGCAGCGGTCAGAGTGGTCATCCGCACGCGGCTCGGCAGGAACGAGGGGTCCACCCGACATGGCGGAACTCACCACCGAGCACTCCAGGCTTTCGGGGCTTGAGGCGGTAAGATTACACGTGCAGTAAGCAGGCAACGGTTACCAGATTACCATGGGGCCTATGCGTGCGTGGTGTGCACCGTCCTTTCGCATACAGAGCACACCGGCTGCCGTGGTCACAGGTTGCATGCGTGGCCCATGCCGTTCATATGGGTCAACGTCCTTGCCGGCTTGGACGCACCAAGTCGTCTCAGCTACGCGCGAGGGGCGTACCACCTGTGCTGTATGTAGTTCAGCACCTGCTTGTCGCATTCGGCATTCCGCAGGAGAACACAGCGCTGAAGCAGCACCTGGCAGCTGCGGAAGCGGCCACCACGCGCAAGACCACGGAAATGGCAATACTGCTCAAGAATGCGCAGGAATACATTGGCCAGCTCACGGCGGAGCGCAAGCAGGTCGACAACAAGTTCCACGCCATGAAGACGGACCTCATCACGCGCCTGCAGAACGCGTGCACGCAGCGCGACGAGGCTCGGGGGCGGGTGGGTACGCAAACTCTGGTTTCGAAATCCTAGGGCGCTGGCAGCAGCAAGTCGTGGTGCTTGGTGTCGCCATGTTGACATTCTGTGTGTTTTACGTGCTAGGTATTTGCAAATGCTACAAGGAAGACTGGTCTCTGACTGGAATATGGTCCCTCCGGTGCAACAGGTTCTGGAGCTGGAGAACGAGATGGCCAAACTGACGGAGAACCTGTCGGTGAGCAGGCATGTAGCCAATATAACGCCCCTGCATCTATGTTGCTAATGCACGACACTAGGGCGCATAACGTGCGCAGTAAAGATCACAATACCTTGCCAACATACTTGTGGCCTTGAGTCGAAGGCGGGCATGTCTACACCTCCGGCAAGACCAACTTCCGTACGGCACGGCTTCCGTTTAGACTGGCCAGTATACTTGTGGCCATGACATCATGTACAGTGTGGAACGTTTATCCCCTGTGTCGTGTCTCTCCAGGCCAAGGACCGGCAACTCGCTGCCGCCGCCTCCACCGCAGCCGCGGTGCAGGCTGTCCAGGCTGCGGCCCCCGTGCCTGCCGCCGCCTCGCACGCCCCCGCAGGGGCGCCCATGGCCCCTTCCAACGCGGCCGCCAACACCCTGCACGACATGCTGCAGAAGCTGCAGGCCTCGGCGCCAGGTGCGTGTGCGCCTGGGAAGCAAGGATGACTGGTCATGTCCTTGGCTGTGTAGAATGTCCTTGGTGGACCCGTTGGCAATCGAGTGCGGAGCTGCACCGTGGCATGTTGCACTGTAGGGCATGTTGCATTATACGCCCTTGTACCAATAGGCTTCGTGCCCATGTTACGGCGCAGGGTACGGGCGGCACATGGCGGACACCATCACGGAGCTGTTTGGGAAGGACGGGGCGCCTTCGGCCCCCTTCATCGCAGCCAGCGCTGCTGCACCAGCCCGGGTGCCCCTGGCGCCCTCCAACGCAGCCAACACGGCCGGCACCAGCATGCAGCAGCGCCTACGCAACAATTTGGAGAAGGCACAGCCTGCTACGGGTGAGGTTCAGAGCGTTGTTCTGTCAGCGTTTCGCTCGGTCGAGTTCCCGAAATTATGACTTGGTCTAGGCCAAGATCGGTGCCAATGAACGTTCCCTACAGCGTACGCTGGAGCGTCACTCCACTAGCTCTACCCTTGAATGCAGACAAGGGACAGCACATGACGGAGGACAGTACGGAGATGTGCGGGAACGGCGAGGCGCTGCCGTCGTGTCCTGGGTTCGTGCAGGAGGAGACGGTACAGGAGGCGCGGTGAGTGCACCTGTGGTCCCTGCCTAGCGCGCACGATCGTTACTTACACATAAACCCAAACGCGAAACGCTCGTACGCCGTGTGCCTTGCTGGCGCCCAAAAGGCCAGCAACCAGACCGCGTCTCAAGCGCATTCCAAGCCCTACCCGTCTTGTTTGTGTTGGCGTGCCCGCAGGACAACCACTATGGGAAGTGCATCTCGCCCAGACGCAGCAGCAAACCCAAAGCCGGAAACGCAGGAGCCTGAGGAGAGCCACCGCTTACGAGAGGAGCAGATGGAGCAGGTCGGTTTGGGTACGTGCCAGTATTGTGCGGGGGCGGTAAGGGCATGTACCAGTAACGGGCCGCACGCACGCATAGGCAGGTAGCGGAGCGGTGTGTACTGGTGATGCACGAGACGCACAGCCCAGGTCTGCAAGCGAAGCAGTGCTAGTAGTACTCACTGCAGCACATACCAGTATTTCAGTGCTGCCCTGTTATCACCAGGCTGCAGTGCTGGCGGAGCGGCGCCAGGTGGAGGAGGACCTGCTGCTCGCGGCGCTGACAGGGGACATGGGCTTCCACCACGGCCGCCCGGTGGCCGCCGTTGTCACCTTCAGGTGGGCACGTCGGCTGAAAGCCTTCAACGCCACCTGCACCGTCAGCATGCACATCTGGTCATCACCGTACAGCGGTGCACCATGAGCAACTGAAGCGACCGGTTGCTGCTTGCCCTTCCTCCGCATATGTCTCTCGAGTTTGCGCTGCGTTCGTACTATAGTTCCCGTACTAATACGTCAGTATTCACACTAAGGTGAACATGCTCCCGGCCCTCCCTTGCCCACCCCTCCCGCAGGTACTGCCTCCACTCCCGCGCCTTCCAGGCCGACCGCACCGCCATCTTCGACCGCATCGTGGGCGTCATCGGGACGCAGGTGGAGCGCGGGCAGGACGACAACAACTGCCTCGCCTACTGGCTGTCCAACACCGTCACGCTGCTGCACATGCTCAACAAGAACATCAAGCCCGCGTCAGGCAACGCCGGGAACCGCACGCGTGCCGCGGGCACGACCGCGGGCGCGGGGGCCGCCACCCGCAGCGTGCTGGGGGCCATGTTCGGCAGCCGCAGCGGGGCGTCGCCCAGCGGCATGGGGCTGGCGCACTCGCAGGCGTCCATCCACGGCGGCGGCGTGGGTAGGTGCGGGCTAGGACAAGACCGGATAGACTGGGCACTTACGTATGTCCTGCCCTGACCAGGGAGAACGAGGTACGGTACCATTAGTCCTTGGCGCCGCAACGGAAGGTCTCTCTTTGTGCAGTGCGATCTAAGCGAATAGGCCGCTTTGCTCCTTGCAGGTGGCTCCGAGCAGGTGGAGGCCAAGTACCCGGCTTTGCTGTTCAAGCAGCAGCTGGACGCGTTCGTGCTGAAGATCTTCCCCATGATCCGCGACAACGTGCGCAAGGAGATCTCGCCCATGCTTAGCAACTGCGTCCAGACACCCGAGCCCAGCACGCACACCGCCAAGCGCCTGGGGTCCACATCCGCCGGTGGCCAGGCGGCAGGTGAGAGGAGCCGGCGAGGGTCTGAACTTGTGTTCCGTGCAGGTGAACATGTATTACCGTGGCGATCTGCCTTCCATCGCCGTTCACACTGACATCTTGTATCCGCCACCACTCGCCGCTTTCCCTCAACCATCTCCACATATATACACCACGCAGCCGCCACCGGCAGCACGACCGCCGCCGCGTCGTTACGACGCTCCTGGTCCGGCATTCTGGGCGTGTTCGAGGTGCTGCTGGAGACGGTCAAAACCAACAACGTGCCCAAAGTGCTGGTGCAGGTGGGAGACCCACTTGAAGGCTATGCACATATGGCAGAGGTGATGCATAATGCTTCAGATATCCCGGGGGAGTTCGTCCTGGTGGACGCAAATGTGAACGTGCCGCCAGCGCTGAAGTCAATACACGTTGCCGATAAATCCTCTCTTGGTCCTGTTCCACAGGCGCTGTTCAAGCAGCTGTTCCGGTTCGTCAACGTGCAGCTGTTCAACCAGCTGCTGCTGCGCCGCGAGTGCTGCTCTCGCACCAACGCCGAATACGCCAAGACGGGCCTGGAGCAGGTGACATAGGGCGCACTCTTGGCAGTCGTGTGGGCGCAAACTAGTCTTGGTTGCAGCCAAGTGGCCTCGCCTCGATGTCGATCAAGGTACCGTGCTGCTGCCTGCGTGGCGTCCTTCAGCCGGCAGGGCAGCCTCGCTATACATACATGTCATATGTAACGGTGCAGGTGGCCAACTGGATCAACGGCACAGGCGAGGACTACATGGTGGACGCGTGGGAGGAGCTCAAGTACCTGCGGCAGGTGCTTGTGGTGCAGGCGGAGGTGCATTGCATGTTGTTGGGAGCATCGCCGTGGTGACTAAGGGCGGGCTGGTTTTCCTGACTCCAAACTTGTTTGACGTTTCTGCGAACCACCTGTGATGCCGGTAGCAAACCCCTCCTCTGTGGGCGTGACTCACTCGTGGTGTCCTGCCGTGGACTCATGCATTCCTTCACGCAGGCGGTGGCGTTCCTGGTGATCGGCAACAAGCCCAAGAAGAGCCTGGAGGAGATCACCAGCGA
>VFQN01001599.1_pt1 | contig 37261 bp, 35 predicted proteins | sample 3512371 | NCBI WGS metagenome assembly VFQN01 (sample SAMN10412370, study PRJNA504923) | tailings metagenome | isolation source: Replicate 2 from Balatoc abandoned mine | place: Philippines: Itogon, Benguet | collected 2017-08-28
GCAGGGCATATTCCACTTCCAGCTTATTTTTGTTTTTGCAGAGGATGATGCCAATGCTGGGCTGGTCGTCTGCCGTTTTCAGTTGATCATCTACCACGGAGAGGTAGAAATTCATTTTACCGGCAAACTCGGGTTCAAATTCCACCACTTTGAGGTCAACCACCACAAAGCAGCGCAGGCGGATGTGGTAAAAGAGCAGGTCGAGGCGGTAATCTTTATCGCCCACCTGCAAAGGGTATTGGCGGCCAATAAAGGCGAAGCCCTTGCCCAACTCCAATAAAAATTTGGTGATATGTTCGGTGAGCTGACGTTCCACATCCAGCTCCTGCACCTGAGGCTCCAGGGTAAGGAAGCCAAAGTTGTAGGGATCTTTCAATATCTGCCCCGCCATTAACGCCTGCTTTTCGGGCAGGGTTTGGTGAAAATTGGTGATGGCTTTTCCTTGCCTGCTGTATAAGTCTTGTTCTATTTGCAGGGTAAGAATGGCCCGGCTCCAGTTATTTTCGATGGTTTGGCGGAGGTAAAAGAGGGCTTCTTCCACCGATTTTACCTTATCCAGCAATACCACATGGTGCCCCCAGGGAATGCTGAGGATATCCAGATTAAATCCAACAAGCTGCTGGATTGAGTTTTCATTATTCAGTGCAACAGGTTGCTGCACTGAAATAGTCTCAGAAGAAGTTTCGTTCAGTCCAACAAGCTGTTGGACTGAAGCAGCGGAATAGAATTGGTAAAACTTGCGGATATAAAACAGGTTAGACCGGGAGAAACCCTTCAATTCTGGAAACTCCGCCCTCAAGTCTTTGGCCAATTGCTCTACATAGTTGTTTCGGCCTTCAAAAAGTTCCTGATTTTCGGTAATCATTTTACCCATGTTCCAGTAAAGCTGTATCAAGGAACTATTCACCGCCAGGGCCGCTTTTACCTGGGCGCTTTGCACCTGCTGCTTGATGCTGGCAAGCAGTTGCTTGTAGGTAAGTTCCGTTGATACTTCTTTGCTCATGCGGTTGGCTTATTTTAAAATGATGGAACTCGATTCTTTCAGTAGCATTTCCAGTTCTGCTTTCAAATCGGTCACATAGCTATCAATTTCTGCTTGAGAGGTGATGGTTTTGCGTGGCAGGCTGTAGGTTTTTGCCTGCGGAGCTGAAAGCAGAATAGCCTCTTCCAATGCCGACTGGAACTGCCCGGGTAATGCAGCAATCTTTGTGTCCCAGGTGTACAATGAAGCCTTGTTCAGTTGGTGGAGCAAATCATGGGCATACAGCACCCTAATCTCCGGTTTTATCAGCAATTGATGCTTGGCCAGTATGCTATGTTTTTGTTCGGGTGTGAGTTTCTTGAAATACTCATTGGCTTGCAAGTCGGCCATACGTATATCGTAGAGGGCATTGTATTGCTCTTTGCGTTTGTTAAGAATGCTCAGTAACTTATCCGCAATAGCCGTTAGAATGGGTTGAATCAGATCGGGCTCCTGCAAGAGCAAACGATTGTCTCTGATGGCAGCGGTCTCTGTTTTGAGTTGCTCCATGTCGGGCTCATCAGGAGCATGATTGATAAGGTCTACCAACAAGCTCCATTGTGGTTCACGGTCATTGACCAGTTTAGCCTTTGTACTCCATTCGGTAAACTTTGCCTGGAGCATATCCTTTTGTTGCAGGATGTCGAGCAGCCGTTCATTGCCTTCTTGGTTTTCAATTTCTTTGACGAAGTCAATATTGATAGGCTCAGGTCTTGGAGCATCGCCACTTACTTGTGAGGCAAGGGTTTTGAGTTTATCGAGGTATTCGTTGGAGTAAGGAAATATTTCGTGGTTGGGTGGGCAGGTAATGCCGGCATCCTGAAACAATTTGCGGATAGCGATTTTATCTTTCGCACTTAAAATGTGTACTTCCTTTTTGAAAGTAGCCTGATTGATTTTGGCCACTTTCAAATCGGTTTCGTTGGTTGAAATATGCTGCATGTTTTTGAGCATGATCAGCATGGTATCCACTGCATCCTGCGGCCAGCCGAAAGGTGCCTTCATGAACTGGTTACGGATGTCCTTTCCGGTCTTGGGACTATTGCCCATAAACCGCAGGATTTCGGAAGCCACGGGATGCTTGTCTATATCACCAGTATAGCTAATGGCATTCAGGGCATCAGGATTGCCAGCCAATGCTTTGGTCAACGCCTGACCCCAGTTGTGGAAATCGGCCTTGCCCTTAAAGTCGGGGAACTGTCGGTCGGCAATGCTGTTGAGCGCTTCCTGTATATTTTCCTTTAAGGTTCCGGATTGAACTTTATTGCCTCCAGCCAAAAACACGATGGCTTCTGCGCAAATCTTTTCAACCAAATCCTGTATGGCAGTCTTAGCCTGTGACTGACGGGTTTCCATGCTCTTTTTGGCCTGTTCACCCTCGGGAGTAGAGGGCAAGCCCATGGCATTAATGGCTAAACCTGCAGCCAGGAATTTGATGATTTCCGTGCGTAATTCCGGGTCTCTGAATTTTTTTACAAAGGCATAGGCCAATGGGGCATTGTTACCTGCTGCCCGGATTTCGTTCTCTACACTTGTTTCATTTTCAAACCAACCATCCCTAATCCAAAGGTTCAATTTGTGCTCGGTGTTGGGCATGGTGTCTTTATCCCACAATTCAAAGTCACGTACCATACGTGATGTGCCTTGTGAAACACTGATTCCCTTGGTCTTCTCTTTAAAGTGGGCAATGATCTTTTCTCTTCGCAGTTCTTGAATCTGATCGTCACCGGAATTATTGAGCTTTATGTATTGTTTGGTAAACTCTTGTTCCCACTCGGCACCAATTTTAGTTTGCAGTTTGTACTCATCGTTAATAGGCATGAGTACCTTTTCATCAACGAGCTTTTTGATCAGCGCTTTCACTTTGGTGCGGAACGCATCGGAGTTTGTATTCAGATTGTCAATCAGCAAATCGGCAATAGTATTTTCATTCGATTTCAGACCGGTATCAGAGATATTGGAGGTAATTTGATCCAACAGAAAAACCGCACTTAGGATTCGACCTTCAATTTCTGAATCCCCGCCCTGCGCCTTTTTACCCTGAATCAGATTGCTGGTATCGTTCAACAACAAACCCGCTTGTATGAGGTCGGCTCGGGTTTGGGTAAAAATGAAGTCGGCAGGAACCACAGTACCCATTTCTTTTTCTGCAATGGTTTTTAAGCTATCATCTATCAAACGCAATTGATTACGTAATTGACCAGATGTACCTGCCACATCCACTACCTGCAATACCTTGTACCAGAATTTTCGGGTAGAAGGCAACAAAGGATAGTCAGCCGCCAGTGTATTCTTATCTTCGGTTAAATAGCCAAATACAGTTCCCTGGAGATTGCGGGATATTTCCCCTGAAACGGCATCCAGTTTGGAGTTCAAGGGCGCAATAGCTGAGGCCTTCTTATCCAGAATAGTTTTACGAATAACCGTTTGGATGTCGGTATTGGTCAATTGAACCGGCACTCTGAAACGAGCCATCAGCTTTTGAAGAATGGGGGTATCGGTCAACGCATTCTGACCAGTGCCCACCAACAAGAACTTACCTTCGAAACGGGAACAAAGATCTTCAGCCAATAATTGCACATCAAAAGCCAGGTTGGTGTCCTGACCGATAAATTGCTGCACTTCATCCAATATGATTAGGGTGCAAGGGATTTTGTCTCCAAAAAATAATGGCAGGATTTCTTCCCGGATAGTCTTTACAAAATCCTCCCTTCCAATGGTTTCTATTCTGGCAAACTGTGCCCTGAAAAGCTCAAGGAGCTTTGCCTCATTTTCTGCCATTTCAGACTTCATTTCCAGCACAGCTTTGGCAAGTGCCGTGGAAACAAAAATTCGTTCAATTTCCGTTTTTAAGCCCTTTCCATTGGTCTCTAATATTGCTTGAACACCTTCATAAATGCCTTCCTTCTTAAGCCAATGCACAAACTTAAAATGATGATACTGCTGCGGCAAGCCTAAACTATTCAAAAAAATTTGCAGGAAAGAATACCGGATATCCTTCGAGGGGAAATCCCGGAGTGTACCTGCAATGGATAGCTTGCCCTGTATTTTTTGCTTTCGGTCTATTTCAACAAACAGGTCTTTGATATCCTGCGGTAGCGGCTTTATGCTTCTGGCTGTTTTCCCGTTTGGAAACTCAAAATCGTTCCAGAGGTAACTAGCCATTTTAACCAAATGCGACTTACCACTTCCATAAAAACCACTTACCCAAAAAGCAGGCTGTTCGGTACTGGAATAATTCTGCAAATAAAATTCAAGGATCTTCTTCAATCCTTCGTGGTATTCGCCTTCACAAACGAATGTTTTCAATTCGTACTCAACTATGCTGAGGTCTTCGATTTCATTGATGGCTCTGATCTTGGCAACCCCTTCGTTCTTTAGGTTTACCTGTTCTGGATTTAGTGTAAATAGTTCCTTATTTTTCATTCAGATCGGTTTATTATAATGTTATTGGTCTGGCTAAATAATCCCAACCATCTCTTGCGTCCAATAAACGGTAATGATTCTGTTCAAATTCACCCGGAAAAAAAATAAGTAAGCGTCCTTTGAAATCTTTGTCACAGCTTTTCAGAATTTCAGACAAGCGGGCAAAACCGAATATTGCAGAAACATCCTTCAAAGCAATCAATGTATGCTCATCCTGGTCAATTTTTGCCAGCTCATCCTTTAAAAATTGAATAGCATACGGAATAAATTCTGCTTCTAATTGGTCAACAATATATTCAGGGCTGGTGAAATAATCTTCTTTGTATTCATGGTTCGCCATCCAGGAGGGGAAGCATTGTTTTAAAGAAATACTTCTCCATTTTTTCCCTGCCCTGATAGCAGCTGTCTCAAATTCACCCAAGTGCAGATCTATCTTTCTTTGATCAGCCGGATCATAGACAAGAAACCAAATCCGTTCCTGCCCGGATAAAGCAGATGACCAGGGTTCTTTAACAACCTTGGTATAGGCTTCGATTAATAACTCAATTCGTGTTGCCATTAATTCCTATCTTGTTTAAGAGGTTTGTAAAACGAATTGCTGTTACACTACCTGCGTATTGATATTGCATTAAATCTTTCATCGCACATTCAATTGCCAATTCACGGAGTTTGGTTTCCGGCAGACATAAAGCTTTCACTCCAATACTGCTCCAAATGAAATCTCCTCTATTACCCTTGAGGTAAGCCAATAAAAAAGCGAAACAAGCAACTTTATAGGTAATGGAAGGCTCAACTCTGATATTTTTCGTCTTTCCTTCAATAAACCCGGCTTGCTTCCATGAACTGGCAAGGTTTTGTGCTAATGATTTTCGGGTTTTTGCTGAATATCTTTTAGGATGATATTTCTCAATTGCCTCTTCAAATTGATCTGTCGTTGCTTTTTCACCTGGCTTTACTATTCGTAAGACCTCAATGCTTTCAGCTAACAAATCATCATGATTAACTGCATACAAAAAAGCGATCAATTGCCTTTCATGTGAATCAGCAATTTTCCAGAAATACTTGAAGGCTACAAATGGTTGATATTGCAAATCAAAACCATATAGCCGCTTCAAATAAGTAGCAGTCTTTTCAACCCCTGAGTTTGATTTTTTACCTGTAACATTCTTCCCTAATGATTCCAGGAAACTATCGTCTTCGAGGGAATGGTCCATAACCTTCTCCAACTCAGCGTACATCATTGTTCTGCTTGTATGTATAGTCCTTACTTTTTTCACTTCCTTTTCTTCTTATTCATTTTCAATTCTTCCCCAGCTGTTTCAATTGCTCTAAGGCCCACTGCTTCATCTTTTGCCAGGTCATAAAGTTTCTCAGCCAGCCAAAGGGTGAGCAATTCCTCTTCTGCTATACCCAGCAACACAGATAGTTTTTTCAGGTACTGTCGACTTACCGGTTTTTCATTGTTCTCCATCTTACTGATATAGGCGGTATCTACCTCCAGCTCAGCAGCTACCTGGCGTTGCACCAGGCCTTTGGCTTCCCGTAACGCGCGCAATTTTTCGCCCAGCATATTTACCGTGTTTGGACTTGTACGTAATAGGTCAAATCTAAGGAAAGGAAACCCGGAAACAAATTAATTCACCTACTTCCCAATACAAAACTTGCTAAAAATATAATCCAGTAAATCCTCATTACTTACCTCCCCTGTTATCTCTCCCACATATTGCAAACAACGCCGGATATCCAGTGCCAGCAAATCCCCGGGCAGGTGACTATCCAGGCCATTACGGATATCCATCAACGAACGCAGGATTTCCTGGAGGGCATGATAATGCCGCGCATTGGTGACGATGGTGGTATCGCCACTTACCTGGCCCCCAAGAACCAAATCCACCAGGCGCTCTTTTAATAGTTCCACATGCAGTCCCTGTTTGGCGGAAATCAACAAAAGGCGACTGCTATCAACACCTGCCCCACCCGACCGGTCAAATTTGGTGCGGAGGGTTGTCTCTTCGCCTTTGTCGATTTGGTTGCCTACCAGCAAGTACTTATATCCCGCAGCTTCAAATTCCCGTTCCACCTGCTCCAGATCGGAAGGCTTCATGATATTCACATCAAACAGATAAATCACGATATCCGCCTGCTGCATTTTCTCGCGACTCTTCTCCACCCCGATCTGCTCGATCTGGTCGGCTGTATGCTCACGGATGCCGGCTGTGTCTATGAAACGGAATAAAATCCCATCGATATTTAAAACTTCTTCAATGGTATCCCGAGTGGTACCTGCTATCTCACTTACGATCGCACGGTTCTCATTCAGCAGGGTGTTCAACAAGGTTGATTTGCCTGCATTGGGCTTGCCAACAATCGCCACACTCACCCCATTCTTCATCACATTGCCCAACTGGAAAGAGGACGCCAGTTTGCTCACGCGTTCATGTGCTCCTGTTACCAATGCATACAACTGCGAGCGATCCGCAAACTCCACATCCTCCTGGGAAAAATCCAGCTCCAGTTCTATCAAAGCAGAGAAACTGATTAGCTGCTCTCTCAACTGCTTTAATTCGGCAGAAAAGCCGCCCCTGATATTGTGTAAGGCATTGCGCTGGGTAGCTGCTGTATTGGCTGCTATCAGGTCAGCAACTGCCTCTGCCTGAGCCAGATCCAGCTTGCCATGCAGAAAGGCCCGCTGGGTAAACTCCCCTGGCCTTGCCAGCCTGGCTCCCCCACGCATGCAGGCATCCAAGATGCGCTGCAATACATATGGAGATCCATGCCCGGATACTTCCACTACATCCTCCCCGGTATAGGACCGCGGGCCTTTGAACAAGGTCACCACTACCTCATCCAGGGCTTCTCCTTTTTCTTTCAGCAAGCCCACATGCGCCGTATGCGATGCCTGTTGCTCCAGGTCCTTCGAGGGAAACAACTGATTGACAATTCCAAATGCCGATGGTCCGCTTAACCGGATCACACCAATGGCTCCAACTCCAGGTGGCGTAGCCAATGCAACAATAGTATCATCCCACTGAGGATTGCTGTATTTCATGCGGCAAAGGTAGGTAACAAAAAATCCCCCTGCGAGCTGCAGAGGGATTTGAAAAATTATTCCTCGGGAAGATTATTCAATTTCCAAGCGGAAGGTAATAGGCTGCTTCTTGTAAGATTTTACCTGGCGACCGTTCTGTACGGCAGGTGTCCACTTACCAGACTTCTTGATTACGCGGGCAGCTTCATCACGCAGTTCATTCGGACCGCTGATTGCCTGCACATCACTCACATTACCTTCTTTGTCCACGATGAACTGAACCACAACTGTACCCTGGATCTCATTGTCGATCGCATCCTGAGGGTAACGAAGGCTCTTGTTCAGGTAACGCTGCCAGGCGCTTGCTCCACCAGGATACTCAGACTCGATCTCCACCTTGGTAAAGGTTTTGTCCCAGTCTTCTTCTACCTTCTTAGGAGCTTCTACCACACCCTTACCTTCATCAGATACAGGTGGTGCAACAATACCCTCATCCTTGATACCTTCCTGGTTGATGGTACCGATCTTGGTTTCTTCCAGTTTCTCCACCTCTGGTGGCTTTTCGTCTTCCTTCACCTCTTCGTCTTTCACGATTTTGGGAGGGGTAAACTTAGCCATTTCCACTTTCGGTGGTTCTACCGGTGGTGGTGGTGGCGGCGGTGGTGGGGGTTCATTTTTGGGTTCTTCCTGCTTGATCGCTTCCAGCTCCACGTCCTGCACTACCATCTCGGTTTTGTCTTTGTTGCTATTAAACTTGTTAGCCAGAATAGTCCCAACAAAAAACAATACCAGGATCGCCGCGGTAGCTATCAATGCGATAGTCATGCGTTTGGCATAGGTCCTACGAAGATCGTAAGCCCCGTATGCTTTGTTCCGGCCATCAAAAATGATGTCCAGCACATCCGCACTCAAAATTTTATTAACGTCCATGATTCGCTTTTTTAATAGATGCGTGTTTATTCAATTTCCACAAACTTATTGTTGCGGAGCGGGTGCCGGAGCCGGACCGCCTTCAGTTGCTGCAATCAACAGGGCTTCAGATTCTGCAATGTCAACCAGTGCATACCGCTTTACCACATTGATCTGCATCTCATCCAGCATATTCACCACGTTCTTATAAGTGGCTTCCTTTCCGGGTTTGATTACTACTACAAAGTCCTTCGGATCTGTAGATTTCTTCTTATTCAGAATTACATCCCGGATCTCCTTGAAATTGGAACTCTTGAAGTTAGCACCATCTGGTGACAGGATTCCTTCGTAATAGTATACGTTGTCATCCTTGGACATCATGATGGTAAGAGCGCCGGATTCCTTGGCTTTGTTCTGCTCTTCCGGCTTATCGGTATCCTTTGGAAGGAATAACCGCATTGCCGTGGGCTGGCTCATCGTGGTCGTAAAGATAAAGAAGGTAATCAGCAGGAACCCAAGATCCACCATCGGGGTAAGATCTACACGGGTAGAGAGCTTTTTACTCTTTTTTACGCCTGGGCCTTTTTTATGTCCCCCGCCCTGGGACGAGGTATCCATTTCTGCCATGATGCAAAAATTTTTGTGTTAGATAATTTATTCCGCTTCTGCAGATTTGCCACCGCGACTCATATTCTCGCGATACAATTCTGTGCCTTCCTCAACTCCTTCCGGATTGGTAACCATCTGGAACTTCATTTCATCCACTTTCTTAAAGGCATCAATTACACCTTTGAAAGAAGGATATTTGGAAGTGTTGTCACCTTTCACGAGCAGGTTCATTTTAATACCGGTGAATCCTGTTTTTACAGCACGCATCCAGTCAACCAGTTCGTTATTCGCAGTGTCCAGTACCGGAATACCGGGAACCTGCATTTTAGGCCAGTTGTCCTTTGGCTGTGCAGCCAGAGATTTCAGCTGTGCAATCGGTACTCCAATAAAGGGACCAGTTGCCAGGGCTGTCAATTCTGCTTCAGACAAACCGAGGTTGCGGGACGTATTCAACGCTTCCATGATTTCCTTCCGGGGAGCATCTTCCGAGAAAGAAAGAAACACCTTTCCGTCCTTGTCGATGGTAATCTGGGTAACATCTTTCTGAGGCGCTACCTTTGATGCCACCGAACTCGGAGTTTGTACCGCCAATGCCTCAGAAGGCTTAAACTTGGTGGTAAGGATGAAGAAGGACAAAAGCAGGAATGCCACATCACACATCGCCGTCATGTCAATATGCGTACTCTTCCTTGGTAATTTTGCTTTTGGCATGTTTAATTAGTTATTGTATTCCACATTTAGATTCCGGATTCCCCATTTTCCATAAAAAGTTACGAAAAATCTGGGAAATCGCCTGGGCTGGCTGCTTCTTACTTGTACAGGGAAGCAAAGCTTTGAGTCAATGTGAAACCAGACTCGTCGATACCGTAAGTGATACCATCGATCTTGGTAGTGAAAATGTTATACATGATGATCGCCAGGGCAGAAGTACCGATACCCAAAGCTGTGTTATAAAGTGCTTCTGAGATACCGCGGGAAAGTTCACGAGCAGCATCACCACCACCTTCATCACCCAGTTTAGAGAAGGAACGAATCATACCCAATACCGTTCCAAACAGACCCAACAGGGTAGCTACGGAAGCGATAGTTGAAAGAAATACGAGGTTCTTTTCCAGCATTGGCAGTTCCAGTGCAGTAGCTTCTTCAACTTCTTTCTGGATAGACAGTACTTTTTGCTCAGTGTCCAGTTCAGTTTCAGTGATCATTTCTTTGTACTTACGCAGACCAGCCTTCATTACGTTTCCTACAGAACCTTTTTGCTTGTCGCACTCAGTCAGCGCTGCGTCAACATTTTTGTTAGCCAGGTGGTACTGCACTTTACGTACAAACTCATCGATATTGCCTGCACCAGTTGCTTTGGTGATAGTCAGCAAACGCTCGAGAGCAAATACAATTACAATCAGGAAGTTAGCAATCAGGATAGGTACAACGATACCACCTTCATAGATACTGTGGAAGGCGCCAATCGGACCTACGTGCTTAGGCCAGAATCCACCTGCAGGATCTGGTGCGGTAAAGCCACTTGCAGAACCCATTCCAAATCTCCAGATCAAATACCCACCCAGAATACACATTACAGGGGCAATCCATGAAATCGCGTTGCTTCTTTTTTTCGCTTGAACAGATGTGGTCGCTTTCGCTGTTGCAGTTGGTTTAGTCTCTGCCATAATCGTTTGTTTTTAGTTTTTTTTGTAAACAGGTAAAAATGTTCTTGAATGGACCCAACGCGTTATTGGGGACACAAGTCTAAATAAAAAAATTTTAAAAAAGTCAAATTAACACAATAAATATCCGAATCCGGTACAAATTAAAAAAAAATGCTTCCCATGCGGTTTTTAGCGCATTTTATTGATTTTTCTGTCTTTTTTACGAGCGGCTCATCCTTTCTTGAAGATTTGTGTTATAATGGGCCATTATTTTATTGTTAATCACCTATTTCCAGCAATTAAAACACACAACACATGGTTCAACAGATCAGACCGGGAAAGTGGATCCCGGTAGTGGTTTTGGCGCTGATGGGAAGCCTGGGTGCGGATGCCCAGCAACGTCCCAATCCTTCTAATGCCAAACCTGGTACGGCTCCGGCTACAGCAGCAGCAACTCCTACTCCTCCCAAACCCAGTGGTCCCAAGCCCTATAAGGAGGTTATCACTTCCAAGGCAGTAAGCGACGACGGGTTACTGACCGTTCACAAAGTAGAGGACAAATACTACTTTGAAATTCCGGAAAAAGTATTGGGGCGCGATATCCTGGTGGTGAATCGACTCTCCAAAGCTGGTGCCGGCATGCGTAACTTCTTTTTTGGCTATGCAGGGGATAAAATCGGCGACAATGTCATCCGCTTTGAAAAAGGCCCCAACAACAAAGTTTTCCTGCGCCTGATCTCTTATGATGAAATGGCCGGGGACTCTACTGCTTCCATGTTTAAAGCAGTTGCCAATTCCAATATCCAGCCCATTGCGCAGTCTTTTGATATTGCAGCTTTTGGTGCGGATTCTACAGGAGTTGTTCTGGATGTGACCAGCTTCCTGAACAGTGATAACGAAATTCTGAATTTTGAAGCCAGTGCCAAGCGCACCTTCCGGGTTGGTAATTACCAGGCTGATAAGTCTTATATCAGCGGAGTGAAATCTTTCCCGATCAATACAGAGATCAAAACTGTAAAAACCTATGGTCGCTCTGCCGGTGCAACACCCGGACAATCACCCGCAGCCATGACACCTCCAAGTGGTTCCTATACAGTGGAGATCAACAGCTCTATGATGCTGCTGCCTGAAAAGCCCATGCAGCCGCGCTATTACGATGAGCGTATTGGTTTCTTCACCCGTCGTTATGTTGATTTTGAAAAAAACCCCCAGGGTGTAGAGTCCGTTAGCATGGTTACCCGCTGGAGACTGGAACCTAAGGAGGAAGATGTTGAAAAATACAAGCGCGGTGAATTGGTTGAGCCTAAGAAGCCCATCATTTTTTACATTGATCCGGCTACTCCGAAAAAATGGGTGCCTTACCTGATCCAGGGTGTGAACGACTGGCAGGCTGCTTTCGAAAAAGCTGGTTTCAAGAATGCCATCTTTGCGAAAGAAGCTCCGGTTAATGATCCTGAGTGGAGCCTGGAAGATGCACGCTACTCTGCAATCGTGTACAAGCCTTCTGATGTTCCGAATGCCAGTGGTCCGCATGAGCATGACCCCCGCACTGGTGAGATCCTCGAAAGCCATATCAACTGGTATCACAATGTGATGCAGCTATTGCGCAACTGGTATTTCGTTCAGGCATCACCGAATGATCCGCGTGCACGTTCTCCAAAGTTTGATGACAAACTGATGGGTGAGCTTATCCGTTTTGTTTCTTCTCACGAAGTAGGACATACGCTGGGACTCCGGCACAACTTTGGTTCTTCTTCTGCCACACCGGTTGAAAAACTGCGTGATAAAAAATGGCTGGAAGAAAATGGTCACACTCCTTCCATCATGGACTATGCGCGTTTCAACTATGTAGCACAGCCGGAAGATAATGTTGGTGAAAAAGGATTGTTCCCCCGCATTGGTGATTACGACAAGTGGGCAATTGAGTGGGGTTACAAATGGTATCCGCAGGCAAAATCTGCTGAGGAGGAAAAACCCATCCTGAATGCATTGACCATTGAGCGTTTGAAAGATAAACGCCTGTGGTTTGGTCGCGAAACCAACCCCGATGATCCGCGTTCTCAGAATGAAGATTTGGGTGATAACAGCATGAAGGCAAGTACCTATGGTATCAAGAACCTGCAGCGCATCATACCGAATCTGCAGGCCTGGACCAAAGAGCCGAATGAGAATTACGAAACGCTGAGCACCTTGTACAATGAAGTAGTAACTCAGTTCAACAGATATGTAGGACATGTGAGCAAGAATGTTGGTGGCGTGATGGAAACTCCGAAAACAGTAGAGCAGGCAGGTGCTGTATATGAAATCGTTTCCCGCGAGCAACAGAAAGAAGCGATGGACTTCCTGAGCAAGCAGGTATTCACAACTCCCACCTGGTTGCTGGATCAGCAGATCTTCGCGAAAACCGGCAATAATGGAACAGCAGTGGTGAATCGTTTGCAGGATGCAGCCCTGGGACGTTTACTGAGTGCAGGAACCATCAACAAGTTGCTGAATGCAGAAGCTACACTGGGTACTAAAACCTATACGCTGAATGATATGATGACAGATTTGCGTCGTTCTATCTTCACCGAGTTGCCAACCCGCAAACCGATTGATATCTATCGTCGCAATCTGCAGAAAAATATGGTAGAACGTTTGCTGACCTTCCTGAAACCTGCTACTGCGCCCGCATCACTGGGTGGTGGTATCACGATCAGTTTTGGTCCGACGATCTCCCGCAACAGCGATGCCCTCTCCTATGCACGCGGTACCCTGCGCAGCCTGCAAACCGAGATCCGCACCGCACTGCCTTCTTATACCGATACAGCTACCCGTTATCACCTCCAGGATTTACTGGACAGGATTAATGATGGGCTGACTGCGAAGTAAGATAAGTTGTCACATAACATAAAAAAGCCGGCTCGAGTGAGCCGGCTTTTTTTGTTATGGAATTAGTCCAGGTTGTAATCTTAATTTGGATGAAGAAATCCAAAAAAATACTTTTTGCTGTTTTCTTGCTAGCCCTCACATTGCTCACAGCTTTTAAGTTTGGGTTATTTACTCCGTACAATTATTTTACAGCAATTAGAGATGTGCATGCTGGAAAAATTCAACTCATTGAATACGGGGAGCCATTACTGCCAACAACAGATAGTGCCATCCATAAATTAGAAGACTTCCCTAGTGTTAAAACCGTTTCTTTAGGTTGTGTTATCACCACACAGGAAATCAATGGGATTAAGCAATACAACTACGTGATGGAAGAGTTTCTAAATCACTGATGTTCTTTCAGAAGCTGCATAGAAGAAAGTTTCCAACAAAGAATAAAGTAGGCGATACTGATAATTATTGTCCAGCTCAGATCAGAATCCGCATAAAAAAAAGACCATCCAGAGGGAAGATAATCTCTGAAATAACTTGTTATAAATACAACTATTTTTTCCAGATTGGTCAACACAAACAATAAGACTACAGAAATAATAGTAGCCGCTATATTGGTCCTGCATCTTTTATAGAAAAAGCAGAGTTGAAAAATAAATCCAAGGAATATTGACCACAATAAGAAATGATAACAAGTATCGCCCACTCCAAGATCATAGTTGTCGGGCATTTCAAGCCTGGTGCTCCTGCAACTCAATGCGTTAATAACTATAATTATCAAATTCAAGAACAACACAATCAGAATGAGTCCATTTGAAACATTCAGAAAGCGATGGGTTCTTTCCCTGGCAGTTTTATTAAATACTGTAAGAAGCAAAAAGATGGTTGTTGCATACGTATAAGCAACCATCAGGTTATTAATCAGCCAATAAAACATTCATTCTGATTTGGACTGATTATTAGCCTTACTCGTATCTCAACGCCTCTATAGGATTCAACCGGCTGGCTTTATAGGCGGGATAGGCTCCGGCGGCAAGACCTACAATGGAACAGATCAGCACGCCCAGGAATACCCAGAGCCAGGGGACTACAAAACCTGTGCTCATCAGCATGCTCACAATATTGCCGAGTAAAACACCGATGAAGATGCCAATTACGGCACCCAGCAAACTGATCAGGATGGCTTCCAGCAGGAACTGCCAGCGCACATTGCGCTGCTTGCCTCCAATGGCTTTTATCAATCCCACTTCCTTGGTTCTTTCAGTTACCGCCACCAGCATGATATTCATGAGACCAATCGCGGCCCCCATCAGGGTGATGAAACCAATCACGACTGCAGAACCTGTGAGCCAGCCGATCTGGCGCATCGCGAGTTCAACAAAGGCATCACTTTTATCAACCAGAAAATTACTCTCTTCCTTAATCTCGTTTTTACGTATCACCCGGAAGATGCCTTCTGCCTCGCCAATAGCTGTTTCAATCAGGCTGATATCTTCTGTCTTTACTCCAATGGTAAAGGTGGAAGAAGCGCTGCTGGTAAAGAAGCGACGCACCGAGTTATAGGTGGTGATGATATTATTATCCAGGCTTCGGCCAAAAGTGGATCCTTTGGGTTCCAGGGTGCCAATCACCCGGAAAGGAATATTATTGACGTGAATGATCTTTTCTACCGGCGCTTCGGGGTTGCTGGTGCCAAAGAGTTTGTCCGCCACATCCTTTCCTATCAGGCAGACATTTCGGCCGGTACTGACATCCAGTTCATTGATATTACGGCCCGCGGCTATTTCGAAGCCATTCATGTCGAGGTAGTTCTCATCTCCTCCATTTACCCATACCGTAGGGTTGGTTTTTTTATTGCCAAAAGAAGCCGCGTTGTTATTGCCACCACTGAGCGACAAGGAAACTTTGGAAGGAAATTTATAACGCTCTTTAAAAGCCTCTGCCTGATCACGGGTGATGGGCTTATTCGTATTGGATTTCTTTAGTTTCTTTCCGCCTTTCTCTTCTTTTTTCATTTCTCCTCTGTCGAACCGGAAAGCCGACCGGTAGCGAATCGTAAAGCCATTGGCACCCATGCTGGAGAAGCTTTCCATGAACTTCTGCGAGATGGCCTGGATCGCAGTGTTAATCCCAATAAGGGCTGCAATACCCAGGGCAATAATCGATACTGTAATTCCTGTGCGAAGTTTATTCGACCGGATGGTGCGTATGGATAGGCTTAGCGTGTCGGCAATGTTCATGCCATGAAAGTAAGAAAAAGTGAGATGTGAGACGTCAGATGTGAGATGTACGGAGCTAAAATCATTTCACCGGTCGGGTGGCACCCGACCGGTGAGCTTTATCAGAAGTATAAGTAATTCAGGATCATGTTCGGGAAGATACCGAAGAGGATGATAAGTCCGGCTACCAGGACCAGCAACCAACGGAATACCCCGGTTACCTCAACTGTTTCACCAGCTCCCTCCTTGAAATACATGGCCTGGATCACGCGGAAATAGTAGTAGACGCTGATCGCGGCACAAATAATAGCCAGGATCACCAGCCATAAATAGGAGCCGGTTTTAACTGCAGAAGCCAGCATGAAATATTTGGCAAAGAAGCCGATGGTCATGGGAATACCAGCCAGCGACAACAGGAAAATAGTAGTAGTGGCAGCCAGCACCGGTTGCGTGCGCGCCAGGCCATTAAAGCCTTCAAAGGTATAATCCTTCATTTTGATCAGCACCGCAAACACCCCGATAGTAGCCAGGCTATAACCCAACGAATAGAGGATGATACCTTCTTTGGAAAGGGCATTATAGCTGAACAACGCAAACAACATAAAACCTGCCTGCGCAATGGAGGAATAAGCCAGCATGCGTTTTACACTTTGCTGGAAGATGGCAGTAATATTACCGATCAGCAAGGTAGCTGCAATCACCACTGACACAATCAGTCTCCAATCGTATCCGGAGTTGCTGTAGCTGAATTCAAAGAGGCGTACAAAAGCGATGAACACAGCCGCTTTCACAATGGTTGCCATGAAGGAAGTGAATACGGTGGGCGCACCATCATACACATCCGGCGTCCAGAAATGGAAAGGAGCAGCAGATACTTTAAAGGCCATGCTGATGAAAAGTAACATCAAACCAGAAGTGTACCAAACATCTCTACCTGCATTGGCGATCTGCAAAGTTGGATCAATGCTGAAAGTTGCTCTCGCACCATACATCAGTACAATACCCATCAGCATGATACCGGTAGAGAAAGCTCCCATCAGGAAATACTTCAGTGACGCTTCATTGCTTTTCAGGTTGCGTTTATCGCTACCTGTTAGTATGTACAAGGGAATAGAAATAATCTCAATTCCGAGGAAGAGCAACAACAAGCTATTGAAAGAAGAAACGATGGAAACACCACAGAGAATAAAGAAGATCAGTGCAAAATAATCAGCGCCATTCTCTCCTACTTCCAGCACATCGCGGGCAGATAAGAGAAAATACAAAAGCGTTGCACCAAATGCGATGGTATTGAAAAGCAGTCCGAGTTTGGAAAATACCAGCATGCCGCGGGTATTGATATCAAAGAACTGCATCCCTCTCAATTCAGCGATATTAGCCAGCAGGAGCAGCAGCATACCACCAACAGCAACGGCACGGATAGTGGATTTATTGGTGGTAAAAATGCCGGTGAACATCAGCACTACACCCAATATGGCGGAAAGAATAATTGCGTTCATACTATTTCAGGTCGTTTGCTGTTTATTTTAAATTCATCCTGTCCAGAATCTGCTGAGAGATTTCGGTGGTCATCGACAAAATGGGTTTAGGATAGATACCGATCAGCACAATACCAACTACCAATATGGCCAGTGCGATCTGCACATTCAAACGGATATCAGTTGCATTGGCTGTACGCTCATTGGTGGGTCCGTAAAATACATTCTGCATCATGCGCAGAGTATATACCGCACTTAAGATAATCGTGATGATACCCGCCACTGCGTAGATCATTCCGAACTTGGTAGCAGTGGATCCCCAGATACCATTGAACATCATAAACTCACCGATGAAGGCATTGGTCAATGGCATCGCAATATTAGCCAGTGCTACGATCAACATCAATATTGTCAGTACAGGTGCCTTTTGTGCAAGGCCGCCTAATTCAGAAATCTTTCTTGTGCCAAACTGCTGTTCGATCACATTCACCACGATCCACATACCCAGGATATTGATCCCGTGATTGAACATCTGGATCATGATGCCCTGGATCCCACTGTAGCTGGGTGCAAACAAAGCCAGGATCATTAAACCGATGTGCGCAATGGAAGACCAGGCTACCAGTCGCTTTAAATCATCCTGTTTGATTGCCACAAAAGAGGCATACAGCATACCTACTACAGCCAGGGTTGCGAAATTATCACCCCACTGATAAGTAGCAGCCGGTACCACCGGAGCCAGCCAGCGCAGCAAACCAAATACCCCCATTTTCGCCATGATCGCACTTAGGATCATCGTCACAGCGGTAGGTGATTGTTCGTACGTATCGGGCTGCCAGGTATGGAAAGGGAACAAAGGCATTTTCACCGCGAATGCTACCACCAGCAAAATGAAAATGGTCATTTCCTCGCGGGCTGATAAGGTCAGTTTCACATAATCCGCCCAGGCGAAAGAACCGCCTGATTTGAAATAGAGGAGGATCAGTCCGATTAGCATGAACAGCGATCCTACAAACGTATATATGAAAAACTTGATCGTAACCTGGACTCTTTTTTCACCACCCCAGCGGGAACAAAGAAAATAAAGTGGTATCAATGCCAGTTCCCAGAAGAAGTAGAAAAGCATGGCATCCATCGCCATGAACACACCTAATAAACCTGCCTGCGATAAGAGCATCAATCCAAAGAAACGATTGCCATCAACATAACTGTTATTCCAGGTGCTGTAGATGATCAGCGGAAAGGCAAAAGTTGTCAACAGACAAAGCAGCTGGCTCATGCCATCCAGTTCAAAATGGAATCGACTGTTCAGTGCGCCGATCCAGGGTTGATTGAAGCTGAGATGGGCCGCATCATTCCATACACTCATGCCTGCCAGCATCACGGCCAGCGAAACCAGTGTAGAGAACAGGGCGATCGATTTAGCGGTTGCTTCCTGACGGATCGCAAAGAGTGCGACACCGGTCAGCAGGGGAATCAAAATCAGTAAAACTGGTACCATTATTTGAATCTCGTTTCTTTCAATTGATCAATTATTTCTTCAGGAACACCTGCAACACGAACAACAGGATCATACCCAGCACCATCAGCAGGATATAACTGCCTACCTGGCCACTTTGCAATAAGCGGAACTGGCGACTCGCATACTGCACACTTCTTCCAACTCCATTCACCACCCAGTCGATGCCAAAGCGATCCAGCTTCTCCAGTCCTTTTCCAAATGCATTTACAGGTTTGGTGATTACTGCCTCATAGAGTTCATCCACATACCATTTGTTCTGCAATACTTTACCCAATCCAGTTTCTTCGGCATCTGTTTTCTGATAGCTACTGAATTTCTTCCAGGCAAAAATGATAATCACCAGGATAACCGCCATCAGGCCAAACATCAGGATTAATTCCAATGTATGGTCAATAGTATGCGGAGTCATTCTGCGGGTTGATTCTTCAAACACAGGCGCCAGGAATTCATTCAACTGGTGACCGCCATGCATCAGCACTTCCGGAATACCTACCAATCCACCTGCAAAACTGAAGATCGCCAGGATCACTAATGGAATGGTCATCGCTGCAGGAGATTCATGCAGGTGATGTTCCTGCTCATGGGTTCCTCTGAAACTTCCCTGGAAGGTCATGCTGTACAAACGGAACATATAAAAAGCGGTCATCAGTGCACCAATCGCACCCAGTACATAATACACGGGGTTGTTGGCAAAGGCGGCCGCCAGGATTTCATCTTTGGAGAAGAAACCAGAGAAAGGAATAATACCTGCAATCGCGAAACAGGCAATCAGAAAAGTGATATGCGTGGTTGGCATGTATTTTTTCAAGCCACCCATATTACGAATATCCTGCTCGTGGTGCATGGCATGAATAACCGAACCTGCACCCAGGAACAACAGGGCTTTGAAGAAAGCGTGCGTCATTACGTGGAAAACAGCGCCGGTATAAGCTCCCACACCCAGGGCCAGGAACATATAACCCAGTTGGCTAACCGTAGAATAGGCCAGCACTTTTTTGATATCGTTTTGTTTAAGCGCGATACTTGCCGCAAGCAATGCAGTTGCAATACCAATTACAGCCACCACAGTTTGTGTTACCGGCGCCAGTGTATAAAGAATATTACTTCTCGCGATCATGTAGATACCTGCGGTAACCATGGTAGCCGCGTGGATCAGGGCAGATACGGGAGTCGGACCCGCCATCGCATCTGGTAACCAGGTATACAAAGGAATCTGAGCACTCTTACCGGTTGCACCTACAAACAATAAGAGCGTTATGATGGTGAGGTCTTGTCCGGATAACTGATCCACTTTGCTGAATACATCGGCATACCCAACTGTACCCAGTTTGCTGAGCAGATAAAACACCGCTAATAGAAATCCTGCATCACCAATGCGGTTCATCACAAAAGCTTTCTTCGCCGCACCAGTGTACTCAATATTTTTAAACCAGTAACCGATCAGTAAATAAGAGCAGAGTCCCACTCCTTCCCAACCAATGAACATGATCACATAGTTGGAGCCCAGCACCAGTAGCAACATCGAGAACACGAAGAGGTTCAGGTAGGCGAAGTAGCGAGCAAAATGAGGAGCAGTTTCCTCGTGCATGTAAGCTGTAGAATACAGGTGAATCAGGAAACCGATTCCGGTAATGATCAGCAGGAACAGACTGCTTAACTGATCTACCTGGAAGGCGAAAGGAATGGAGGTTTTTCCAAACTCAATAAAGTTGAACAGGGTTACCACGCCGGTTGAGCCTCCCTTCACCTGCATGAAGAGCAGGATACTTACAACAAAGGAAGCCAGGATAACACCGGAGCCGATGATTCCACTCAGCGACTTAGACAAATAATTTCTCAGCAAACCGTTCAGCAGGAAACCTACCAACGGAAAGAGGGGAACCAGCCAAACGTAATCGATAATATTGTTCATATCAGTTTTTCAGTCTGTTCAGGAAATTCACATCCACCGAATGGATATTACGGTACATCATAACAATAATGGCTAATCCCACTGTCACTTCTGCTGCTGCCACTACCATGATAAAGAATACAAATAACTGTGCGTCGATCCCATTGGTAAGGGTGGGCGCCGCGCCAGCAGCCATGCTATCTGCCAGGTGCATTTTGGAAAAAGCAACCAGCAACAGGTTTACGGCATTTAACATCAATTCAATACACATGAAAATGATGATGGCATTCCGCCTTGTCAGCACGCCAATCACCCCAATCGAAAACAGGGCCAGCGCCAGGAATATGTAGAGATTTATAGGCATCTTATATAATCTTTTTTAGTTGTTTCTTTCACCTTTCACTTTTCACCTTTCACGTCTTTTCACTTCTCACCTTTCACCTTTCACCTTTCACTTCTTCTCACTTCTTCTCACTTCTTCCCCAGCACCACTGCCCCCACCATCGCACTCAAAAACAGCACACTACTGATCTCAAACGGGATCACATACTCATTGAAGAGCGCTTTACCCAGGTTTTGAATCAATCCCGTATCACCCTCTGCTACCAGCGCCATGGTGGATTTGCTGTCCGCATCTCTTAAGGCCGCCACCAGTACCAGCAGGAAACAGCCTCCGGCGATGGTTCCCGCCAGTTTCAGCCATTTGTTTTTCTGCGGTTCTGTTTCAGTGTTCAGGTTCATGAGCATGATCACGAACAGAAACAGTACCATGATGGCACCTGCATATACGATCAGGTTCACTACTGCCAGGAATTGTGCGTTGAGCAGGATATAATGTCCGGATAATGCAAAGAAAGTGGCGATGAGTGCCAGCACACTGTAAACCGGATTCTTACTGGTAACCACCAACAGGGCACCTCCCAGGGCGACCGCAGTCAGCAACCAAAATAATATTTCTGTGATGTTCATGTTTGTTGTTCGCAGTTACTTGTAAAGATGTCTGTTACTTTTTTCTGGCTCTCTCCCCTACCGCTTTCTGGTAGAGCTCCGGTTCTTTTTTCGGATCCGGAATCAGGAGGTCATTTTTACCATAAATAAATCCTTCTCTCTTATAATTGGACGGAGCAAAGGTTTCACTCAGGTAAATCGCATCTTTCGGACAGGCTTCCTCACACAATCCGCAGAAGATGCAACGCAACATATTGATCTCGTATTTGGCTGCATACTTTTCTTCGCGGTACAGATGCTCTTCCCCCTCCTTGCGTTCAGCTGCTTCCATTGTGATGGCTTCAGCCGGACAAGCAACTGCACACAAACCACAGGCGGTACAATTCTCTCTGCCTTCCTCATCGCGGTTGAGAATATGCAAGCCACGGAAAACCGGGCTGAAAGGTCTTGTCTCCTCCGGATAATTGATAGTTGGTTTCTTCTTAAAGAAATGCGACAGAGTGATACTCATTCCTTTGGCAATCGCAGGCAGGTACATTTTCTCCCACACCGTCATTGGATGACGATCTACTGCTTTGGATCTATTGGTGAGCATTTGCATAATTCGGGCGTAAAAATATTTTTAAACTGGTTACAGGCCAAGTTTGATTCCAATCAGAAAGGCCATCCGTTCTCACGTACCAACACTACGATGGCTGTCAGCAACATATTGATCAGCGCCAGCGGAATCATTACTTTCCATCCGAGGTGCATCAACTGATCATAGCGGAAGCGCGGGATGGTCCAGCGCACCCACATGAACACAAATATGAAGAAGGCAGCTTTCAGGAAGAGCGACAATCCCTGCAGCACAGCTACCGTATTCATTCCCATACTTTCAATCAAGCTGGCATCATTTACAAAGGGGATATCGTATCCACCGAAGTAGAGGGTTGCCATCAGCACACTGCTCATGAACATGTTGATATATTCCGCGAACAGGTAGAACCCAAGTTTCATGGAAGAATATTCCTGGTGATAACCAAAGTTCAATTCGTTCTCTGCTTCCGGTAAATCAAAGGGTGTACGGTTACATTCTGCAAAGGCACAGACAATGAAGATCAGAAAGCCCAGGGGCTGGTACACGATATTCCACCATCCTCCGGAAGCACTCTGCAACTCTACAATGGTTTTCAGACTCAGCGAACCGGTCAGCATCAACAGCGCAATGATGGACAAGCCCATGGCCAGTTCATAGGAAATCATCTGGGAAGCACCACGCAGGGCAGCCAGCAGGGAGAACTTGTTATTGGAAGCCCATCCACCAATCATGATACCATATACACCCATGCTGAGTACAGCAAAAATGTAAAGGATACCGATATTGATATCAGCTATCTGCAGGTCTACGGTCCGACCGAAAATTTCAATCTGCTTTCCCCAGGGAATCACTGCGCTGGTCATCATTGCAGTCATCATCGCAAGGCCAGGTCCCAGAATAAAAAGGAATTTATTGGACGCGTTGGGAATGATCTCTTCCTTCATGAAGAGTTTCAAACCATCTGCCAGGGGTTGGAGTAAACCAAAGGGACCCGCGCGGTTTGGACCCAGGCGGTCCTGCATGAAACCGGCTACCTTACGTTCTGCCCAGGTAGAGTACATGGCCACTACCAGCGATACTGTGATAATACCCCCAATGAGGATGGCTTTCTCCAGTACAAAGGCCAGGTCTATTGCAAGTTGTATCATTGTCCTAATCTATTTACCGTTATCGAGGCTGTTCTTGAAATCATCGCTGTGAGCCGGGCCCTGGATCTTACTCAGTTCAATCTCCGGGCGGTTCACTTCACTGACATTGTGAATATTCATCAGCAATTTGGGTCCGCGACCACCCATCACATCGGGCAGAGTTTCCTTGGGCTTCACTACGTTTACATAGTGCCCCTGGGAAATCACAGAGTGACGGTTTACTTGTGTCGGACCTTCAATAGTCCAGTCTTTTGCATCCTTTTTCTCAAATCGACATTCATTACAAATCCAACCCAGACCACCCTTGGTAGAATCTTTCACTTCACCCCATTCATCTTTGCGGGCGGTAACACGGAATACTTCATCACCGCGCATCCACAATTGTACTTCACCACAACACTTGCTGCAATCGCGATGTGCATCTACCGGCTTGGTAAACCATACGCGGTTTTTGAATCGAAAGGTTTTATCAGTCAATGCGCCAACCGGACAAACATCTATCACGTTGCCGATGAAATCATTATCGAGAGATTTTTCAATATAGGTAGCGATCTCAGCATGATCTCCTCTGTCCAGAACACCATGCACGCGTTTATTGGTCAGCTGATCAGCTGTGAACACACAACGATAACACAGAATGCAACGGGTCATGTGCAACTGGATATATTCACCCAGGTCGTGTTTCTTGAACGTACGACGCTTGAACTCATACCGGGTACCTTCCTTACCATGCTCATAGCTGAGGTCCTGGAGATGACATTCACCGGCCTGGTCGCAGATCGGGCAATCCAGCGGATGGTTTAAGAGAAGAAATTCCACCACACCTGCGCGGGCATCCAGTACACGTTCACTGGTAATGTTCTTAACGATCATACCATCCATTACGGTAGTACGACAGCTGGCCACGAGCTTGGGCATGGGGCGGGGATCCGCAGTTGAACCTGCAGCCACTTCCACCAGGCAGGTACGACATTTACCACCGCTGTTTTTCAGCTTGCTGTAGTAACACATCGCGGGTGGTGTCACTTCACCACCAATCTGGCGGGCAGCATTCAGGATGGTAGTTCCTGGCTCCACTTCCACCGTGATATTATCGATGGTTACTTTGAATAGTTTTTTCTCTTCTGACATAATTATATAGTCAACGTCTTATTAAGTTCAGTTTCACTTTTCACCTTTCACCTCTCACGTCTTTCACCTCTCACATTTCACTTTTCACTTCCAACGGGTCGGCGTAGTTCGCCAATCCATAATTCCTCGTCAAACACTCCCGCGGGTTCTTTACATGCCATTCAAACTCATCGCGGAAATGGCGAATGGCTGCAGCAACCGGCCAGGCAGCCGCATCACCCAAAGGACAAATTGTGTTACCCTCAATCTTGCGCTGGATATCCCAAAGCAGATCGATATCACTCATCTTGCCTTTACCCATGTCAATATTCTTGAGGATCTTTTCCATCCAGCCGGTTCCTTCTCTGCAGGGAGAACATTGTCCGCAGCTTTCATGGCGATAGAAACGTGCCAGGGTATAGGTATTCTTCACGATACACTGATCTTCATCCAGTACAATGAAACCACCAGAACCCATCATGGAACCGGTAGCAAAACCACCATCACTCAGGCTCTCGTAATTCATGTAGCGGGTTTCACCTTTTGCTGTTTTCAGCAGCAGGTTAGCCGGCAGAATGGGAACAGATGATCCACCCGGGATACAGGCTTTCAGGCGTTTGCCATTTTTAATACCACCGCAGTATTCATCACTGTAGATAAACTCCTCCACGGAGATGGTCATATCAATTTCGTATACTCCAGGTTTGTTGATATTACCGCAGGCAGAAATCAGTTTGGTACCGGTTGAACGTCCCACACCAATCTTCGCATATTCTTCACCACCCATATTGATGATGGGTACAACTGCTGCCAGGGTTTCCACATTGTTCACCACAGTTGGGCGATCCCATACACCTTTTACTGCCGGGAAGGGGGGTTTGATACGTGGGTTACCTCTCTTGCCTTCAAGAGATTCTATGAGGGCAGTTTCTTCTCCACAGATGTAAGCACCGGCTCCGCGCTGTACATAGATCTCACAATCAAAGCCGGAACCCAAAATATTTTTTCCCAACCATCCATTGGCTTTTGCTTCAGCAATTGCCTGCTCCAGGATATCGGGAATCCAGGCGTATTCGCCACGGATATAGATATAGGTTGCATTGGAACCTAAAGCGAAAGAAGAAACAATCAAACCTTCTATCAGCAGGTGGGGCAGGAACTCCATCAGGTAGCGGTCTTTGAAGGTACCGGGCTCCGATTCATCTGCATTACAAACCAGGTGACGGGGAACGCCTTCCGGTTTGGCAAGGAAACTCCACTTCATACCGGAAGGGAATCCGGCACCACCTCTACCCCGCAGTCCGCTTTTCTTTACTTCCTCTGTAACCGCATCCGGACTCATGGTCTTCAATGCTTTCTCCACGGCACGATAGCCACCCTCTCTGCGATATACCTCGTAAGAGCGGATGCCCTCAACATGTGCTTTCTCTAAAAGTAGTTTAACGCCCATATGGAAAATTCGTCATTTAAAAGTGAGACGTGAGATGTGAGACGTGAGAACACGTAACACAATTCACTAGTTTAATTGCCCTGCCTGCTTGCGACACTCCTCTATAATCTGATCCACTTTCTCGCGGGTCAGGTGTTCTTTATAATGTTTGCCCAGCTGCATCATAGGTGCATACCCACAAGCTCCCAGGCACTCCACTGTTTTCAGGGTAAAGAGTCCGTCTGGTGTTGTTTCACCAACACCAATGCCTAACCGCTGTTTGATATAGTCCACGATATCATCGCTGCCATTGATCATACAGGGTCCTGTCTGGCATACTTCAAACATGTATTTACCAACCGGCTTGAGGTTGTACATGGAGTAGAATGTAGCCACTTCATACACTTCAATCGGTTCAATCTGCAACAGGGAAGCCACGTAATCCATGGTTTCCGCACTCAGCCAGCCATGCACTTCCTGCGCAAGGTGTAATACAGGCAGCAAGGCAGACTTCTGCTTTCCTTCCGGATACCTTGCAATGATTTCCTGTACTTTGGCCAGTTTTTCCTCTGAAAATGGTACCATAAAAAGTGAGATGTGAGACGTGAGATGTGAGACGACCTCATCCCTCAACGCCTTTTATTTTATTAATTTTACTATTCTTCAATCGGGTGCCCGCCCTTCCTCAACTTGTCTGCAATTTCAGGCTCCAATTCATAATTCACAATTCCTACTTCATAATTCTCCTTACGCGTCCATCTCTCCCGCAATCAAATTCAGACTACTCAGCGTAATGATGGCGTCACTCAGCATGGCGCCTTTAGTCAGTTCAGAATAAGCCTGGTAATAAATGAAACAGGGTCTTCTGAAATGCAGGCGGAACGGCGCACGACCACCATCACTGATCAGGTAGAAGCCCAGTTCTCCATTACCCCCTTCTACTGCGTGGTACACTTCTCCTTTCGGCATATCAATTTCACCCATGATGATTTTGAAATGCCAGATCAGGGCTTCCATCTTCGTATATACATCCTCTTTCTTAGGAAGATAGTATTCGGGAACATCAGCGTGGTATACGGTTGCTTCTTCACCTTTGAATTCCTGGATCTTGCGATAAGCCTGTTCAATGATGCGCAGGCTCTGCCACATTTCCTGGTTACGTACCAACCAGCGATCATAGTTATCACCGGTGGTTCCTACAGGTATTTCAAATTCAAAATCTTCGTAAGAAGAATAAGGTGCTGTGACACGTACATCGTAATCAACACCTGCAGCACGCAAATTCGGACCTGTAAACCCATAGTTCAATGCTCTTTCTGCACTGATACCACCGGTTCCCATAGTACGCTCCATGAAGATGCGGTTCCGCTGGAAGAGATTTTCAAACTCTTTCAATACAACCGGGTATTCTTTGAGGAAACGTTCAATTTTTTCAAAAGCTGTATTGGAGAAATCGCGCTCGAAACCACCAATGCGGCCAATATTTGTAGTGAGACGGCTACCGCAGATCTCTTCATAAATTTCATAAATGAGTTCGCGGTACTGCATCACATAAAGGAAGCCGGTGAAGGCGCCGGTATCCACCCCAACGATGGAGTTACAGATCAGGTGATCCGAAATCCGGGAGAGCTCCATGATGATCACGCGCAGGTAATCCACGCGCTTGGGAGTTTTCACGCCCAGTAATTTTTCGCAGGTCAGGTGCCAGCCCATGTTGTTGATAGGAGCCGAACAATAGTTCAGTCGGTCGGTGAGTGGCGTGATCTGGTATAAAGGTCTGCGTTCAGCAATCTTTTCAAAAGCCCGGTGGATATACCCAACCGTTTGCTCCGCAGACACAATTCTTTCTCCGTCTACTTCCAGGATATTCTGGAATACACCGTGCGTGGCGGGGTGTGTGGGACCAAGGTTCAGCGTGGTAGTTTGCTTTCCGATCGAGCCTTCCGGAAGCTTAACGTGGTGCTGTTCTTGTTGTATGAGTTCTGACATTGCTGTCTAATTGTTTAAGGTGTTGCTTCTAGGTTTTCCTCTTTTGATCAGATGCTTCCTCCTCTTCCGAACATCTCATCATCCTTGTCAATCCGGGTCTGGTCTTCCAGCGGGTACTCTTTTCTCAGTGGGAAATAATCCATTTCATCAACATTCAGAATGCGCTTCAGGTTAGGATGTCCCACGAAATTGATACCATAGAAATCATAGGTTTCACGCTCCTGCCAGTTGGCTGATTCATACAGTTTGGTAGCAGTGAAAACATCCGGCTGCTGAATGTTGGTAAACACTTTCAAACGTACCCGAACATTTTCCGGCATGTTGTGCAGGTGATAAACCACCCCCAGCTCACGACCGGTTTGATCAGGATAATGAACACCGCAAAGATCTGTCAGGAAACGGAATTGAAGGTCCGGATCATCATGCAGGAACTGCATCACTTTCAGGTTCATCTCCTTTGGTACTTCAAAGGTCAGCAGGCCATAAGGTTCTTCGATATTGGTGATGGCTTCACCAAATTTCTCAGTCAGTTTCTGCGTAATAAATTCATTCGTCAATACCATGATGGTGTTGCTGATTTATATTATTGTATGCCGTAGGATTCAAGCAATGCTTTGTATCGATCACTGTTTCTGCGACGGAGGCTCTCATTGCCAACCAGTTCCTGGATCTTCATCACACCGTCGATAATAGCTTCAGGGCGGGGCGGACAACCGGGCACATATACATCTACCGGTACCACCTGGTCGATTCCCTGCAATACAGAGTAGCTGTCGAAAATACCACCTGAAGAAGCACAGGCACCAACAGCAATTACCCAGCGGGGCTCAGCCATCTGCAGGTACACCTGCTTTACAACAGGTGCCATTTTCTTGGCGATGGTTCCCATTACCATCAGCAGGTCGCACTGACGCGGAGAGAAACCTACGCGTTCAGAACCAAATCTTGCCAGATCATAATGAGATGCCATGGTAGCCATGAACTCAATACCGCAGCAGGAAGTAGCGAATGGCAGGGGCCAGATGGAATTCTTCCTGGCCAACCCAACGATATCGCTGAGTTTGGATGCAAAAAAACCTTCACCCATGTGACCATCAGGAAGTTCTCCCATGGTTACAATCTTACCGCCTTCATTTTTTACATTGTATTGTACCGGACGTGCCATAATCTTTTGTTTTTAGATTAATCCTCCCAACGGAGGGCGCCTTTTTTGATGATGTAATAGAATCCACATAAAAAGAATCCCACAAACATCAATACAGCGAGGAATCCACTCCAACCTAATTCTTTGAAATTCACTGCATAGGGGTAGAAAAAGATCACTTCCACATCAAACAGTACGAAGAGAATGGCAACCAGGAAATACTTGATTGCTACCGGTTGACGGGCATTTCCTACTGCTTCGATACCACTTTCAAAATTCTCCAGCTTGTCACTTGTTTTACGCGAAGGGCCCAGTAAATGGGTGCCGCCAAGGGTCAGGGCAACAAATCCCAGCGCAAATAACAATTGGATTGCGATGGGCAAATAGTTGATTGTGGTATTGGATGCAACCGCAGTTTGTAAGAAAAAAAGATTCATGCTTTTGCTGTTGTGGGGCAAAAATAAGATAGCCTGCCAAATAAAACGCGGAACATTGAAAATAAGTTCATTGTGCCTGATTTATGTCCGTTTATCGAAGCAAAAAGGCCTCCGGACTGTATCCGAAGGCCTCTTATTAGATTTAATTTAATTTGAAAAGCTTATCCGCCTGAACTGCTGGAAGGTTTGGAGGTACTTGCTTTTTTGTTTACTGCTTTACTCAGGATGTCCTTGATCTTAACGGCTGTTTCATTCGCCGGATCAATGGCAAGCACCTTATCTACATATTCCAGTGCTTTTGCCGGATCCTTCTTGATATCATTATAATACTGTACCAGGTAGAAATAAGAAGAAATTGCCTGGCCTTTGAATTTAGCCGCATCAATGCTCAGCGCCATTTCGCCCAGTTTCTCATAATGCGGAACAGCTAAGCCCTGCTGCATGGTAGTATCCATGGCCTGGTTGGCACGCGCTCTCCAGAGGTAGCCAAAAATTTCATTGGGATACTTCTCACTGTAGATTGCAAAAATGGAATCCGCAGTAGTGTATTGTGCTGCCTGGTAGTTGGCAAAGCCCCAGTTATACAAATCAACGTTATTGGGATCTTTTTTCGTAGCATACAATTGGCCCAGGTATTTTGCCTCTCCTGCCCGATTGCCGGTCTTTTTAGCCAGTGCAGCTGCATTGGTCATGAGTTCCAGTTTGGACTCCATGGCTGTATCCATAGCAATTGCTTTATCGCAGTTCTCCATGGCCTGCGCCTCGTTACCCGGGAATTTAGCCAGGGTGTTAGCGAGGAATTCAAAGTCCTTGGGCAGGAATCCTTCCGGCTTTTGCTTGGCGAAATACTGCTCCAGGAATTTGCGGGCATTCAAACTGTCTTTTTTCTCATCATAAGAATAAGCGATGAGTTTGTAGTATTTGGGATCTGCCTGATCACCCAGCTTGGCGATAAATCCATTCGCGGTGCTGATGGCTTCATCATACCTGCGGGAAGCGTAGAGAATGGCAGTCTTCTCGTAATCGTTTTCCGGATTGGGATCAGAAACAGCCAGGTATTTGTCGTAGTAATCCTTGGCTTTGTTGATATCGCGACTGAAATAATAATAATAGAGGTCGTAGATAGCAGGAGCGTAATTCGGATCAATTCTAACTGCATCTTCAAAAGCAGGCAGGAAGATATCGGTGTTCTTTTGAGTCAGGTAAATCCGGCCGATCCGGTGTTTGGCAGCTGCCAGGGTGGGATTCATCTCCAGTGCACGCTGGTAGTTTTGTACAGCGCTACCACCATCCACCTTTTTACGGTAGGCATCTCCCATAATCAGGTAGGTATTGGCATCGTTGAATTTCTTCACCTGGGTTGCCTGGTTCAGCTTTTCGATGGCATAATCTGCATCACCGTTTCTTGCCTGCACATTGGCTCTGCCAATTGCATTAAAAATATCAACATCCTTTGATTTAGTGAGACTGATAGCAGTTTCAAAACGCTGACGAGCCTCTTCTTTTTTACCATCCATCAGTTCTATCTGACCCATACCAACCAGCAGAAGGGGTGCATTTCCATTAGTAGCCAGTGCTTTCTGATAGAGATCGCGGGCTGCTACGGAATCTTTCATTTCAAGTAAGGTCTGGCCTAACCAGTAAGTAGCCTCAATATTGTTGGGATTGGCAGCGAGCACTTTGCCTAATTCCTCTTTCGCGCTGTTATAGCGCTCATAATAAAAAAACTTCTTACCCTGATCCACACTCTGCGCGAACAGGGCATTACCACAAGTTACTGCGGACAATACCAGACTGTAGAGGTATTTCTTCATTCGTTGCTGTTTTTAGTCGGATGATAAAAATATTAAAATAATGGAATTACTCGTCGATTCCTGCATTTCTTATCTCAAAAGCCATTTTGGCCGGCCAGAGATAGGCCCTGCGGAAAATCAGTTGTCCTCTTTCATAGATGAGAAAATTCGCGAACCCACTGCCCAAACCTTCATAATTTTCTTTTAAAATATAATGCAATCCCCGTACCAATGGGTAACGGCGCGTAGCAATATTGGCCTGGTAGGGTTTTACATAGGCCTCATTAGGACAAATTTCACATTTGATTGAAGCGATGGTCACCTTATTCTGGAAACTCAGCTGCACAGGATCATCATTATTACCAATCCAGCTAACCCCGATGAAACCGATGGCATCCTTGTTTTTGGATACATAGTCAATTACACCCGTGCTGCTGTCGGCGGCGGTTACCTCATTACTGAGTTTATCTCCTGCTAAAATGGAGTCAATAGCAAAGCGCACTGTACTGGTGGCAGTTCGGCCATCCATCACCGGGCGGAACTTGTAGCCACTGGTCCCATTCAGGATGGAGCGCAGATCACTGCGATCCAGGAGAGAATCTTTATTGGCCGGGTTTACAATCACTGTAACCGCATCATATGCCATCCTGCCTTGTACCGGGATAAAGCGCAGGGTATCTTTCAGGCGCTGTTCTTCTACTTTTAAAAGGGGGCGGGTCACAATTACCATCCGGATGCTGTCCACCAGCAGGTCTTTCAGGCATTCCGCTTCCGGTTTGTAATGCGCAATGATTTTCGCCTGGGGAAAAGAAGATTCAAATACTTTAATCTGGGAATCAATCACCGGTTTGAAAGATTCATCCACACTGATATGGATAGTTCCTGAACTGGCAGTATCTCCCCTGTATACTACGGGCTGGTTGTTACAACGAATGAATGCAACCATTGTGGTTATAACCAGGAAACCTATTTTCCAACTCCTATACATACACGTTCGCTTGATTCTTATTCGGAATAATAATTTTTCTGATAACCCCGGTAAATACGCCAGGCACCATATACAATACAGAGCGCGGAAAAGAAGTACTTGAAAAAGGGTTCCATTTCAAATTCAAAGCCGAGTTTTTCGGAAAACAAAAAGAAGAAACCAAACAACAGGATGAGTCCGCCCATCCCATAATCCAGGATGGATCTCATCTGGCTGTACTGCTTTCTTCTTTTATTTTGTGAGTCGTATGCCATGGTAATCTGCTTGCTTAGCGTTGGGCAATTTAGGAAAAATATGGGGTATCGCTTTTACTACTCTTCCGGGCTGGTGAAAATTATGGGGATATTGTACCAAACAGCCACGGTTTCCCCATTTTGCTGGCCAGGATTCCATTTCGGCATTTTATTCATGACGCGAAGCACTTCCTGGTCGTAGGGGTTGCCGCCCGACTGGGTCAACCGGATACCGGTAATATTGCCATTCACATCTACCACGAAGCGGGCGATTACTTTTACCCGCTGCCCAGGTTCGATGCCATCCTGGGGGCGCAGGTTTCTGGACAGCCAGCGTTGTAGTGCTCCCAATCCGCCCGGGAAGCTGGGCATCACTGCAGCTTTCTCGAGGATAGGCGGGGCTTCTTCTTTAGCAGGCTGGATGGGGGCTGCACCGGTCCCGGTGTTTTCAGGTTGAGGCGGCCGGGTGATGCCATCTGAAAGAGGTCCCTCTATGGTTTCGGTGGAGATGATTTTGTCTTCCAGGTCTGTCATTTCGGGTAATGGATCTGTATGTTGGTTATCAGGAACAATTTCCGGTTTTACATATTGCTCCGTTGCAGCCGGAGGAGTTGGAGCAGGGGGTAATGGAGGAATGGGGGCCGGAGGAGGTGGTGGAGGAAGAATAACCAGTGTAACACTATCAGGCCCCAAAAAAGGATTTATCAGTTTATCTGGTTTACTGTCCCTGGGAAAAATGAATCCAAATGCCAGCAACACAAGCCCGGCCATAGCAGCCATTGCTGTTAACAACCGCCTGGGATACTCCCTCCGGAGCGTGTAGGCTCCATATTGTTTGTTGCGATTTTCGAAAAGGATGTCAAGCGCATCGCTGCGAAGAATGGTAGAAGGTTCCATACTGATAAGTTTTGTGTTGATAAAAAGGAACGCAGCGCTGTGTTGAAACTAAGATGCAGGGGCTACCCGATTCCATACGGTAAACTGTCCTATTTTTGCCGCCATGAAGATTTTGATGGTCTGCCTGGGGAATATTTGCAGAAGCCCTTTGGCAGAAGGAATTTTACAGGCGAAAGCAGCGGCGGCCGGCCTGAACTGGCAGATCGATAGTGCCGGTACCAATGGGTATCATGTGGGTGAATCGCCTCATCCCCTATCGCAGAAAGTTGCAAAGATCAATGGAATTGATATCAGCATGCAGCGGGCCAGGCGGTTCCGGGCAGCCGATTTTGAGGAATTTGATCTGATCTTCGCGATGGCGGAGGATGTGATTGATGAAATGAAGTCTATTGCCCGCCAGCGATTTGATGCAGCTAAGGTTGATCTTTTAATGAATATACTACACCCGGGAAAAAACCTGGATGTACCTGATCCCTGGTATGGAACCGAACCCGGTTACCATGAAGTATTTGCTATGATAAGCCAGGCTTGTGATAAACTGATTGAAAACCACCAATAACATTTAGATGTCAAAACCCTCTCTGCCCTCCGGCACACGTGATTTTGGTCCGGATACCGTGCGTAAACGCAGTTATATTCTGAACACTATTAAAGCGGTGTTTGAAGTTTATGGTTTTCAGCCACTGGAAACTCCTGCCATGGAAAACCTGGATACCCTGATGGGTAAATATGGTGATGAAGGTGATAAACTGATTTTCAAGATCCTGAACAATGGATTGAATGATCCTAAAAACATCGACAAGGCTCGTGCAGCTTTTGAGCAGGTGATAGCCGGTAAAAATGATAAAAATCTGACCGAACGCGCACTGCGTTATGATCTGACGATTCCCTTTGCACGTTATGTGGCCATGAACCACGGACAACTGGCATTGCCTTTCCGGCGTTACCAGGTGCAGCCAGTTTGGAGAGCTGATCGTCCGCAGAAAGGACGCTATCGCGAATTTTATCAATGTGATGCGGATGTGGTTGGCAGTAAAAGTCTGTACAATGAAGTTGAACTTACCGCCATCTATGCGGAAGTTTTTCAGCGTTTAAGCATACCTGTGGAAATCAGGCTGAACAACCGTAAGATACTGGCCGCACTGGCAGAACATTGTGGTGGTGCGGAGAAAATGATGGACATCACGATTGCGATTGACAAGCTGGATAAAATCGGCATGGAGAAAGTGAAGGAAGAATTGCTGGAACGTGGTTTGTCTGCAGACCAGGTGAACAGCATTGAGGCTTATCTGAAGATTGAAGGTTCGAATGAAGAAAAACTGGCAGCTGTGGAGCAGTTGCTCGGACATATAGAATCTGCGCAACAGGGATTGCAGGAACTTCGCTTTGTACTGGAGCTGGCGGGTGCAACTTCGGTTAGTCCTAACGGTAAGGCACAGCTGGTTTGTGATTTTACCCTGGCACGCGGACTGAATTATTATACCGGAATCATTTTTGAAGTGCGGGCCATTGGCGTGAAGATGGGAAGTATTGGAGGTGGTGGTCGCTATGATGACCTGACCGGTTTGTTTGGTGTTCCGGATCTGCCGGGCGTGGGTATTAGCTTTGGTGTGGATCGTATTTATGATGTGCTGGAAGAACTGGGACTCTTCCCCGAAACCATTGCAGTAGGAACAGAATATATCTTTTTCAACCTCGGTGAAGCAGAGAGCCAGCGGGCTTTTCAGTTAATGCAGGAGCTGCGGGCCCTGGGCAAGCGTTGCGAATTGTATCCGGAAAATGTGAAGCTGCCCAAGCAGTTTAAATATGCGGATCAGAAAAAAATTCCCAATGCGATCTTCATTGGCAGCAATGAACTCGCATCGGGAACTTTGACCATCAAGAACCTGTTAACGGGCGAGCAGCGCGAGGTAGATGACATTACCAAAGTGTAAGACACTTGCCATCAGGCTCTGCGCACTTTCATGCTTTGGATAGCCTGATCGAATGCTTTGGCCTCGCGGGGATCAACAAAATCGTAACCGACAATGAAGCAATCGCGCAAGGTTCTGCGCCAGCTGGTGCCGTTCGCGTTTTTGCCTGTGCCCTCTTCTCCTACTGATTTTTTGAGTTCCTTGCTGGTGGCATCCGTACGTTCAACTGAAATCACGGGTGTCAGGTCTTTTTCTTTGCAGGCAATGAAAAATTCTGCTCCATTCTTGTAATGAAACGTGCGAATAAGAACACCTGCATCATCTCTGAAATGCGTTTCGGATTCATAGCCTTTTGGAATGGTCAATACGAGTTTGCGATTGTCATATCCTTCCGCAAAAGCATATTCAACTTTGTCTGTCTGCATAGCGGTTCTGCAGGATGAACCGGCAGCGATTGTTGCAAAAAGCAACAGGCTGCGAAAAATAGTTAGCTTAAACATAGTACAAGGTGTTGGTGAACCATTAAATTACTATGCGTATGCAGCAGGATAAAGTGAAAATGGGATGAGTGCGTTCGACTTGATAATTTATGCCTCAAATAAAATAGCAGCCCCCTGCCCAACGCCTACACACATGGTCGCGATTCCGGTTCTGGCACCCCTTTTTTTCATCTCATGCAGCAAGGTGGTAGAGATGCGAACACCACTACATCCTAAAGGATGACCAAGTGCGATAGCACCTCCATTCACATTGACTTTGGAAGGATCCAATTGAAGTTCCTGAATACAGGCCAGCGATTGTGAAGCAAAAGCTTCATTCAATTCTACCAGATCAATTTCTTTTTCGTTTATACCTGCCCGTTGTAACAACTTTTTAACAGCAGGAACGGGACCGATTCCCATGATGGAGGGATCTACTCCAGCCACAGCCATTGCCCGAATGCGTGCCAATGGTTTCAGGTTGTATTTCTGTACAGCTGCTTCTGTTGCTAGTAACATGGCTGCAGCACCATCATTGATGCCACTGGCATTGGCGGCAGTAACAGTACCTTCTTTTACAAATGCAGGAGATAGGGTTGCGAGTTTCTCAACAGGGGTGAGTCGCGGGTGTTCATCCGTATCAAAAGTGATAGCTTCTTTTTTACCTGGAATTGTAACCGGAATGATTTCATCTTTAAATTTTCCGGCAGCGGCTGCTTGTTGGTATTTAAGCTGGCTTTCATAGGCAAACTTATCCTGCTCTGCTCTTGAAATCTTCCATTGGGCAGCTACATTTTCGGCAGTTTCTCCCATTGAATAGGGATGGTATAAAGCAGCTAAGGCAGGGTTGGTAAAGCGCCAGCCGATGGTAGTATCATAGACTTCTGCCTGTCGCGACCAGGGTTGTCCCTGTTTGGCCATCACAAAAGGCGCGCGGGTCATGCTTTCCACCCCACAGGCGATCATAAGTTCGCCATCACCACATTGCAAGGCCCTGGCTGCATCCATAATAGCCTGCAGGCCCGATGCGCAGAGGCGGTTAACGGTGGAACCTGCAACAGTAACCGGTAATCCAGCCAGCAGGGCAGCCATCCGGGCAACATTGCGGTTATCTTCTCCGGCCTGGTTGGCGGCACCGGCAATTACTTCTTCAATGGCGTTGGGGTCAACGGAAGGGTTTCTTTCCAAAAGGGCTTTAATCGTATGGGCCAGCAAATCGTCGGGACGCATATTGCTCAGCGCTCCTCCATATTTGCCAATCGGGGTGCGCACTGCGTCAATTACATACACGTTATTCATGGGGCGAAGATAAGTATGGAAAAGGGGACAAAGGAGACGGGAGACAAAGGAGGCGGGAGACCGGGAGACCAAACCTTATACTCTTCCCCCGTATTTCAGGGTGAAAAACAGGCTTTCCCGGCTGGTTTAATTTTGCCCCCGGATTGGGCTATGGTTTCGCCTGCAATTTTCCCGTTCGGGCACTTTTCTCTATCCATTCGGCTGCTTTCATCTGTCCAGTCAGTCAATTGCAACCGCTCCGGCACTGTTGTTTCACTGTTCTG
>VFQN01001600.1_pt1 | contig 37241 bp, 62 predicted proteins | sample 3512371 | NCBI WGS metagenome assembly VFQN01 (sample SAMN10412370, study PRJNA504923) | tailings metagenome | isolation source: Replicate 2 from Balatoc abandoned mine | place: Philippines: Itogon, Benguet | collected 2017-08-28
GACGCGCGCGGTGCTGCACTGAAAGGGCGATCAATTTGTTGTAATTGCTTGCTTCCTGTTGCATTCTGTTCATCTCGATGAAGTAACCAGCGCGCGCTGGTTGCGTCGCCTGTTGAGTTGCCACTTCCATGCGGCCGCGCGACCTGTCGCTGGCACCATTACCACTTCCAAAAATGACTATAACATTGTAGTGACGATTACTGCTCCATGATTCAACTGGCTCGTAGCGTCGCTTCTCCAAACGCGAGAAAGCATGGTTTCGGGGCTGTAGAGTGAGGTGTGACCAAAATTCGGTGCGGAGCAAATAAGGGCGGGGGCAATAATAATAATAATAATAATGTTACGCGGGCATGACCCTGCGTGGGATTAAGGGGGCAGGGCGTTTGTACGCGTCTGCCACCATGAGTAGTTATGAACGCTGGTGCATACGCTGTAACATACGGCGGACGCTTGCCACACCTGCCTGCCCCCACGCACGTGGGGCTCCATCCCGTGGCCACAATGCTGACGATGGTGCAAGGTACCCTAGCCGCCTAGCATATCGTAGGAATTAACAGCCCACATATCATCATCATGCCAGATGATGCAGCAGGTACCGCAAATATGTTATAGGGCGCACACAATGTCATGATGCAAAACACCGGCTCACGACCGACCACCAGCAGTTTCCTGTGTCCCAGCGCTGTTGTGCAAGCACCTCATTGCTAGCTACCGTATAAGCGCCTCAACACAGCAACTTACAAAACGCCACTGCCGGCCACCCCTGCCCTCACCATCAGGGTTTCCTTGGGTGAATCACAATGCGCTGAGTGCCGCCGCCCACACCACTGGCTGCCATGTATGGTTTCAAGCCTCATGCCGCTCAGTCATCACTCCCAAGCAATAGTTGGTAACGAATAAACATTTAGGTGTGCATGTCACCCGCTGTACCTCCAGCGGCGGGGCCGCCATTTCGGCCCAAGGAGTTTTCACACCCTTCGCCCAACAGCCGAGTAGCCATACGCTCCACTCACCAGGGCACCGCGCCGCCCTGCTGCTCACCCACGCGGCGTTAACGGCCTGCTGTTTCCGCGGCTAGGTACACCCTGGTGCTGCTGCTGGTACGGCGGTCCGCCGTACTGGTGGCACCCTGGCTGCTGCTGTTGCTGCTTTGGGAGGTACCCTCCCCCTCCGCCAACCGCTGGCCCCTGCTGGCCCTGGGGTGGCCCATGGGTCACGTGGTCCCGGATGTACGGCATGTTGGTGGCCATGGGCGGCGGGCTGGGGTAGTAGCTGCCGCCCGCCGCTGCCGCAGCCACCCCGGATGCGGACTGCGGGCTGGTCGTTGGCCGTTGGTACGATAGCGGCGTGCCCGGCTGCTCGGCGCCCCGGCCGGGTGAGGAGGACCGCTGAGGGAGGGAGGTCAGGGCCGAGGTCAGGCTTGTCAGGCTTGCTAAAGGGTTGCCATTATTCCCGCAATGCTAAGCCGAAACGCAGTGTTAAGGCCAAGAATCTTGCGACCAAGCCGCCTCAAGTGACACTGCAGCCGGGGCCGGCGCAGCAGGGGTGTGACCCGAGCTGCCAGCAGATCAGGCGGCGGTGGCTGGATGCAGGGGGCCCTCACGTACCGGTACCCGTACCCCAGCAGATGCCGGAGCTTGGCAGCCAGAGCTACTCGCGCGAGGAGCTCCCCCTAAGCCTCACCCGGACGTAGTCATCCTCCCGTATGTACGGCAGCACGCTGTACATGGGCACCAGCGGCGTATCCCGGTTGTAGTCAAAGTCCTGCTGCCGCCCGCCAGAAGTCCCGCCGCCTTCGCGCCCGCCCGACCCTGGAGCGCTGCCCGGCCCGCCGCCGCCGCCGCCAAGCGCACGCAGCCGCTCGAACTCCAGCTGCTTCTGCAGGTTCCGCTGCTGCTGTACGAGATTGTCGTACACGCCCATGCCGCGCTCCTCGCCGTACGGATACGACGGGGCCCCGTACGGCGCGATGTTGGGGTGCGCGTGTATGGCGCTGGAGGGCAGCAGATTGCCGTGGGCGTCGCGGGGGGTGGCGCCAGCGCTGCCGCCGCCGGCAATTGCGGTGTAGGCTGCGGCGGAGGCTGCGGCGGTTGGGATATGTGGCGTGTACGACAGTCCTCCGGCGGCTGAGGGGGAGGCGCGCGGTGTGCGGCGGTAGAGGTCGTCGTGGACGCCCTGCGGTGAAGCGGGAAGGGAGATGGAGGTGAGCATGCTGGAGGTGAGCATGAGGTGAGCATAGAGGTGAGGATGATGGAGGTGAGCATGAGGTGAGCATAGAGGTGAGCATGATGGAGGTGAGTATGCTGGATGCGGGACGCTGGGTCTCCCTACGGCAGTAGCTGCTCGGCAGTCGGCATGACGCAGGCCGGCACTGCACCTTCGCCAAGTGAAACAGTAATGGTGGACCCTGATTCCAGGCCCTTGAATTGAGGCAGAGCCCACGGCGCAGCTCACTGCACCGCGGTACCTGTGGTATCGCTCACAACAGACCTGCCCATCCCACCCCTCACCCCAGCTTAACACATCAGGACGACTACACTCACGGTGCGCATTATCTAACCCACACCAGCCGAGCACCAACCTACTAAGGCGTCTGCCTCACCCCCACACTGCACCGTGCTGTCACCACATACCGAAGGCCTCCGACATATTAAACTGTTACACTTGCACAACTTGCACCAGCCCGCACCAGCCAGCACCCACCACGAACGCGTCAGTGGGCAGGCTCTCCCGCAGGATGGGCGCGGGCGACTGCGTGGGGATGAGCGGCGTGTCTCGCTCGTACACGAAGGCCGAGCGGTCGGGCACCGGCATGGAGTACAGCGGGTCGGGGGGGCCCTGCGCCGCCGCCATCACCATGTCCTGTGGAGTACGGTAGGGGCACGAAGGGTTGGGAAGCGGACGGCATGAGAGCAGACGATGCCAGGCAGCCGCGTCACCCGCGCTTTGACCCCAGCGTAATAGCCCTACACCTTGCGGAACTCCTGCCGAGCGCGATTGCCTATACCCTCACCTGCTTGAGCGCCAGCAGGTCCTTGTATCCGCTGCCCGGCTGCGCCACGCGCGGCAGCAGCACGGGCTCGGGCAGGGAGGCGCGCAGGTCGTCCCACGTCTCCACGGCGGTGTCGGGCCCGTCCAGCAGCGCAGTGCCGCCGGGGCCGCCCTGCAGGGGGGCGTGAGGGAAGGGCAACCGCAGAGCGGCAAAGTGAGAGAACCGGAAGCCAGCAGGGTCTGCGGAGGGCGTGGGGGAGGGGCCGTCAAGCAGCGCAGTGCCGCCGGGACCGCCCTGCCAAGAGGGGCGGGAAGGAGCGGCCGGGGCGTGGCGTTTAGCGCGCGTTAGCGGGTACGGAGGAGCAGGAAACCACGCGGCTGGTGCGCAGGGTGTGCATCACCTTTCGCCCCAGGAGCAGGATACCGGTAGTAACGCTGGGGCTGTGCGTAGGGGCGCCCCTGCGTGCTCATGCACCCCGCGAGTTGGCGCCCCGGCTTTCACACGCAGACACAACCGGCGGCATGCGCGGCCACACCCTCCCCGAACGCTATAACCCTCGCAGCTCTCCGCCGCCCTTGTCCTCGTCGCACATCCCTCACCGGCATCACAGTACGCTCACACCCGCCCAGTACTCGACCCTCACTGGCGACACACGCTGCCACGCCTTGTCCCTGTCGAGGACATACCCACGGAACACAACCCCGACGGCCTTCCCTCCCCCCATCCTTCACCCCCGTGCTCGCCCCTCACCGGCGGCACGCGCTGCCACTCCCTGTCGGCGTACGCCTTGCGGTACCACGCCGCCACGTGGGGGTTCTCCCGCGCCGCATCGGCGTTGGCGCCCACCGCCTGAGCCGTCAGCACGGTGCGCAGCTTGGCCACCGTGGCGGCTAGCCGCACGTTGTCGTGGCGGGCCAGCTCCAAGTCCTGCGGGTTTACAGGGGGCTCAACTTAACCAAATAACTCAACGTTTGGATTTGCACGCTTCATGTAGTGCGACTTGACAACCGCTGTGGAGAAGTATGTTGGTGCATGTGCCCGCGAGGCTCTCTGGAGGGGGCAAGCGGCTTCAACCACTGCGCGTGCTTATCGAAGTCTACCCACCTGTCGCACGGTGGACAGCTCCGACAGCTTGGCGTTGGCCTCCTTGAGCCCTTGGATGGACAGCTGGGCCTCCTGCGGGGGTTGGTGTGCACGGCAGTGATGCGGGCGAGGTGTCTGACCGGACGGGAGGCGGGTAAGCCCTCGGGAAGGTGCGGTGAGGCAGAGCCCTGCAACGCCTTCTCTGTTCTACCACTGTTGCCATGTCGAGGTGTAGAGCTTGCTGCGTGACGTTCTGGACTGCCACGTGCCACCCCCAGCTGCCCTACGCCCGGGCTATTGCTCCCTGCAGCTAAAAGTGCTCACGCCGATGTCTCATCGCTTGCATCTCGCTTCACCTTGACCTGTATGAGCGATGCTAAGTGTTCCCAGCAGCTGCATCGTGCCACCTACCTCCAGCTGCCCCGCGGCCTCCAGCAGCGCCGCCTGCAGCTCCCGGCAGCGCCGAACCAGCGCCGCAATGACCTGGGTTGGGACACATACAGGCATAGGGAGCGGTCCACGTGTCAGAGGCTCAGAGCAGGACAGGCATGGCGTTAGACGGCACGAAGGCGGCGTTGGACGGCATGAGCGCTGCAATGAATAGCAACACAGCGAACGTATCAAACCGCACAGCTGTGGTGGCGCAACAGCATCGGAGCGGGTGCGCATGGAGCGCTCAGCCCCCACCTGCGCGCTTCTGGCCCCTTTGAATGACCCCACACCTGAATGAGCCCCTAACCCACACCCAGGCCCACACATTCAGCTGCCTGCTCCCCAGCGTCGTGCTGCTGGCTCCTCCAGCAGTAGCACTTGCCGTCCAGCCCACATCCAGCACCCACACACGCGTACACAGTTCCCTCACCTGCGCACTGCTGGCGGGGTAGGTGCCTGTGAGCAGCTGCTTCACGTCCGCCTGCAGCGGGTCCCCGAAAAAGTCGTTGGGGTGCGGCTCGCCGGCGTCTGCGAGTGGCGGGTTGGACGGAGTCCACAGTGAATATGGGAAGGGGGTGGGAGGGCTTTCCGCATGCCGCAACACACTGCTACATAGAGGCCACGGTCAGGCCATGCCCCATACGACAACAGAAGGACTGGAACAGCGTCACCGTCCCCCACACACACAAATCAGACGCCGCAAGCGCTGGCTCCCACGTACGATATGTCCTTGCCGCCTGTCCCACACACACGCAGGCCCCAGCCCCCAGGCGGCTCACCCCGCTGCGACGCCAGGCGCTGCCCGATGCGGTCCGCCTGCCGCCGGTAGTACGCCGCCGCCTCGGCCGTCTGCTGCGGCACCATGCCGCGGCCCGGGCCCTGCCCCGGAGCCGGGTCCCCGAGCAGCGTGCGCAGCCCCAGGCGGCGAGGGGCGCCCGTGGTGTTGACGCCGCTGATGTGGCTCTGGGCGGCGGCAGGCAGGCCCTGGGGGACGCAGCGAGGCAGAGGGACAACGTGTGTAAGCGGGGAGCCATTGGCTGATGGTGGGCCAACGCGTAGAGAATTTGTGAAGGAACTCGACGAACGGGCAAAGGGAGGGGACTTGGTGCGTGCAAAAACTCGGTAGACGGGGAAACAGCTGTGTGTGTGAGGAGCTCCGCGGATCAAGCCGTGCCGCAGCGTTCTCCCATAGCCACACGCACGGCAGAGGCGGTGCAACCTGTACGCGATCTACCGGCACCTTCCCTGGCCCACCGGTGCATCCCCCTGGGCCCTGCCTGCCCAGTACCCACCTGTGGGTCCAGCAGCGGGTCCACGCCCCTCAGGATGTCACGCAGATGGCCCTCGAACCTGGGGGTGGCGGGCGCCAGGGGGAGGCAGGACGGGGCGTGGTGCAGCGCATTAGTAACGGATCAAAGGGCTGCAGCGTGCGCTTGTGTTTAACAATCAAGGTTATAAGAGAGCGGCAGTGCGGGGAACCGGTTGGGTGAATGGGAGGTAGTACCGTACTACAGCTGAGGTGGAGCTACGGGTCGTCATTTTTCACACCTCAGCGTTAGTTCAGTATCAACCTGGCTCTTCCACAAGGCTAGCCGGGCGGGCAGTAGTCCGCCACAAACTCTACCAGGCAGATCCTATTCTCGCGACGTGCGCCATATGCGGTCCACTCACTCCTTTCGCGCCAGGCGGCCGCGGATGTGCTTCTGGATGGTGGTGGCCGCGTCGTTGGCCTGTGGTGCGTACGGCAGGGGCAGGAGCAGCAGTGTTTGCACAAGTGGCACGGATGCGTGCGGAGCATTGCCATTCATCCAGCCATGTACCCATCTTCCCCAGTGCAATATTCTCAGACCGTCACTTGTTGTTTTATACAACTGGCTGCTACGCGCCGATGCCTATATGCCCCAATAGCTGTGTGTTCCATGCTTTGTTGCGAACTCGCCTTTGGCAGCTCGTCCGCGGCCAGGTGCAGCTTGCCCTCCGCCGCCGCCAGCTCCGCCCGCCGCCGCTCCTCCGCCCCCACCAGCGCATCGCCCACCCCCCGCTCCGCGTGCACAGCCGCCAGCAGCACTTTGCAGTCCTCCTCTGCCTGTGGATGTGAGGTCGCGTGCGGTGTGAGTGCGGCAAAGCTGCTAGGCCAGGCGTAACCAAATAATGGCATATGTACGGTCATGCTCCAGTTCCGCGGCCCCATGAGCATCCACGCTGTTGCTTCTTGCTGGTACTTGTTATGTAACATCCGCTGCTGCCCGGGGAAGCTGAGTGCTGGCGCCTGGAGACGTTGAGTGCTGGCGCTGCGCCTTTTTTGTCCGGTTGCCGCAAGCCATCGCCATCCCCCATGCCCAGAAGCGCAACGGCAGCAAGCAGCGAGCTGCACCGCTGCTTCAGCGCGCCCGCCCTTCGCCTTCCGCCCCTAGCCCCCTACCTGCTGCCTGCGCGACCGCTCCCACCACAGCTGGTGCTCCATGGCAGTCACCATGGCCACCGCCTGGCGCACACCTGGAGGGGAGGAGAAGAGGTAGGTCGGGTTTGACGCATAGCAGCTGAGTGTATGCGTGATGCTTGTTGATTCTGGTGTTCTGCACACCGCACCGCACCACGTGTATGCGCCGCAACATGTTGGCTGGCGCGCCGTGCGGGCCTGCCGGACCCATTGCCCTGAACCCCTTTGCGTTTGAAGAGCTGTAATGCATGCGGTCGCCGCGTGGCATACCGCAAGCTTACGGACAGCTCCAGTGCGGAGGTACTGGCTCGGGCCCTTCCACGCGTGCGACCCGCACTCCACCCTGCCGCTCTCCCTCACGCCCCGCGTTTCCGACCCACCCCGCAATAGGCCGCCATGTGTCAGCATCCCATGCACCATGCACAAGCCACCCACCCGTTGCGCACTGGTCCCTGAAGTCCTGCATCTCCGGCGGCAGGGCCTTCATGTCCGGCAGCGCAGGAATCCGGATGTGCTCGTAGGGGTCCGCACCCTGGCCCGGATGCCAGCCAGGCGGCAGCCCCATCGCCGGGTCCCGCGGGAAAAACACCGGCGGCCCGCCGCCGCCGGCTCCCAACAGCGCTGGATCCAACGGCGGACTGCCGTACGGCGGCGGCATGCCGACGCCGTACGGATGGGCGGCGAGGTTCGGCTGCATCTGTGCGACGAAGTCGATGGCTAGCGGCTTGCCGGAGGCGGCTGCCTGCTGGGCGGCCTGCCGCAGCAGCGCAGACCCCGGGGCGTCACCCTGGGGCACCTGGAACTGCATGTGCATCTGTGGCTGGTGGGGGCCGGGTGGGTGCTGCGTCTGCGCTATGAAGTTGAGCGCCAGGGGCCTGCCTGCCGCAGCTGCTTCTTGAGCCGCCTGCCGGAGCAGCGAGTTTGCGTTGGCGTTGGTGCCTAGGGGGCTCTGGGCTTGGGGGTAGGAGTGGACGTGGCTTGGTGAACCGCCGTTGCTGAAGGTCACGCGGGGGCGCTGCTGCTGTTGTTGTGGTGGACTGTGTGCTTGCCCCATCATGACCTGGTACTGCTGCTGCTCTGCGCCAAGCTGCTGCTGGTACATCTGCTGCCGCATGTGGTCCTGTCCGTACTGCTGCTGCTGCAGCTCCGCGTTCAGCTGCTGCTGTTTGTGCTGCTGCTGGTGGAGGAACAGCTGCTGCTGATGCTCCGCGAGCTGCTGCTGACGCTGCTGCGCGTACGCAGCGTTCGGGGGTGAGAGGCTCTGGCTTGGGTCGCCCTTCAGGGCATCGAACGGTCCCGGCCGTGCGATGGGGTCCAAGCTGTTTTGACCAGCGTACTGGGTGCCAAAATGCGTCCCGGTGGGCTGGTGGTACGCGCTGCCCTGGCCAGGCAGCAGCGGCTCTTGTGCTGCAACCCCCGACGGCCCTGGCGAAACCACGTACGAGGCATGTCCATGTGCCGGCGATGCTTGCTGCTGCGGGTAGCTGCCAGGGCCGGACAGGGACGGCGACTGAGGCCCGGGTGGTGCAAGGCCCGGGGAAACCAGCGCCTGGGGTGCAGCTGGCGCGGCCGGTGGGGTCGCAGGCTGCCTGGAAAGGAGGAAGCCCGTAACATGGGTATTTACTTAACTCTTATATGGTGTACATAAGCTGCTGTGCGTGGCTCGGTCGTCCGTCCTTACCCCTTATTGCGGGAGAAGAGTCCCATGGCCAGGCCTTCTTGGGTGCGCAGACCCACCTAAGCAAAACGCTTCATTGCATGACAAACAACATCTATGTGTGCTCTGCACAGCATTGACAGTGCTGCGAACGTGCTGCTGCGGTCTTCCTTCTTCTGTCGCTGTTTGCTAACTCCAAAGTTTGAGAGCACCAGCACAGCCTGCTGTTGAAGTCGTTTTGGATGTAAAATAGTGACACACCAAGTAGTTTAAGATTATGGGGCGCGTGCGTTCAGGGCGGGCTGAGGAACAGGGCAGACGGCAGAGGGGAGACCTCCCCTCGCCATCGCGAGGTCCGCGACGACAAGGCATTTTAGTGTTATCTGTGTGGCGATGCCATCGCACTCGTTCAATCAAATTCCCTTACAACTGGTGTATTTCTAGCACCATGTACCGTTTTGCCTAGTCGGGAGCGACTAACCGTGCGCGTTTGAGGCACCATAAATGCGACGCGCAGCTGCACCTTAAGTCTGAACTTAAATACCATGCAGACTGTACTCGTATCTGCTGGGCGGGTATGTCACTATGTGCGCGTCGGCAGGCACATCCGGCGCTTTGGGAGGCTCGCCGGCTCACATCCACGCCTCACTTGGCCCGCAACCTCATGCAGGCGTGCTTGGGTTCAGGCCATGTATGCTTGGGACTCGGTTGTAGCGGGCGCGATGCAGCAGGTGAGTGTGCCCCACCACCGGGCCACGCCTGCCCCCTGTTGCCACGCCTGGTGGCATGACCGCTTGACACGCTTCCTTATGTCCGTGCAGCAGCTGCATTATCAAGCGTTATGCGGATGATGTCATCTGCACAAGGAGGTGGAGCAGCTGCGACTAGCAGCAGCAGCAGCGGCAGCAGCGTTGCGCGGAGCAGCGCCAGCAGCAGCGCTGCCACCTGGGCCTCTCGGTACGACTTCTATGACCCCAGCCGAGATGGTGAGGACCGAGGAGCGCGTGATGTAGTGGAGTGAGGAGTTGGCCAAGGCTGGTGCATAAAGCACATTTGGCCCGGCCGAAACCAGGATCAGGCGCTTGGCTGGTGTCCTGATCCTCCCCCTTGGGCTGGTCTAGCAGATCGTCCACCTTATGTATGCAGGCAGTGCATTTGGGTTGGGGCTCCTGGGTTCCTGATTACTGGGCACACTCCGGACAGCGTGCGCACCTTCGTCTTGGAGCTATGTCAGACCCGCTTGGAGCTATGTCAGACCCGCTCCTCACAGCCACTTACTTCAACCTGTGGCCATCCGGAACCATGCTGCTCACATGTCGCAGTGTACAAGGAGTACAAGGACAAGTGGGCTCCATCGAAGGAGGAGGCCCCAGAGCGCAAACCGCGCAGCAACCGTCCCAACCCGCTGGCCCCCGTGCACCCTCGCAACCGCGACCGCTCGCCGCTGCTGGCGCCCCGCGCCGCTGCGTCGGCCCCCGCCGTGGCCGCACACCTGCCCACGTCCATCATGGACCCCAGCGTGCAGGGGAGCAGCAGCAGCAATGAAAGCGGCTCGTACGACTGGCCTGAGGGCTATGGGGCTTTGCTGCAGGTGGGTTAACCCACTAATGGGAACAGCGGTCAGCTTTCCGCAGGTGGAAATATGTAAAAAGGACAACAGCAACTAGATTGCCGACAGTAGGGCTAACATTTGCATGGCAACAGGCGAGAGCTGTAGCGCTGGCGATTGTGCAGCGGGCTACCACGGCCAGGTAGTAGAGCGGCCATAACGCGTATGTAATCAGCAGGGCAACGTTCATGCACGTTGCGGCACCTGCTCCCATGGCCTCCAGGCAACGCTGCCATGCTCCTTGCGTTCCCCACTTTCCACCCTTCGCTCTCACCATAAACCACTACGCCCCCCTGCAGAGCTACCTGGAGGGCTCCCTAGCGCTGCCTGCGGAGGCGGCGGGGCGGCTGGTGGAGGCGGCACGGCTGGGGCTGGTGCCGTGCAGCAAGAGCCTGCTGCGCACCCGCTACCTGCAGCTCAAGGTGGGGGACAATGCGGGCTAGTTACATTGCCTCATGCCCTGTAAGATTGGCTCCTCCTGTCCGTGCGTACCTTGGCCGTGGTGTGGACCCATTGCGCTAAGGCTTGGAGGCCCGCACGGGCGGCGCTCGCCGGCCCAGCTCCCTGTTCCTCTCCTCTTTGCCACCAACACGCCGTGTCCACCGCCTGCAAGCAACTCCTGGAGCGAATCGGCCCGTGCAGCAGCACCTTACCACTAGCCTACCAGCTTTCCCCGCACTGCTGCGCTGCGAAGCCTAACGATTAAGGTCAGCAATTCGTCCGCCCCCTGACTCCAGCAACTCTCCCTGCCGCAGGACCTGGAGCCCCGCTTCCCCGGCTTCGACGCGGCCTCCGCCGTGCTGTCGGAGCCCCGGCTGCTGCGCCACAGCGCCTCCAAGCTGTTCCGCTGCATGCTGCTGTTTGCCGACGGCTGGCCGGCCCAGCCAGTGGGGCCGCTCATGGGCTGCGTGGGCGAGTTCGTGGTGCGCGACCCCGTGGGCCTGGCGCACAGGCTGCACGCGCTGTCGAGGGCGCTGCGGGAGGATGTGGGGATGGCGCTGGACGCACGCAGGTGAGTGCATGCGCACGGGGAGAGATGAGGGAGGGGCCCGTGGACGGTGTTGCGGTGGGCTGGTGACTGATGGGGGCGTAAGGGGCCACATGAGGGAGCTTGAGGTGCGAGGGGTGGGCGGGAAGGCAAGGAAAAAGGACTGACAGCATGCAATAACTACCAGTAATGTCGAGGGCGCTGCGGGAGGACGTGGGGATGGCGCTGGACGCGTGCAGGCGAGTGCATGGGGCCTGGGGGGACTTAGGTATGGTGGTGTCTAGCTCGAGTGGGTTGAAGCTCGCGTGTCACAACTAGCTGCCGTGCACAGGTTGCGGAAAACGCGCTTCTGGAGGGCTCCGCGCAGTCACGGTGCTACAGGTTGCGTGCCAGGCTACGGATTTACTTCACATGTCGCGAATGGCTGCCCGCAGGATGCTTAACGCGCGATGCTCGTTTCTGGAGGCGTCGCCGTACGAGCTGGAGGCGCGGGTGGAGGCGGCGGTGACCATCTTCGGCAGGGAGGGCGCGGCGCGGGTGCTGGGGGCGGACCTGTCCCTGCCGCTGTCGTACAGCCCGCAGGTGGGGCCTGGGGCGCAAGGGGCATGGGAGGGGCGAGAAGCGAGGGGTGCACAGCCGCAGGGCGGAAATGTTTGTGGGGTTTTGTGGGGGAGCTGCCGCAGGTTAAGCTTGACTTAATACGTGGGTACTTATGTGCCGGAAATGCCCAGGGGCGACGTGTGGGGAGCACTGCAGCGGTAGCGTAGCGGCGTTGTCACGAGCGCTTGTCCGTTTCTTACAGTTTCTCTGGAGTTCAGGTGTATTTCTAGAGTGGAGACACATCGTTCTCCTCTGCCACTGAACTCTAATTTCCCTTGTGCATCTGTGTTATATTACAGGAGCTCAACGGCGCGGTGCTCGCACTGCGCGAGGCCTTCCAGGGCCAACCGCTGGACGAGCAGGCGGGCCGTACGGCAGAGGACGCTGCTCGAACACGCGAGTACGTCACCGACCTGGTTGCGGCGTGGCCGGGCGTGCTGGCGCTGCCGGCGCGGTACGATGTGGCGGGCGTACGGCGGCTGCTGCGGGCCGTACGGCAACGGGACGCAGACAGTAAGGCGCGGTACAAGGGGCAAAGGGACCTGCTGTTGGCGGATGTACTGGAGAAGCCAGAGCTGCTCAGGGCCGCAATGCAGGGGGCTGAGGGGTCCGGGGTGCAACCGGATGCGGCGGGGGCTGAGGAGTAGTAGCCTCCATGACGGCAAGCTGAGTCGGCTCTTCGCTGGTACAACCTTGGTAGCCAGCGTCAGGTTGGCATGGAGTTGAGCAAGTGACTGCAGGTGGGCATGCATGTGGACGGAGGTATACGGTAGCGAAAGGCTGTTGCGGGTTGTAGCTGGCGGGCATTGCCCCAGGCAGGGCGGGGCGCAGTAAGGGAGAAGCGCCCTAGGGACATGGGCTCGCACGAGTCATGCCAGGGAAGCTTACCTGCCGTGGGGGACACAAGCTTTGTTCCCATTGGCCGCTCGGCCAGGCTGCGCGTGCCTAAGCAGCGAGGAGGACGAATGGTCAGATGCTACATCATTGGCACGGCGCAGCCTCCTGCGTGGTGCACCAGCATGCAAGGGGATCCGCGCTGAGTGGCATGTGTGGTGCAGCGCCGTGGCACCGGCCACAAGGTGCTTGGCCAGTCCGGCTCCTGGGGTGCGTCTGACGCCGCCGCGACGGCGCGCCAACTGTGCGTATGCGTTATCGAGGGGTATGGTGCGGCATCTTGGGCGCGTGGTTCCTGCTTATGCGAAGGCTGGGACATGCGCATCTCACCTAGGAACGCATGTGACTGGCTTGCGGGCGTCGGCGGTAACGCAAACCCGCGTGGATACAAGGGGTAGCAGCTAGAGGCAATCATGCGTCGATGCTTGTGCGGCATGGCAAGCCCGTAGAGGAGGTGCATGTGTGCTGGTGTTTGGGTATGCGATGTGTGCCTGCCATTGATGTGAGCAGCTGTCCGATGGCTGTCGAGCTGCTCCTGCTGCAGCCGGTGTGAAGCCTATTGGCTGGGGCGGAGTGTATCCTCGTGTAACGCATTGCCAGCCATGAGAGATGGCCTCTGTGCTCTCTGAGCTGCAAGGAGTTGAGTTCCTCGGTTTGGCAACTCCCAACTTGTGAAGGCAGCGGCGCAGTGGGCGTGCATATGGGCCGTTGGTGATTGGCCCAGATTGGCCCACTCGCAAGCCACGCAGCGGCCGATGACGTAGTATGGACTGGTGTCGCGCAATGACATGTGGCTACTGACAGAACTCTGTATGCTGCCGGTGCCTGCAACTGGCGGACGTCCTAGGAAAGGCCACTGCTGGTAGCGGCTGCACCGCAAGCAGGTTCGGCATGACGGCATCGGTGCCGAACCTTGCTGTTATGGGGTTGAGCAGGAATGAGCATTACAACGCCGTACTGCATCTGACTGCGAATATCGGAGCTGTGCGACAATGCTAGCATAGACCATGTGAGACAAGCTGGGACTGCATGAGGGATCTTACATCATGTCGGACACAGGTGCACGTGCGGGAGAGTTAAGTCTCGCTGCTGTGCCCTGGCGACAGCATGCTCAGGTATCTCGGTTTGGGGCGGCTCTACGCGGGCGGGTGGTACCAGCCATGTGCAGCAAGTACGGCAATGTGGCCCCTCCATAAACCAGCGCAGATCCGACAGCCTCTAGCTTCATAGACCACAAACGGCAGCCAGGCACCTGCTCGGCATTACGCCCCATCGTCTCTGCAAGGGCTGCCGCCCACTGACGCCGTACCCTGCCGCTGCAGGTGCGCCTGTGGGTGCGTCGGGCTGGCTGTTGCCTCGGCCCCTCCTCGGCTGCCTTGCCCAGTCCCCACGCCCATCCCCGGCCCCACCCCCACCCCCATGTCCACCAGCATGCTGTAGTACCCCTGGCACTGCCTGTCCAGCGCCTGCAGCTCGCCGCTGTACCGCTCCACCACCTGCTGCAGCTCGTCCTGCGGGTGCAATTAGGATAAACCAGATCAACCAGAGACAAGCAAGACACTAAGTTACCGGTACACTGAAGGCGGCCTGTGCAACCGTGTACGGACCATGTGCAAACCGTAGGTTCCAGGGAGCTCTTGCGTCTTTGCATGCAAAGCGCAACCTTCATCCAGCCCACCGACGTGAGGTGAGGGACACTAGAAGCCGGTTTGCTCAGGTGTAACGCACGCGCCGGCAATGTATTGGGGTCAACAGCATGAGACACGTAGCGTCATGGCGTGCGATAGCTCCGCACGCGCAAGCAGCGCACCTTGAGCGCGTCCCGCTCCCGCACCAGGTCCCATATCATGCGGTCCTTGACCCCCAGCAGCTGCCCCAGCGCTTCGTGCGCCTGGCGCAGCTCCGACAGCTGCGCCGCCTCGCGGGGCAGGTCGCCTGCGGGCACGTCCACCTCGGGGCGCAGCGGCTTGGATACCAGCCTGCAGGGGCGCGGGGTGAGGGCAAGGGGTGGTGGCGCCGGAGAGCTTACAAGCACGAGGAGGTGGGTAACACTGTGGTATGCCGGAACACCATCGCTCCGTCCACCTTGGGGCGCAGCGGCTCGGACACCAGCCTGAAGGGGGTACGCGTGAAGCCCGAGGAGGTGTAAGGCGTATGGGAGTTACGGCCTACAGGGGGCCGCGGATGCGGGCGCATCATGCAGCACCAGACAGTGGAGTACGCTAGCGCCCGCTTGTGTTACCGCTGGCGATCCATATGTGCCGCAGCAGTAGCGCAGCCTCAGCCCATGTGTGCAGCACGTGCGTCTCCCGTCCCCTCGGTCCAACTACCTGTCATCAGCCCCACATGCTGCAGCTGTCCGCCAAGGCCCTGGCTGGCCGCTTGACACATGCAATCTCCGCTATCCCTTTACCCCTGCCCGCACCTGCTGCAGCTGTCCGCCAGGCCCTGGTATGCGGCCAGCAGCTCCAGCGGCCCATGCGCCGAGGCCGCCACCACGTCGGCCAGCAGCCGCTGCAGCGCCTCCAGCTCCACGCACACCTGGCACAGACGGGCAATAACAGGTGGGTCAAGGTGTCCCGCCTGGGTCCAAGCAGTACATGTGTACTGAAGGCGATCAGCCGCTGCAGCGCTCCAGCTCCACACACACCTTCGAAGGTGGTGGTAATGGTGTTGAGGGGGTTGTGGGTGCAAGTTAGGCGAGCGTAAGGCGTGTTTGCAGGAGCAAATACGCGCGCAATCGAGATTTAGCGGTGATATGGGTGAGGGGATGAGGTCAGGGCAAGAGGAGAGGCGCCAGATCCATGCACACCTGAAAACCGGGTGGTGGCATGCAGGTTTGTACATGACGCGCGTTAAAGGAGTTGAGTATTATCGGTGGTTCGTTCCAAACACTAGCACCTGCTACTGGATTGTACTTGCACAGATCACAACAACGGAACAGACAGCTTTAGCATTGCGCACAAGTGGGCATGCAGCGAAGGGGCGATGCCGATACATAAAGTGGAATTTGGTGGGCGAGGGGCGTAGAAGGACCCGTGGGGGCAGGGGTAGGGGCGATGGAAAAGGGCAAGGGTTGAAGGGGCGACGGCGTCAGGGCAAAGGTGGGAGTGGGACGTGAGCGAGCGCTGGACCACCAAGTGTGACGGGCAAGGCAGGTGTCAGCGCGTTTCTGGACTATCGGCATGCGGTATATCGCGGTGCTGGTCTAGCGGTATGCACGTGGCGCCTCCGCTGGGCCGTGCAGCCCGCGCCCCCCAACCCCCACCTCTCCCGCCTCCCTGCCCAGCAGCGCCAGCTTCATGGACTCGGCGGAGCGCAGGCGGGCCGCCATGTCGGAGGCTAGGGCCTGGGGGCACAGGCAACACACCCAGGCAGGGGCGGGCGCAGGAAAGAGAAGATCAAAGCAGCGACTGCCATCATTTATGGGCAGGTGAGCTGCATGCTCAGCTTGTTTAATAGAAGACGCCTTCTGTTGTTATAATCTGACTCCACGCAGGCGCCTCAATGAGGCACTCTCACTGCCAGCGGGGCCCCGCCCCGCCCTGCCCTGCCCCACCCCGCCCCCACCCACCGATATGTCCCGCTCCAGCGCCGCCCGCGCCGCCGCCACCTCCCCCGCCCTCGCCGCCAGCCGTGCGTGCTGCTGCAGCAGCGCCTCCCGCCGCGCCAGCAGCCCCCCGTTGACGGCCGCCTGCAGCGCCGCAAGCTTGGAGCGGTACGCCTCGGACAGCGGGGACAGCGAATGGCTCTGTGGGCCGGAGGGGTATAATAAAGGACTTTGATGCATGTCATGAGGCGTAGTGCTGGAGTGAAGTCAGCTTGGGGCGGTACGCCTCGGACAGTGGGGACAGCGAATGGCCCTACAGGGTGGAGTACAGAGTTAGCAGGTGACGAGGTGAGGTGCGGCGTAGGCGGGCAGCGGGGACTGCACCTGGCCCGGGGGCCAGGCATCGCACACAAGACTACGGCTGTAATACTCATTGCTGCTGTCAACCACTGTCGTGCTCTCAGCAGCGGCTTCGGGCTCCTTGCGCATGAGAGACCGCCGTCTGTGCCCATTCTGGCCCGCGCATGGGGCATCTGAAGCAAGAGATGGGATGCTGCCGCACTGGGCACCCACCTGCTTGGCCAGCTCCTTGACCATCAGCTCGTCCGCCATGACCACCTCGCACGTGGTGTTGTCGTACCACGCCGTCATGCCCCCCTGCTGCTGCTGGCCGCCAACGCCGCATCCCTGCGCCATGTACGGCAGCGGCTGCATGGGCAGCACCAGCTGCCCCCCGGGGGGAAGGCACCCCGGCGGCAGCTGCTGCGGCAGTGGCGGCGGGGGCGGTATCAACGTGGCCGCTGGGACTGCTCCGTGTGGGCTTCCCGGGGGCGCGAGGGCCGGCCCCGGGCCTGGGTGTTGACATTGCGGCTGCAGGGACAGGGCCTGGAGTTGTGGGACAAGCGAGGGTGCCGCCTGCGGAGACGACGGGACTTGCTGCGGATGGTACTGCGTATGGCAAGGGCCGTAGCCGGGGAGTGGGGCTGAGGGGAGGGCGGGCTGCATGGGGTGCGGCGGGCAGGCCCCGGGCTGGGTGACCAGGAGGGTAGGCGGCGGGCCCTGGGCACTGGCGGGAGCCGTGTAGGCCTTAGCCGGGGTGGGATGGCAGGGCTGGAACACTTGTTGTTGCGGTTGGTATGCCTGCTGTTGCTGCTGCTGCTGGTAGAGGTGCTGGCTGTGTGTTGGGAGCACAGGAACAGGCTGGAGGCTGGCGCCTGGTAGGAGCCACGGGAGGGCGAGACAAGAGTAAACCGGACTAGTCGTACAGATAACGTCAGCTTGGTGGCGGGGTGGCCAGCAGTCCTAGGACCGCATACTTGCTTGTAAGGGTGGACGATGTGCCAAAGCAGCACTTGCCTGGTGAGCATGGGCCAGGCTGGCCCTGAGCCATGAGGAGGGGCTGGCCCGGGGGGTAGGCGCCCGGGGGCAGGCAGCCCAGCTCCCACCCGCCTCTCGCACCAGCCACGCTGTTTGATGAGTAGGAGTGATGCATATCTGCGATGGCACATCATCCACATAGAGTCATTAGGCATGGTTGTGTAGGGTCCGTCCATCAGCGCATGCCGTCTAGCTTGGCGGTGGTCGAACGCAGCAACACAGCTTCCTCCTCCCTGAGCCAAGTAGACCGCTGCCCAAGCGATATATACAACCTCTAGTGCTGTGGGTGCCATGCGTGAATCACTTATGGCCTGCTTCATGGGTTCACTAACGGGGACCTTTCCAAACAAGACCCACCCTGGCCCTTGTGGAATCCCCTGTCATGGCGCTCTTTTGAGCTGCCACCTCCTCCCGAGCCGCGGTGCCTGGGGCTATGTGCATGGCTGCTGCTGCCCCGGCTGCCGCTGCTTCTCCTGTCGCGGCCTTGATGCCGGCTCCTCTCGTCCGAGGATGAGCTGGCGCTGGGGCTGCTGCTCGTCTCAGTACCGACGCTGGAGCTGTCAGCTGTCCTGTGCTTGCGGGCCTTGTACTCGAAGGTCTCGTCTCCCTTGCTGCTGAAAGTCACCTTGCCGCGCCCGTTTGACCCACTGCCGTTTGATACAGACGCCTCATTGTTGGGGCTATCCATGGTCCCGCTTGCCAGTGCTGAGGCTTGGCCAGGTGCAAGGCCCGATGTTGACATGTTCACCAGCTCAGCGCAAGGTTTTGCGGACACCACTCTACATCCATATGCTGGTCAAACGTTCGGCGGTACAACGATATTCATCGAGGCTTGGCCGGTGGACGGGTGGCCTCCGTCTGTCGCGAACGCTATTTGAGTCTGGTTTGCCAAACATGCGAGGGCACAAGGGCAGGCCACTCTTCTAGTGCTTAATCGACAGTTGATGATAGGTTATTGAAGCCCAGTTCACTCAACAAGTTGTCCACCTAGTCGCTAGTGACTTCTCGCTCTCCTGCGCAAGCCCGCGATATGTATTATAACTTACAACTATAGGGCGATGAGTGTATGACACATCAGCCTGAAACCCATTTGGGTCGACGGCTTCTGGTCCGCACGTGGCGCCGCCCGCTCTGATAATTCATGGCCGCACCCATGTCCTGCAGCCCTAACCTTAGTATTCTACCCTCACAATCGCCATCGCGCCGCTTATCAGCCATGGCCGGCCGAGGCAGCATGCCCACAGTCCGTTGGGACCCTCAGGTGTGCAGGCTCAGCACTAAGACACGTTCTTATCTATACGCCAGACACTGAAGGGACTCGCCAGGACACCCACCCGAAACCCCTTTTGTAATATAATTTCCGGTTTCACGTGTTAGCGTGTGCATAACCTCGGTACGCACACTTGCAGTCGGCACGTGGCATCATCCCATACCGGTACACCACTCAGGGCACAGCGGGCACGTCTGGCTGTGGGGTTGCCAACTTGTCATCTCTGTTGCCCCTTGCTGCCCCACCAGGTTGAGGCATACTTCTCAGCTTCCTTTGGCCCCTCCCGCCTGGCTGCGATGTCTTCGGCATTGGCACGCCCCAGCCTGCGACCTGCCATCCGTGTCAACACCCTCCGGACCACGCCGGAGGTGCGTAGGTGGCTGCACACTCCGTGTCGCATGTATGATGCAGGAACTTGCCATTCGTGCAGCTTCGTGCACTGCATGTACAAAATGACTGAAAGGTTCCACACACCTATGTGAGCAAGCATAAGAACCTCCATAATGTCCGCAGGAGGTGGTGCGGCAGCTTCGTGAGCTGCTGCCCCCCGGGGCCGACCCCCGGGTGCACCCCAGGGTGCCGGGTGTGGTGGTGCTGCGGGGCCATGGCCCTCGGCACGTGGACTACCCGCCAGGTGGGCAGCGGATGCCGCGAAGGTCTCAGCGGACTTGCTCGCAGCGTAGAAGGACTCCCTGCGAAGCCTCGCTGTCGTGGCTTATTGGCCCCGTATACCATTTGCGCAGGGGCTAAAGTGGTGCGCTGCGCTCGCAGGAATGGCCGAGGTGGTGATCAACCGCTTTGCAGGGGAGGCGGTCCTCAAGGTGAGCGGCGGAGCTGGGGCCGCCCTGCCAAACGTATGTTCAGTACCCCCTTGCTTCCCCTTCCCATAATCTCACCACCCACTGCCCCCGTGTGCGCCTCGCGCTTTGGCAGCGCAGGTCCCAAAGAACTGCCTTGACACACAAGCCTTTTACCTCGGTTGGCCGTGCATACTACCGTAATCCCCAGGGTGCTAACGTGTACGCCCCCGGCCTGCTGGCGGCCTCCCCCGGCATCGCCCCGGGGGACCGCGTGGCAGTCAGCGTCGCCCTGGAGCGCCCGCAGCCAGCCAGGCGGCGAGGCGGACAGGCGGCGGGCCGGCAGCAGCAGCACCAGGAGGAAGAGGAGGAGCAGCAGCAGCATGGCGATGCTATGGGTGTGCCAGCGGATGGGGATCTTGATGGCTCCGTTGGGAGTCTGGAGGACGAAGCGGGAAAGCCAGCAGGGGCCAGCGGCAGCATAAGTGACAGTGACTGCAGCACAGACGGTTTCAGTACCAGAGGCAGCACCAGCACTAGCAGCAGTGGCGGACAAGGCACGGCCAAGAAGAAGCGCGGTGGCGGCGGTAGCGGGGGTGCGCGGTGGGTGGTGGGAATTAACCGCGGGTCTGTGGTGGAGCGGGACGGCAGTGTGCGGTTGGTGGGTGTGGGGCCAGCCCGCGGCGGGCGTCGGAAAGACACGAGCCACCACCACGCTTTGCACGGAAGTGCCCGTGCTGGCAGCACCAGCATCAGCAGCACTGTAACCTCGAGCACCCGCAGCTCTGCAAGTGCCTCTGCGCCACCAGCGGCGGACGGTGTCGATGACGCAAGGGAGGCGCTGGATGGGGATGGAGGGGGCGCGGTCGCGGTCAGTCGTCGCTCTGACCGCGTGTATGCGGGAGTCGCGGTGGCGGCGGCGGGGCGGCGGGCGCTGTTCCGGCAGGAGCAGGGGCTGGCGCTGCAGATGGAGGAGCGGGTGTTCGACGTGCCGTCGTGCAACGGTGGGTGGCTTACCGCATGCCATGTCTGCCGTGGGGCGTACGCAGTGGCGGGCCAGCAAAGAGCCTGCAAGCGCGTGAAGGGTAACAGTTTGCAGAGTCGCTATCTTTATAGGTTTACCGGTAGTGTGGTGCATCGAGGTGGGGTAACAATGTGGGAGGAAAGCGCGGCCTCGCCATGCCAGCTGCACCCCCCGCAATGTACGCTAGGCGGATAGGGTACCATGTGGGTGCTACAGGATGTCCCTGAACCAGTTGTGGGTTGCAAGTGGCCACAACGCCACATCGAAGCGTACCCTGATAGACTTATTGCAACCCGTTGTGTGCCCGACGCCTTCAGGACTCCTCCGAGGGCAGATGATGCTTCAGGCCCTGCCCAGCATCGTGGCAGCTCAGGTGGGCGAACCGGGGACACACTGGCTCCTTGCAAACCTCTATAGCACCGCACCCTGATGAAGCTTACGCTGTGACATGCAACCTGCATCTACCGTGATTCAGCTGTACGGCACACTTTACGGCAGGTGCTGAGCCCGCCCCCCGGCTCCACGGTGCTGGACATGTGCGCGGCGCCGGGCGGCAAGAGCACGCTGCTGGCGCAGCTCATGGGCGACAGGGGCCATGTAGTGGCGCTGGACCGCACGGCGGCAAAGGTGAGCCAAGGTGTGATCAGATGTTAGCAAAGACCCACGCATGCAAGGGTGCCCTGTGCGTACGGTCATAGGGTCATGGGCGACAGGGGCCGCTGGTGGCGCTTGACCGCATGACGGCTGAGGTGAGCGACTGCGGATGACCTGGTTGATAGAGAAAGGGGCATGCATCCAAGGGTGTACCAATAGCGAAGGCATGCACGGGTGACCTGTCCATGTCTCGCGGTGTGATGAAACTCGGATGGTGGTGCACGGTCGCTGGGCTGCAACGTGCCGCTGCGGGACATACTGGCACGACGTTGGTGCATCCCCATTGTAGGGTGATGGGAAGAGGGACCGCTACCCTGCACATGTTTTTTTGCGGCCTAACTTGGGAGTTATTGCAGCTGGCACCTCAACACTCCTGCTTTTGTCACATACATAATGCAGCCGAACCTGTATGGTTCCATAACTGCCACGCTGCCAAACCTGCTACACTGCAGGTGCAAGAAATCCAGTCCCTAGCCCGCGACCTGGGGCTCACGTGCGTCGAGGCGCACAAGGCCGACTCCGTGGAAGCGGTCACAGGGCCGGGGGCCGCTGCCGCAGCCGCTGCCGCTGCACCAGCGGGGCAGGCGCAGGTCCAGGGGGCTGCTTCCGGCGAGCTCGGGTCTGGGCCCGTGGGCCCGCCGCCCTACCCTCCCGGCTCCTTTAGCCACGTGCTGCTGGACCCGCCGTGCTCCGCGCTGGGGCTGCGGCCCAGGCTGCTGCACAGCTGGACGCTGCCTCAGGTGCGGGATAACTCGTAAGGATTTCTGGATTGGGTCGGTGTCGGGGCGGTTGCGGGGTTTGTTGGGGCGAGGGAAATGGTGCCGGATTCGGGAGCCGGAGTCCAGCCACCACCACGCTGCTCCCTAAACGTTTGTCCCTCTGCGTTCAGCTCCGCGCACTGGCCGCCTACCAGCGCGCGCTGCTGCACACCGCCGTGGCGCTGCTGGACGCCGGGGGTACTCTGGTGTACTGTACCTGCACCGTCAACCCGGACGAGAACGAGGGCAACGTGGCGTGGGCGCTCGACAGGTGGGCGAAGGCAAGGCTGGGAACGACTGTGAGAAGCTAATGGGAGCAAAATGATGCCGACTAACGGCAATCAGCGCATGTTCTTTTGCGCCCAACTATTGAAGACCTAACGCCTGCTTGCTTACCGCTTTACTCTGTGGCGCCGAACCGACTGCCGTACACAGTAGTTGGCGCCTTTCGGCCTCCTTAATTGCCCTTAAGGCGCTCACAGACTTTGCCCCTAGCTGCAGCTGCAAACAGTGGGGTGGCTGCTTGTCCGTGTGTCGCGGTAACCTTCCTGTCGTGGCCAGTCCAACTACCGGTATGCAAATCTCTACCCCACTCTGATGTCCTTGTCCGCACCATGGTGTAACGTGCTGTGTGCCATCAGGTTCCGAGGGCAGCTGCAGCTGGTGCCCGCTGAGCCTCGGGTGGGCTCCCCTGGCCTCACCGGCTGCGACCCGCACACGGGGCAGCGGTGGCTGACGGAGGCCGAGGCGGCCCTGGTGCAGCGGTTCGACCCCGGGTGGCTGCCACAGGCCAGCAGGAGCAGCGGGGTCGGTGGGCTAGGTGGGCTTCTGTCCGTGTCGTTAGCGGCAGAGGAGGAGGGGCAGGTTGAGGAAGATGACGATTGCATGGGGTTCTTCGTTGCCAGGTTCGAAAAGGTGGTGTAGGGGGGCTGGGATGGTCTTGTGCTGGCCTGGAGAGAGAGGAGAGTGCATGCATGCCTGTACATCCCAACAGCGTATGGGAGGGAAGCGTGTGCTCATCGGTGGCAACACGGCAACGGCAGGCACGTTTGGGCTGTTGCGATGGGAGTGGACGTTTTCCCCTGACCGATGCACTGCGGATAGATTCAGAAATGGAAGCCGTAGTCTATCGTGCTGTGAAGCTTGGAGATGGAGAGCGTCGTGGTGACAGCCGACATGGTGACAGCCGTAGCTAATTTGAGTTTCCGCATTGCTCGTTTGCTCCAACTTACTTATGGAGGTTGCGACCGTCTGTTGAAGCTATTCGATACATAAGTTAGCCTTTAAAGATTTGTAGCTTTGCCCTATCAAGTCCACGGCAAGAGAGCGACACGCTAAAACCCTCTTGTCATGCCCGAAGTCGTCGACCTTACCGAGGAAGAGGTAGAAGCTACTATCATTGTAACCAAAAAGGATGTCCTGTCAAGGAAGAAGCGTGCTGCCGAGGACTTGGCCGAGGAGCTGCAGGGCGTCCGGCTGGGCAGCGGGGGAGGAAAGCGGCAGAAGCTCGTTGCTGAGCCTACCGAAAATGTAGAACCTCACCCACCAGCTTCAGAGTCAGACACCGACGTGACGTTGGCAGCGAGTCGGCGTGCAGCTGCTGCTACATCTGAGCCCGGCACCGCGGCAACGGCCGTCCAGGCAGCGACGGCGCAGCCTCCAAGCTCCTCTGGGCTGAGCCTCACGGCTCAATTGCATCGCGAGCGTCTCGCGCGCATGAGCGAGCAGCAGAAGAATGCGTTACGGGACCCTGGACCCCCGGAGGAAGCAGGCGCGGAGGTGCCCAGGCAGCCTGCCGTTCCTCGGCCGGGCCCCTCGCAACAGCCCTTGGCACCGTCCAGTTCAACCCCAGCCTCCGTAGCCCCCCGCTCTGCAACGGCCGCGGCGCACTCTCGCGCTGCCGTGTCAGCCGACCCCAACCGGCCGTTGACACTTCTGACCTACAACGTGTGGTGAGGCTGTAGTGGGGCTAGGAAGTGCTCCTGAGCCCTGGGGAGGCACGCGACAAGCCTGGTTGGGCTGCAGGTAGCCCGCATAATAACCTGTTCCTGCGGTACAGTCGCTTCGGTTTGTGAATATACCTCGGCCCCAGCACGGCCCTAACAATTGCCACGTACAGGTTTAACCAGGAGCTGGCCCTCGTCCAGCGCATGAAGGCCATCGACGACATCCTGCAGCAGGAGGGCTACCCGGACCTGGTTATGCTGCAGGTGTGCCCACCGCGCACACTGCGTTGCCTGATGCACGCTGGCGTTTGTCGCTCCATCAGTACTGCCCTGCAGCCCACTTCCCACAATACAAGCCCACTGTGTACTTGCAATGTGTGTATGTTGCGGCAGGAGGTGACCCACAGCATCGTGGCGCTGTTCGAGCAGATGGGCTGGTTCCGCCTCTACCACTGCTCGCCAGTGCCGCAGCAGGTGAGCTTGAGGGCGTTGCAATTGACATTGTGGGTCAGCGCATAGGACAAACCCATTCGGCAGGACTAGCAGCACCACGTATGACACGTGGGTCGATTGCACAGCACAGTGCCTGCGGTGGTGGGATTGTACTACGCCTACTCAGCTGGGCGCTGGACGCAAAACCGCACCTGGTTGACGTACCCTTCACCCGCGTGCACATTGCCCGAATGGTAGCAGCGTGCACGTCGCTAATCACTTGCACCTGCAATATTTCCCGTGTCGATTCCATACCCTTCTCCCCCTCCTGCCCCGCAGCCCTACTTCACCCTGCTGCTGGCCAAGCGCGACACCGTGACGCTGCCCGCCTTCAACGCCTGGGTCAGCAAGGACTACCCCATGGGCTGCATGGGTGAGCGCAGGCTGGCACGGGGCCCGGGAGGCAGCCTTCCCATCGTCAGCGTGGCACCAGTGACTGCGGACTGCGTGATTCACTTGACCCAGATCGGAGAGCCTCAATGACCCAGATCGGAGAGCCTCAATGACCCAGATCGGGAAGCCACAAGAAAACGACCCTGTGCCCCCGGCGCATAGCTTGGCAGCCCTCGTCCGCTGTGCATGTTGTACAGCAAGACCCTGGTAATCGCTTACCATCTACTCCCAGCCTGTGCTGAACAAACGAGTTGGAACCTGACCGCCTCCTTCAGGCCGCGGCATCCTGTACACGCGCGCCACCATCAACGGCCGGCCGCTGGTGGTGGGCACCACGCACCTGGAGAGCCCCATTGGCAAGGGCCCGCAGCAGATGGTGGCGGAGCGGCATCAGCAGCTCGGCGTGGCGCTCAGGGAGCTGGAGGCGGCGGCGGCGGCCAAGGGGGACGACCTGCTCATGGCGGGTGCGTGGGATGGCGGGCGCGGTGGGAGGGCGGGGCGGCTGCGGTAGCAATGGACACGTGCTGCTGCACCTTCAGTCATACAGGAAGAGCAGCAGCATAGCAGTAATGGTGCGTGTCGGTTTGCATGGTGCGTGGTGCTGTGGCTAGTCAGGGCATGACGTGCGTGACGTCGTGTCCGGGCCGACTCGACCAGGGCTCTGCCTGGGCGACGCCTCTAAGCCGCCTTTCCAAGGTATCATGCACGTAGATTATCCCCACATACGAGCAGGCACGTCACAGCACGTGCCACGCGCAAGAGTACGCTAGCCGTACAATAAGTTTCCTCCATGTAACATTTGCGTACGGGCAACATTTGCGAAATGAATGAGACTTGGTCCCTGCTTGCAGGCGACCTGAACTGGGCGGACAACCGCGACGGCGAGCTGCCGCTGCCGCCCGCCTGGCGGGACGCGTGGCGCACGCTGCGCCCCGGGGAGCCGGGCTTCACCTACAACGCGCGCGCCAACCCCATGCTGTCGCACCGCTACGAGGGCAGCCGCCTGGACCGCGTGCTGGTGCGGTGCAGCCCGCCGCTGGCGGAGGAGCAGCCGCAGGTGCGTACAGCGAGTGTGCGGGGCAGGGGAGCTGGTGCGGACAACAGAGTCTTGTGCCCTGCCTGGGTGCCAGGCGTATGCCTCGTTTCTGTGTCGGAGGGTAATATGAGGCTGAGTTATACCCAATGAGCTGGTTGAGTTGGTTAACAGTAACAAGGGGCCCGGAGGGTAATAAATAGCAGCCCCGCTTTGCCTGTCGGAACCAGGCAAGGCTTTAACGAAACCTTTTGGACGAACTGCAGGCGGTACCAGGATCTGCAGCAGACCGCGCGCGGAGGCAAGCGGGCGCGGCAGCGGACGTCGGGGGAAGCAGCGGTGGTGGCGGCGGCGGCGGAAGCGGAGCACGGCGCAGCGGGTGGCGCCTGTGGAGCATGAAGCTCGTGGGCACCAGCGCGCTGCCGGGCGTCACGCACACGGACAGGTTCGGCGTCAAGCGGCCGGTGAGTAGGCACGGATGTAGGCGTGCTAGGCGTGCACGGTTCAACTGCATTGGTGCAGGTCGGCATGCCATATGCGCCGTGCCCACGGTGCGCGTGTCCTAGATGGTAGGTGTGTACTCGTACGTACGTTGCTTTGCCGCACGTGCACGTTGCCGTCTACCGGGATGGGAGCTCCCGCCCTGGGCCCAGCTGCTGGAAGCGCAGTTTCATTGACGCGTTGGCCTCTGTAATGCAGGTGCTTCCCAGCGACCACTTCGGGGTGCTCATCAAGCTGCTGCCCGCTGACGCACCCCCAAGGCCTGCCGGGGCAGCGGGCGGGCGCACCCTGGGCAGCAGCGGTGCGGCTGCCGCCCCGCCGGCCGCTGCTGTTCCCCCTTCGGCCGGAGCCACAGTGCCGGCAGCCGGCGGCGGCCGCGTGGCTGCAACCGCCGGCAAGGCCAGTGCAAGCGCTGAAGGCGCGGCGGCGGCGGTGCCGCCTGCCCCTGCAGCAGCGCGGCAGGCGGCGGCGGGGCCTGCGGCGGCACGGGCAGCAGCTGCCGCACCACAAGGCGGCAGCAGGGAGGTGCCGGCAGGGGAAGGATGCAAGGCCGCTGTCGCTGGGAGGTCGAAGGCGGGGGCCAGCACGGCGGGGGCGGGCAAACAGCAGCAGGAGAGGGCGGCGCCGCAACGGCACGTGTCCATCAGCAGCAGTGACGGCGAGGGGGACGCGGTGGACCTGACGGGCGATGACTGAGGGTGGGTGCGCGTGTGGGCAGGAGGTAGGAGCCAGTGACAAGTACCGCGGTGGCGAGGGGTGACCCCCACACAGGTGGGCGTGACGCTTGATGTCAGGAGGTCAATAGTACGTGCGGTAGCGTGTCGTGAGACGAGTGCGTTGGATAGCTTTTGCGGCAGGCGGCAGAGGAGGGGTGCCTGCCTTTTCGCGAGGCAGCGGAGTGGCTCGGTGTGCCAATGGCGGTTAGTCCACCTGAGGTACGGTGCACCCTGTGACACCGTGCATTATCTAGCCTCTGCCCGCAAGCAGCAGCAGGGGCAAGGTCCATGAAGCAACAGCAATCAAGGGCGTTCAGGCCCTGGCCAGAAGGTACGGAATGTCAGTGGGTGATACAGGCAACGTGCCCCTGATTGGATGACTGTTTGCTGATTGAAGAGGCAAGTGGGGTTGGCCCTGGCCAAAAGCAGAAGAGCTGCCCCAGACCGTTACGTTTTGGCATGTGACGTGGGATGCTGTCAAGCAATTCTTGTAACAGCATCCGGCCGGCTCATTGCCGCGGTATTAACCCGGCTAAACACAAAGCCTTGAAGTTGTAGAGCGGTATGTCAGCTTGTCAGGGATTCTATATCTCCTACTCCGCATCCGCATATGCTACACTTGCTGTTTGCGTTTGCATAACGGATGGAAGAGGTAGGAGCCAGGGGGCGAGGACTGAGGCGGCGGGTGATGCACCACGCGGGTGGCGTGCCAGAGCGGTGTCAGGAAATTGAAAGGTGCGTCCGGTCGCACAGCGTGAGACCTGGCAGTGCGATGCGTAGTTTCATATACGCTGCTCTTTGCGGCAGTCCGCAGAGGGGTGTCGTGCCTTTTCCCAGGCAAGGGAACAGCACATACAGTGTGGTACAACCAGATACCGCTTGTGTTAAGTACAGGTAGTCAGGTACACCACTTTACGCCTTGCATGTCCTGTGACCGAAAGCAGTGTATTAAGCAAGCTTTACTAAGTAGCCACACGCTAGGGCAAATAGGGCGCAGGACTGGCCAGCAAATACTAAGCACCACTAACATAGGCATGGAGGTGCGACTGGAAGAACTCTACCTCATGCAGCTTACCTGGCACGCCCCAACACGCTGTTTAAGCCTAGTATTCGTCCCCAATCACCCCAATCCCCAAGACCCCTACAGTACGGCTTGGGCCATAAGGGTCGCAGGGGTCGCACCCCCAGTAACAAAGGGTGACGCAGCAGGCCCTGATTGCTGGAGGTAAGGTGGCACGTGCATTTGGCCCTGGCCCAGAGCCTGCACCAGAGCCACTTTTGTTGGGCACATAAGCCGTGTAATAATGCATATATTAAGTCGGCAGACGGCATCAGGCCGTCGCATAGTTCGTTGTAGCTACTCGACATTTGGGTTGCGCCGTTCCCGTCCAGGGCCCTTGCCCTCCAGGTGCGCTTACTTGGTCCCGCCAGTGGCTTGTCATTATATTAGGGGTCCTTTACGTCCAGAGTAGTACTAACGAGAAAGCCAGGTGCCATCTGGGCGTGCTTCGCCCCTTCACACTGACGGCAGTTGGGTTAGGTTGGGTTCCCAGGAACACGAGTTTAAGTAGCTGCGCTGTGAAGTTACCTTAAAAACGCAAAATTCCATACTCAAGTCTCACGCAAACATTAGCTACAGCTTCGAAATGGGCTACCGCCGCTGATTTGCAGCGTTGTGGCGTCCCCGAATACTTGCTACTCGCAACTTGGCGCGTTGTGATCAATGTGAATGAGTATCAAGAATTTGATGAACACGAAAGGCAGGTGTTCTTCATGCACGCCCAATGCGAACGACATTGACGCCCCAACGGCTGCCGCCGTACACTCAGTTAAGCCCCTTAAAAGGCACATCCGGCAAACTGCCGTCAAACGGGTCCTTGCCATCGGGTCGTGAACGGTAAACCTCAAGTTGTCGCGTCTTGGTGCCGTTGTACTCGGCCTCGGCTTTACCCAACACGGCTTGTATGTGCGCAAGTCGTCCGGAGAGCCCAAGCATGGCCCAAGGAGGAATGTGCCGGAGGCTGGCTCGCTCCGCCGCGCTTCTGCTGCTGCTTGCAAGCGTGGCAAACGCTTCAGGTACCGCGCTTGGCGACACCTCTGCCGCGTCGCTCGCCTTGTATGTCTTGCGCGACCACGCACCATCGGCCACTAGACGAACTGCACTTCCGCAAATCATTGCTGCCAGGCCAGCATATGCTCAACTACTCCCCTTTGAACTCTTCGCTGAATGATCGCCCTTTCCCTCATGCCGTACAGCTCGCAGCCTGACATGGAACGACCAGGGCTCAACCCCCACGGCAACCGGCCTGCCCAAGTCCCTCCTGCCCGACGTCATTAACCTGGACGCCTGCCCCGACTGCGTCACGTTCCCCAACGCCGACGACGGGCTGGGCTACTGGAAGGACTCCAAGGGACAGCCAGGCGCTGGAAAGATCAAGAGAAAGAACGCTGCCATCGGCGCTCGTGTGGCGGTGCTTTCTAGCGGTGAGGCGCTGTGCCAGCAGCACGCGTTGGCGCTGTGTGATACCGTACATGGGCAGGACCGTTCTGGACGGATCCAGCATGTACTGTGGCGTGAGTGCGGACTCGCGGCAAGTGGGCAGGACTTGTACGGTATCCAGCTACAACGGTGTTTGCGCCGTGTCCCCGCCAGCAGTTGCGCTTGCCCTGTCAGCATGCGCCCTGTCTGCACGTGCCCCGTCAGCACGCGCTCTGCAACGTGTCGGCACGCACGCACCTACCGGTATCTCTCCCACGTACAATCCCCCATCAACCTCATACGCCATGACACGTGCCCAACGCAACCCGTTCTGCTACCTGTGTACTGTGTGTTGTGCGCACGCAGATGAGATTGACGCCTGCGCCTTCGAGACCGAGGAGGACGGCCGCTACTGCCCCAACGGCTACGTGGCTTTCATCGGCTCCTGCCGCGGCGATTACCAGTCCAACCTAACCGCCACCTCCACTCAGCAGAAGCGCAGGAAGACAGTGACTACGGAGAAGGAATGGAGCCCCGCCACTGACGCCACCGCCCCCTTCTCCATCGTCCTCATCAGCCGACCTTTCGGTGACCCTGAGGCGGCTGCTGATTGCAGCTCCCTCCCCTATCAGACCTACTTCACCGTCTCGCGCGACGCGGCGGACTTCGACAGCCAAATCTTGTGGAAGAACAGGGAAATCAGCCTCTTTTCATACGAAGCTGGTTTCGCCCTGAGTCTGTCTTATGGCTCCAGCATTCCCTGGTGAGCGCCTGCATCTTGTGATGAGGAGTGTAACCCATGTTATTAGCCGCATATATAGCCCCACCAGGTCCCATGACCCCTATTATTAAGCGCCACTTGCCCTCTAGGTAAACGTACCTGCCTGTCGTGTCTGGATGTTAGTAATAGCATAAGCACGTGCGTAGGGGTGGCCTGCACGTGATGCCATGAACTGGCTTGCTGACGTTACGTACATGCCCAGCGTTGCTTGCTTGGGGTTCAATGCGGCCCCTGCCCTTTTGCAACTCCGTTCCCGCCCCTTACCCTGCCCTGCCTGGCCCTGCCGTACAGCCCCACCCCCAACAAGTGGCGCATGGAGGTGCTGACCCGCGACTCCACCGGCACCGCCTACACCTACTACCGCTACACGGAGGGCGAGCAGCCCCTGGTGTCCGACTTCGAGGGCAAGCCCGTCACCCTGGGGGCGGACCAGCTCGTCCTTGGCTACGACAAGTAAGGGTGCAGACGCACAGGCACCACTGGGCATTTATGCAGCGAGTTCAGTCAGTGGTCCAGTGGGCTCTGACACGTGGCAGGTGTGATGTCCCAGACAGGTTGCAGGGTGCCTTAGGCCAACGTGACCCTGTGGTAAGTTCACGTTGCGTGGCTGATGACCGGTTCTTGTGGTTTTCGTCTGTCACAGGCGACTTGATGCCTTTGCGCACCCTAGTATCGCTCGTGCGCATGGCACCGCTAACTAGCAACCGAGTGACGTAGTAACCGTCAACGGCTTGACTTGCCGCATGCATGCACTGCAACGCACAACTCACAGGCGCAACCTGAACTTTGGAATCCTCGAGTACCTGGATGGTGACATTGCTGTCCTGTCCATGTACAACCGCCAACTGTCTGCCGAGGAGGTGGAGGCCCTCGCCCAGTTCTACAGCTGCCGCTTCAACTTTGTCACTGAGAGTAAGCAAGCGTGTGTCTCGCACCAACTGTCAGTCCAGCGCTTGGGGTCGGGTGTACGCTGATGCGTTCTCGGCCATGGTCTAGGGGCACGGGGCAGTGGAGGCCTTGCTTACTGTCCCCCAAACGTGCCGTGAAGCGTAGGTGACAGTAGCTAGGCGCCAACTCGTGCCGATAGCACATTATAATTGCTGCTGCCCCGCCCTGACCTGCTCTTACCCGCCCCGACCCTTGACGCTCTTTGGACCAAACCTTGACCCCATACTGCTGCATGCCTGTGCCGTGCAGATTGCCCCCCGGTCGAGGGCTATACCGTGGAGGCTAACGTGGACCACAAGGGAGACGACCTTGGCTGCCAGAGCTTCTACGACGACGAAGACGTTGACCTTGGCGAGGAGGGCGCCACTCTGTGTGACGAGGACCCCGACTGCGTGGGCTTCAACACGTGGGTGTGGGGCGGCAAGGCCTGGACCTGCCCCAAGACCAAGCTGGAGCCCGTGGTGGCCATGCCGCCTGAGAAGGCTTTCTGCCTCTACACCAAGGACGCTGAGGTGTCGGAGGAGGAGCCCTGAACTCCTTACTTGTTCGGATAGTCGTGTGGGTTAGTTGGCCCGCATGCATACTCGTGGAAGTTGTAGGGCGTCCAGCCAAGGCCCAGTCAGGGCTCGTCAGGGTGCGTGCGGTAGACTTGGTTCATAACTGTCCAGTTGGGGGACTGCAGGATGGCTGTGGTGGCAACGGATGCAGCAGCCTGCAGCTTGTTGCCCAGCTTGCTGGAGCTGCGTGCCGTACTGCTCGGAGTTCAAGATAGGGCCCGTCTGCGCCTTCGGATGGGGCGCCCTTGGAACGGTTTGTTTCGGAAGCGTTGTGTGTAGAAAGTCAGGGTTTCAGCGCCATAGCGCTTGTTGTACATACCGTATGCGTAGGTACACGCCCGGTTTACCCCGAGGGCCAAGGGTTCACCCCCGGTTTGTCTGCCATAGGGCGATGCAGAGTGAGTTCGTTGGTTTTGGAAGCACAGCTCATGCATGTCTGTTGGTGTTTCGACGTATGACAGCGAGCGTGCTTCTTGCGCACGAAAAGGTAAACCCATGGCACTGTCATTGTTTGTTTGGCGAGGGGTGCGTGGCAGGTTGTGCGCACGTGTGCTCATGCAACGCTGCTGGTCGGCCAGCAGGCCGCTACCAGTGTCCATGCGTTGTTTCGGAGCGGGCCAAACGCCCATTATGACACTGTACACCTTGCACCAGCTTGTTGTTCAGATCGTGCATACCTTTTTATTTGCGTTGGGCACCCTGGGTGCTAGGCTTGTGTTTGATTATGACGGGGTGCTGCCGGCTTCCCCACTTATTCATACGAGGGACGCCTGCCTGCTTCCTCGGTCCACTGGTTTATACATCCAAGCTAGCTGCTTCCCAGGACTTTTTGGTGCGCATCCGCTGTTTGCTTGTCACCTAGATGTGGAAAGGATGTGAGCTCTACTCTAGATGCTTACATTCGAGTACCGCTGTACGAGGGCGCAGCCAGGGCGCCAACCAGCGGCGCACAGGGTGCTGCAGTACAGAGCGTACCGATTCGCATCCTGACTTTTCATGCCCCTGCGGGCCAAGCACAGGACAGCCCCGCGTACAGCAACCATATACCGGTACGCAAGATAGGTTCCTCCCTTGCATGATGTGCCGGTACCGGTAATGTACCTTGCAAGGTGACAGCCATGCCCCACAACTGCGCCGCCGGCATTAGGGGATCCTTTGGCCTGCATGCACGTTGCGCTTTGCACAATTGTTGCTGCCTCCCTCCCAGCACTGCCAGCATACCGTTGACCAGTAAGGTGCCAGTATCCAGTGCGTCGCAAAACGAAAGGCAACAATGAAAACCGCAGTCCACCGACCCGAGCCGAGCCAACAACAGCCACCGAAACAACAACCAAACACCCCACCGGCAAAGGCGAATGCCGGCATGCATCCACTCCTGTGCAGCCATAGATTGGCTCCTGGCACTTTGAGACACTACTTGAGGCACTTCGAGACATTATCCAGCATGTCTCATTTCCCAGATACCATGTCCTGCACTTTGCTCACACCTACACGCAGGCAGAACGAAGGCGCAGTGGACGTGCATGGATAAGAAGGCAATGCCCGCCCCTAGCTTGGCCCGCCGCTATCGCCACGCCTTCGCGCCTGCCTCAGCTCACTGGTATCTAACATCATCCTTCGCCCTAGGCGCCCTGCTACCGCGCCACCACCATACCCTAACGCGTAGGGATGGGCGTTCTCCGGGTTGTTGCCGTACAGTACCATGCTGCTGCCGCGGAAGAGACCGCGTGCTGGTGCTTCCATGGTGGCGGTTCGTTGGCCGTTGGCAGCAGTACGGCAAGGTTAAGGTCGTTGACAAGCGTGCGGGCGGCGCTGGTGGACGCGGCGTAGTCGTACCACGTGGATAGGGTGCGCAGCTGTATTGTGGGAGCTGGTGGGTCACACGTGTGCCTACCTAGCGCGTATCTAGTCCTCCACCATGTGTTTGCCCATCCCCTCAGCTCCTCCACGCCACCTTGTCCTGCCCCCGCACCCCTCGGTACCCCGCCAGGCGCCCAGGGTCCGCACGGCCTCCACCTCCTCGGCAGTCAGCTAGCGGTTGTAGGCGGACAGTACGGCAATGTCGCCCAGGTTGCGCCTGCATGGGGCGCAGGAGGGCGTTAGGTCCGCGGGGTCCGTCCATCGCCTGGGACCGCCCGGCTGCATGTACTGACACACACCAAAAGAGTCGGCCGTGATGCATTGCCTGGGCTGCGGGCAGTCCGTGCCAGTAGCCTTACGGCAGGAACCCTCCCACAGCTGGTGTTAACGCTCGTTGGCCCTCCCCTGCTCCTCCAACCTACTCCCTGCTTTGCCGCTAACCCAGTGACCTTACTTGTTGACGCCGAAATTGGGTATGTCTGCCCCCAGGGTGACGGGCTGCCGTGTGAAGATGGCCCCGAAGGCGGTAGTAGGTACCGGTAGGTGTAGGCGGTGCCACTGGCCGAGCACGTGGGGCACCCACATGCGCTACTTGCTGGGGGCGGAACTGCGGGTCAGCAGGAGGATACAGATGAAAGGTGCAGCTGAACTGGCGGCAGGAAAGGACGAAACGAAAGCAAGCAAGCAAGCGTGGGTGCATGGCACGAAGTGGGTGTCGTGCCTGGCACATTTGTTTCGCGCGCAGGGGACGGTACGGCTGAACCGAAGAGAAGAACACTGAATTGTTGCTGCAGTTTGCAGCCAGGGGCAGGTCGTAACAGCAGCCAAGGCTCATTGTACCGTAGGTTGTGCCAGCATGCGGTACGCCGATACCGGTACGCTACAGGTGAGCAGAAGTGACCCACGCACCAGTGGATGCTCGAGCCGTAATCCAGCTGCAGGGCGAAAATGCCGCACACAGGCCGAGGCGACCAAGTAAGCCAGCAGCCCAGTGCCACCCCCAACGGGGTGCAGCCTACGCGTGAGCCCACCCTCCCCCGCCCACCTGATCGGGAGGAACTGGGCGGCGGCAGAGCGCCTTTCAGGGACTTGGGCGCCAGGGTTGCTGGCGTGCAGCGTCTATTGCTGCTGCCGCCGCTGCTCCTGATAGCGGTGGCCAGCTGCTGCTGGCGTCCATTATCAGACAGACCGTGCTCGGGAAAGCGACAGCGGCAGCGCGCAGAGCTGAACCGGCGTGGCTGAAATCACCGCGGAAGCTCTCCCCCAGCCGCCCAGCAGCCGCCGCTGCTGCCGCCCGAGCCAGGCCCTGCCATGCTCCCTCGCCGCTGGTGCCCTGCTCGCCAGTCAGGCCACATGCGTGTCTGTCCCTTGTATGGTGGTCACGGTACGCCTGTGGGCAGCCCTAGCTGCCCCAGCTGCTGCTCCTCCTCCTCGCCCGCCCACGTGGGCGTGTACAGCTGGGGGACGGCATGGAGGCGTACGGCATGGGGCGGTGCAGGCGGCGCAGGTAGGTCGGCTCGTGGCTGCAGGCCAGGTGTGCTGCATGCCCGGGCGTCAGATGGGCTCTTATGGACTTGCAAGGGGCGAGGACCATAGTACCCTGGCAGATCGGCGGCCGTAGGACGGTACAACTCAGTGTTATCTACACCACGCGCCTCCGCACCACCAGCTCCTGTGTCAACACAACGGTTCATAGGTGCCTAGCTCATTGGCCCTGACGCTGACCAACCCAGAACACGCCCCTCCACCCCCCGTCCCGCCCCGCCCTGCCCTGCCCGCACCCACCCCTATCGGCCAGTGCCACGCCGCCCCCGGCCGCGCCGGCCACCTCGGCTCCCCGCTGGCCGCCAGCGCCTCCGGCCGGCAGCGCTGCCGCCGCCATGCCGCAAACCGCGCCACCAGAGCCCCGTGGCCCGCCGCCTCTGGCTCACGCTGACCACAGCAGGACGGCCTTTGTTGCAGGGGTAGGGGAGACAGGGGCAGGGGAAAGGGGGCGCAGCAGGGAAGGGATGCACGTTTGGTACTTCGCTGTACGGAAGCCTGCCCGCGGCAACTCTTATGAGCTTCAAGGGCGGAAGCGCACCATACAGACCGCCCGTGCCCAGGGCTGCGACTTCAATTGTCGAGGTCCAAGCATGTTGCTCGAGGCTCCAGGCATACGCACCTCCCTCCCCATCGCCAACGCACACACGTCAGCTTTGCTGCCGCTGAGCACCCTTTGCTGCTTGACAGCCTCCACCCCACATCCCGGCCCGCCCCCCACCTTGGCTGCCGCATTCACCGCCAGTGTGCTGTGGTGCTGCAGCGCCTCATACTCCCGGACCGGCTTGGACTGCAGAACGTGTTATGGCACGTAATGACATTTGACCGGCTTTAAATACCGGTGCTGATGCAAGTACCATACGCATGTGGTATGTGCGGTACAGGGCGGGGATGGTACAGTGGGCAACATGGCGCAGGTGCCGAACGAACCGATTGGCCCAGTTCTACAGCATGCACTGAAACGATCCGATATTCAATGGCCCCTGACTGACGCACGCAAGAAGTGCCAGCAGTGCTGCACCGTGCCACAGCGCCCACCGGCTCCACCTCCACTTGCTGCTGGTCACCCAAGCTCCGCTTACAGCTGGTGAGGCAGGGACAGTTAGTTGCGCCATCCCTGCTCACGGGCCCAGCAACACGACGTCGAATCTGTGGGGAAGCATCTTTTGTCACAGACATGCAGCATCAGCACGTTGTGTGGACCAGTGTGGACGGTTGCCACACGCAGTGCCGTGCAGGCTGCCAACACACCTGCCGCAGGCCTGCAGCTACAAAGGCCCACCAGCAATGAACACACACCCTGAGTGAGTGAATAAGCAACAGTGCATCTGAGACGAAGGCAGAGCTGTCGTACAGCATTCATCGCCCTTGTAGCGTGCGTGGTGGTGGTGGTGGTTGGGGGGGTTCCGTGCTGCCAGGCCAATGCCGGCGGCGCTGTGTGCAAAGCAAGCACGCACGCAATTGTGCAGGTCTTGACACCGCACAGCGCTGGCGATCGTACCTGCCAGGCACCTCGCATCGGAGCGAGTCACCATGCGCTTCAAACAGTTCAGCCATCTGTAACAGCAGCGGGCTGGGAGACGGCACCAACTCAGTCCGTGTGTCCGTCCGTCCATGTCTGTGGGTCCTGCCCGCCTGAACCTTTCGGCTCGCGACCGAACTAAAATGAGAGTGTGCACCTTATTGAATCCTTGTTTCTTTACAGCCAGCCAGGTGAGCTCAAGACATGTAAGGTATCGCATGGATACCGCTTGGCGCGCTTGGCGCGCTGGTACAGGAAGTGCCAGATGAACCGAAAATCTATATGAGAACAAATAGTGTGTATATGGTTGAAGAGACCGCAAGGTAAGTCGTAAAAGCGAGAAATG
>VFQN01001601.1_pt1 | contig 37219 bp, 56 predicted proteins | sample 3512371 | NCBI WGS metagenome assembly VFQN01 (sample SAMN10412370, study PRJNA504923) | tailings metagenome | isolation source: Replicate 2 from Balatoc abandoned mine | place: Philippines: Itogon, Benguet | collected 2017-08-28
GGGGCTGGCATCATCCAGGTGACCGTAAGGCCGGAGCGCCTGGTGTTGCAGCGTTGTTGGCCCAGTTGGAGTAGAGGGTTTTCCGTCTTACAACCTCCTGAAACTCTGTATCAGCGGTGTAAGAAGGCCCAAAGTGTGTTGGCGACCCTTTCCACAGGCGTAGACATGGTAACCGTCGCCACTGCCAGCTGGCGTCAGGGATGTGCCAGGAGCGCCACGGCTGGCGTGCTCTTTGCGCTGCGTGGCGCAGCCGTCAGCGTGTGTTGCAGGTCACCGGCGGTGCATCAACACTGCCATGCAGCTGCTCCTGTACGCACACCACTTGCATAGCACATCGGCTCCCACCACATGCCGTGTCGTGTGACGTGGGCGATCATTTTTTGCTCCAGCCAATGCAAGCGCACGCCGGCACGCACACGCAAAACCTTCCCTCTGCCGCTCCCGTGCATGCACCAGCAACCCATTCGACACACTCCCGAGCACGCCACAGCCCTGCCCCACAAACAAAGCCCTGCCCCGTCAACCAAGCATGTCCAGCAGCACGAGCAGGGGAGCCCTTGCAGGTACATACAACATGCCCACATGCCACCTGCCAAACGCTGCTTTCGTCTACCAATACAAGCCCCCAGCCACCGCACGCCGAACGCAACGCGTGGCACGCAAATTATCTCCACCCCTAACCACCTGCTGCGCCCACCACCAGCTTCCCGGTGCCTAGACAAAAGGCCAGGTTATGTAGACAAGTGTACAATGCGCCGGCGCACCACCCTCCAGGCAGGGTGAGTCGCCCGGCTCAAACGACCTGGGCAAGGCGGTGGCAGACACACGTCCCCGTCCACTGCCGCTCCACTTCCGGGCATGAAGTTCAAGCATTGCCACGGCGTTGGGCCAGCGCGGCCCCCTCGCCCCTGACGCCCGGCTGCACACGCTGTTCCCCTCCCCGCCCCCGTCTCGGCAAACCGGTGTTGCACCCGTGCGTGAGTGGACTCACGGAACCGTCCGGATAGTACGTGTGGGTGGTGCACGCACGGGACAGCGGGCAGACACGGGCATCAGAGCGAAGGAGTCATTGCAGCATTTTGGAGCTAGTCACACGTACTCCAGGACGTTGACATCCGGCCCCGCAACCCCCGCCTGCCCGGCAAACGTCTGCTGCTCCTCGCTTCGCCTCTGCAGTACGCCCTTGCCACGCTCCACCCGCTCTTGGCCCCAACAGCAGTTGACGGCTCGTTCCAACGGCGCCTCCCAAGGGACGGCCGCTACCCAATCGCTGCTGCGCCATGCAAGTCCCGCCCGCTAGATCCATGTCGGCGCGCCCGCCTCCGGTCCACTGTCGGGCCTCACGATCATTACCCCATCCTCCGCCCGCCCCCGTCCCCTCACATCTTGACCATCTTGATGCGCATGCTCTTCTTGGCCGCCTGCTTGGCCAGCTTGTCCTCGGCCTTGCGCCGCGCGTCGGGGGGCAGCCGCGCGATGCGCTCCTGGAGGGTGGCGGCGGGGTGGGGCGGGAGGGTTTGAATGTGGGGTGTGGGGAAGTGTGGGCCTGGCGGCGCGTGTGAGTGAGGGTATGGGCTTGGACGTGGGTATTGCTTGATGGGAGTTCTGGAAGTGGTATGGTGGCTGCACGGCGCGTGACATACGGCACGTGGCGACGTGGGGGGACAGGGAAGGGTAGGATCGGGGAAAGAGTGTGCTGTAGAGGACAAGCGAGGAGCTGCAACGAGGATTGCAGGGGACGAGGGTTTTGCGGGGCCGCATGTCAACGTCCTGGACTACGTGTGGATGCCTCCAGCTCTAACGCGCTGCAATCACTCCTGCGCCCTGACGCCCGTGCGTGTCGCCCGCTGTCCCGTGCGGGCACCTCCGCCATGCTGCCCTCCAACCCCGCGACGTGCCCTCGCGGCCCCCAGTGCAGGAGTCCTACCCCTGCCGCCCCTCCCTCGCCCCACTCCCCGCCCTCCCCCGCCCTCCTACCTTCTCCTCCTGCAGCTTCTGCTGCTTGCGCGCCGCCAGCGCCTCCACCCGCGCCCTCCGCGCCTCCTCCGCCGCGCCGCTGCCCTCCGCCGCCAGCCGCGCCCGGGCCTCCACCGCGCGCTTCTTCAGCTCAGGGGACAGCCTGCGCAGGGAGGGAGGACAGGCAGTACTGGTGAAAAGGGCATAACACCTTCTGTACCGCAGTTGTGGTGGGAAACGGCGGCAGGAGCCGGTGTGAGTGAAGGAGTGATGGCGCAAGCAACCAAGGAACGGTTTCATAGTGCAACAATGCAAGGTGGACCTTGTTCAAGCATCCGTTCCTCAGTCCTCCGGGCTCCCGCCCTACACCCAAGTGCGGCGCCTGCCTGCTGGTCCCGTCCCCTCCGCCCTCCCTGACAAGCCGCCGCAACCCGTCCTGCCGTGGTCGCTCGTGCAAAGGGTCCCCCACCCCGCCTCGCACCCGCCCGCTGACTGCTTACTCTCACCCACACCCCCAGCAGTCCCTCGCCCCCCTTTCCTCCCGCCAAGCCTACCCATTACCCCTTTTCCGCATCGATCTGCAGCCGTCGTCTGTCTTCCAGCTTCCTACCGCCCTCCCCGTCGCCCGTCCCAACCACGCCAACCCCCCTCCGCTCTCACTTGTACACTCCCACCAGGTCCACCATGCTGGTCATGAGCCCCAGCAGCGGCCCCAGCGCCCCCGCCATGTCGCCTGAGGGGGGCAGCGCCAGCGTCAGCCGCAGCACGCGCTTGTGGGAGCCGTCAGAGTCCTGCGGGAAGGGCGTGCAAGGGGCGAGCGGAGACCCATGAGCAGCACAACCCGACACCGGGCTTGCACTGCAGTGGCCAACGCCGCTGAGCGGAGCCCGCGACCTCTACCGGTATACGCAAAGCGTGAAGATACCGTACGGACCACGCACACAAGCACCAGCTGGAGGCGCGTCCTCCCGCCCGCTGCCACCTCCCATGCACGTTATCAGTATTTGCTCCCCCCCCCCCTTACCTGGTCGCTGACGGTGAGCGCCCGGAAGTACCTCAGCTTGTCGGCGTGCTGCGGGGACGTGAACAGCGGCGCCACGCGGGGGTCCCCCAGCAGCTCCGTCACCAGGCTGCCGTGCTCCGCCACCACCTGCAGGCAACAGGCAAGTGCTTGAGGTAAATGAACATCAACTGCACCAGGTACAAGGCTGGCTGCTCGCGCCTCCGTATGTTCCCCCCCACAATTGCCAAACGTGGCGCGCCCACCCCCACCCCCTCCCCGGCCCCCAAACCGCCCCACCTGCAGCTTGGCGTGCGGCCACCCCGCCAGCTCCCCCGCCGCTGCCCCCGTGGGCACCTTGACGGGCTTGGCCAGCCTGGACAGGTCGGTGCGGCGGCCCGTCAGGGAACGCATCTGGGGCAGGGGCGGAAGGGGGCGCGTGGGTGTGCCATCGCGGAAGCCTTGCCAAGAGCCTTGTCGGGACACAGCGCTGCCAGGCGATGACAAAACCTTTAGTTGCGGGCCCGGTCCAAACGGGCGAGGCGTACAGGTGTTGAGATTGCTATTTCCCATACAATTGCCGGTCAGCGTCCAATCTGTCCATTCTGCCTTCAGACAGGCAATCTGTGTCGAGGTTGAGGGGCTTCGGTCCCTGCAGCCATTTCAGGAACCCCTGTCCTTGAGCCCATTCGTGGTAGCCACAGCGTTGCAGGCCGTCCGCTTGTGCCCACATGTGCACACCCCCGGGCTCGCCGGCCTAGGTGCCTGCCCCAACCGGCCCAGCTGCTGCCTTGGCACAACACCGCGTCGCACGGTTTCTCGCGTTTTCCGTGCACCACCGCTTCGCCGCCAATCCTGCTGCCGCTGATGCTGGCAGGCCTTGATAGCACGCAGGTACGTGCGACAGGCCCCCGCCCTGATGGGCCGCCGACCCCCTCCAGCGCGGTGGAGTGCCACGCGCCCCACGCCCCATACGCATTGCATCGCCCCAACGCCCGCGGACCGCACGGCTGCGCCCAGGCACCCCCTCCTGTCCCCCCCACCCCATCCCACACCCTCTACCCCTTTCCCCGCACCTGGCGCGGCGTGCCCACCGCCAGCACCACGGGCGGGCAGTGCTGCTCCCCCAGGTACACCTCCGCCTCCAGCAGGTCCTCCGCAGGGGCCACCAGCGACACCAGCCACGCCAGCAGGTCGGGCCGGCTGCGCAGGTTCAGAGTCACCAGGCAGCCTGTGGGGGGGAAAGCGACAAAGTGGGGTGAGGCGACAGCGTTATGAGCTTTTGGGCCACAAGGGAAGAGTGTGCACGTGCAAAACTGTCTTGTTGGCTGGTGTTTAGATAGCGGCTGGGACAGCAAAGTGGAACCATGCCAGCGGCTGGGGGGTTGGAACACTTCAGGCTCTGGTCTTGAGGCCCGGTGGCCGTCCTACCTACTGCCCTCCTACCTCCCGGTGTTGCCCCAGCCCGAGCCCCTGGCCCTCCGCCTTCAGGCCTCACCCTCGCAGAACCTCCTCCCCGAGGCGTAGAACTTGTAGCAGCTGGCGCTCTCCTTGACCAGCGGCACCGCCACGCCCTCGCGCCCGGCCTCTGCAGCGCCCGCGCCGCACGCCGCAAACTGGCGGGCGAAGAAGCCATCTGGCCCCGCGAAGGCCTTGGCCCACGCCACGGCCAGCCTGTGGTTGGCCGAGGCGCCGAAGAAGGCCACCACCATGTACACCACGGCCAGGGCAGCTGCTACCAGCTCTGCACCGGGGCTCAGCGTTTGCTGTGGGGACAGGGGGAACAGGGGGGACAGGGTGGCGGAGATGAGGGCAGGCGGTGGAATGCCATGGCTCTCCGTGTTGTGCACTACGCAAATTGAGGTGTGGCGACTGGTCTAAGAAGGGCATGTCTTTGAGCGCGCAGGGCATGGGACTAGAGCGGCCCTCTCCAGGAGCTGAGATCCCCAGGGGCAGGGAGCTTTGGTGCTATGTGGGGCAGGGGTCACCATGGTGGTGGGAAACGCCAACATGCATGTCCCAGTAGATGCCGCGATGGTCGATGCCGCAAACAAGAGCTGTCGGCGCAAGGAGCCAAGGTCGCGTACGTCGCACCTGCTGCATGTTGAACAGGCTGGGCCGCCGGTTTGAGTCGACAGCCGACCGTGGCCTGGAAGTCTGCGCAGCGGCAGCTGCAGCCAGCTTATCGGCTTTGCATTGATCATCGCATTCCGTAAACCCGCTAGTGGCGTCTGCCTGGCGACTCGCAGCCACGTTAACAGGCTCATCCGGGACATCCAGGCCCTCCAGCTCCTCCGCTGACACTGCTATGCATGCCAACTGTACTACTAGAAGTCCAAGCCCAAGAAGGGCAAGTAACCGGCGGGCTCTCATCCCCTGGCCGGGGATCCTGGCCTTCCGCCGTGACCTACTGCAGGGAACGACCTAACCCCAACGGCTAATATGAGCCAAAAGACATATGTATAACGTACAGTCCTTTCGGCTGTATCCACGTGACGGATACCACATGCGCAGCATGGCACCCAGTGTCGTGCTTAGTTGCCCAACCCAACACCCGATCAAATTGTGCACTGGCTTGCCTGGGCATACGGTCAGTGCCAACAGCCTGCATCAACATGCAGGTTTCCCGTGCGTTATGCCTGGACAGAGGCTAATGATGTGCCACAGGTACCAGAGGGGCCAGGTGGACACCGCTGCACACGCTCGGGTGCGGTGGGCTTCAGTGGGTGCGCAGGTGGTCTCCTGAAACTCTGCTGCGCTGTACTACAGTACTAGCGGTGTTACGGCTGTACACACCTGCCTATGAAACACGAACACTCCGATAGTCTTGGTCCATTTCGCTGAGATTATGGCCCTTGACCTAGGTACATGGGTCGTTGACGTCGGCAGAGTCCTCCCCGCTCCCCTGGTCCTCCCCGTGTAACAGGGCTGGCTGCTGATCCTTACTACGCTACCGTACAGTAGATTGTGAGGCGCAGGTTGGCAGGTCAAAGCAGCAGCAGCCACAGACTTTACAGTCGGTGTCATGCATGCAGAAAGCCACACGGCGTCCCGGCTAGGGGGTTAGCATGCGGCATATGCATGAGAGGCTGGCAGCACCGGGCGGCCGAGCCAAACATGGTGGTGTACTAAGGCAGCAAGGGCTGGGAGGCCTTGCGCAGAGGCTAATTGGGCTAAGGGAACAAATTAATTAGTGTAAAGAATACTAGTGTGCATGCCTGCCCAGCTCGAGTTCTGTGTTCGTGCGCACGGTACCCAGCCGCCGACGTGGGGTGAGCCAGTACACAGGTCACGAAGTCAGTCGGTGAGGCAAATCGAGCGACACAACAGGCACCCCCGCTCCAGACAGGCACCCGCACACAGGCAAAGCGCGCTGTGCAGTCTACCAACTGACGCCACCAGTCCAACCCCGTTTCACCGTGCACGCAAGCACCGACACGCGACAGCGCCTTCGTCCATCACACGCGGCATTCTGGTGGGTTCCGTGTGACCCCGCCATCTCAGCCGCTTAACCTGCATTGTGGTCAACAACACTGTATGCATCTGCTTTGATGCGAACAGGTGGGCCCCCGTTGCCACTGCGCAGGGAGTATCGCACACCAGCACGACATTCGGCAAAACACGTGCTCAAACAAGGGTCGTTGCTGGGGGGGCTAGCTACCAGGGAACCAAGCAGATCCCAACACAAGAAACTGTTGGCTACAGGTAGTACTGCCCCGTGCCCCATGAGCGTGACTGCCAACCGGTCCATGCGAGTCGCAACAACGTGCAACCTGCCGCAAAGCCGGTCGACAGGTGCGGTAGGGGCCAGCTGCAGTGCCTTTGCACGCGTACATTTCACCAACACGGTCGTCTACCAATGCACATCTCAACACCACTGCCATCGCATTGCGGCTGCCTGGCAGAGTCTTTGATGCAGTCTCACAACACGTACTTCACACACTGTCACGATGCTTGGGCTCATCAGTACCTAGCGCTTGCTTACACCGCCGCCTGCGCCTGCGGCTTGGCGCCGCTGAGGCTGCGGTTGCCGAAGCCGCGCGTGCCGTCCGGCCCGCGCGCCACGTGCCACTGCGGCGCGTGCGGCGCGCTGTAGCCGCCCTCAGACGCTGACCCCAGCCCCGCATGGTGGTGGTGGGGAGGTGCGTAGCCGCTCAGGCCGCCAGCGCTGCGGCGCAGGCCGCCGCCGCACGACCCCACGCTCGCGGGGCTGCCGGCAGCGGGGCTGGCCGCAGTGGCGTGGTCGCGGGGGGTGACGGAAGCCGAGCCGGCCGGCGAATGAGCGGCAGCGGCCCGCGGGCAGATGGGGGAGGGCGGGGGCGGGCGCTGCGCTGCGACGACGGCAACGGCCTCTGCGGGCGCCTGGGAGGCCCGCGCCTTGTGCTCGTCGCAGGGCAGCTCGTGCTCTGTCACGGCGGCGGCGGTGACGTACGCCGTGGGCCGGGGCGACGGTGCGGCAACAGTGGCAGGCTTCTCACAAGAAGCGGTTGGGCATGCCACTACAACGGCCGGGGGCAAGACAGGCGCGGCCCGCGGCTGCTGCTCCGGCTGCTTCGTGATGGCAGCAGGCGGCTGCTTGGCCTTCTCTGCGTTGCGCTCGGCGGCCGCACGCTTCAGCGTGGAGGCCAGGATGTCAGCCACAGCGGCAGCGGCGTCTCGCGGCTTGCGCTCCGGCGCCTGGCCCTGCTGTGGGGCCTTGGCCGCCGGCTCCTGCGGCGCGGGCGCAGCGGCAGCGGCGGGGCCCTGCTGCCGGCCAGTGGGCCTGGCTAGGATGCTGGCGATGAAGCCCTCCACGTCCTCCACCATCTGCCCGCCGTGGCCCGCCACCGCAGCGGCGACAGCCACAGGCGCGGTGCCGGTGGAGGACCCCGTGCGGGAGGCGGGCACGGAGCCCAGCCGGGTGCCGGTCAGCACCTTGGGCGCCTGGGCAGGGCGTGGGGCGTCCGCGGGGCGGCGGGAGGCGCCCGAGGGCGCGGTGCCGGCGGTGCCGCTGCCGGTGGGGGACACGGCAGGCGCAGAGGAGGCCCCTGCAACGGCGGTAGGGATGACCAGGTCCAGGGCGAACTTCGGCGCGCTGGTCGGTGCACGGGGAACAGGTGCCGGGGCGGCAGAGGCGCCATCAGAGGCCTGCGCGGCCCGGACGCCGACCTCTGAGCCCCTGCGCTCGGCCAGGGCCTGCGCGATGGCCTCGGCCAGGGGGTTGGAGGGCGCGGCAGAAGGCGGGGGTGGAGGTGGGGGAGGCAGGACGGGGGCGGTGACGGGAAAGGCGCCGCCTGTGCTGAGTGAGGCGTGGTGCTGCGGGGGGTGCACGGGCGGCCGGCCGCCAGCAGAGACGCCTCGGGTGGCCAGGGGCGGGGAGGTTGCAACGACGGGGAGCTTGGAGGCGGCAGAGGTGGGGGCGGGGGGCGGTGGAGGCGTGGGGTGACTGGAATGGGGATGGGGTGGGGAGTGCGGTGCGGCAGTGACGCCGTTGTAGGTGGGGGTGCTGGCACCCGAGTGGAAGGAGCTGCACATGCTGTGCATAGGGCTGTAGCTCAGCGACAGCGCGGGGGTGCCCACATAGCTGCACGGGCCGCTGCCGCCGGTGGAGGTCACGGAGCCGCTGCGCTGCATGATGGGCACGGGCGCCGTGCCGCCGGTGGAGGTGGAGGTGGAGGCAATGGGGCCCGAGGGCTGCGGGCAGCCCTCTGACAGACGCTTGGCGGGCGGGCGGTAGAGGCTTAGGCGGGGCAGCGGCGGCGGTGGCACGGTGGGCGCGGAGGTGGTGGGGGCAGCGGCGATGTCCCGCTCGGTGCCGTCCGAGGAGCGGCGGGGAGGCGGCGGCGGCGGAGGCGGAGGTGGGGGTGGCGGCGGGGGAACGCCGCCGGGGGCGAACTGCAGGGGCACGCCCACCGCCACGCCGCCCAGGCTGCGGGAGGCGGCCGGGGGGTGCGGAACGGCGGACACTACACCGCCCGCGCTTCGGCGCAGGCCGCTGCTTGTGTGGCCGCCGCCGCTGCTGGTGCCAAAGTGCTCGTAGGCGGCCCCGCCATACGAGTGGTGTACGTAGCCGTGCGGGTGAGCGTGGTGCCCATGGCCGGGCTCCAGCGCGCCGCCGCAGCTGAGCGCCGCGCCGCCGCTGCTGGCGGTCCAGGCCGCAGAGGAGGAGCCGCCGCACGACAGGCCCCCGTGGCTGTTGCGGCGGCTGCGGCCCGCGGGCGACGTGTCGCGGCTGCCCTTGCGGCTGGCCAAGCTGGCGCCGCCGTAGCTGCTGCTGCCGGCGGTGCCGTTGCCCATGCTGCCGGCGCGGCGCTCGCGCTGCTCGGCGATGCAGGCCAGCAGGCGGCGCACCAGCACGGCGCCGTCCAGCCCGTCGTACTCCTCCGCCAGGGCGGCCGAGGCCAGGATGGCGCCCTCCTCGTCCTCAAACTCCACGTAGGCGTGCTGACCGCCAATGTTTTGGCACGAGCTCTGCGGGCGCGCAGGGAGAGAACGGGTCTGCTTCAGGGCGCGACAAGGGGGGACCAGTCCCATTTGGGTCAGCGTCCGCACTGCCATTTCCACAATTACCACTGCCCACCCAACCTTGGCCCAGGACCCACCGTCAGCCAGCTGGGCAGCTTGCCCTTGGACTCGCGGCTGCATATTCGCACCAGCTTGACCCTGCCGTACAGTTTGAACATGTCGGTCACGCTCTCGATGGTGGGGCTGGGGTTGCCGGGCAGGTTCTCCACCACAATGGTGCGGCGCTGGATGTCGGCGATGTCGTAGTCGGGCACTGGCACAACGCGGCGCACGCGGCGGCCGTCCTCCGACAGCTGCAGCGTGGCGGTGTGGCGCAGCGCCTCGGCGATGACCGGCACCTCCTTGGACAGCGCACGCACCTTGCGGAAGTTGGCAAACAGCTTCACAGGGACTGCGGGGACGAGCACGACAGGGACAGGGCGTTAGCATGGCTTGTAGGCAGGGAGGTGGGTCGAGGCGTTGGCAGGCATGCGCTTGTGGTGTCAGGCGAGAGGTAGCGATGGCGCAAAAGGTGTTTGGAGGTGATTGGTCCAGGTGTTCAGGCGGCTCACCATATCCCTCAGGATCCTTCCGGATCTGCTTGAGCAGCTTCTTGTCGGTGGGTAGGTTAGCGTCAGAAAAATAGAACTCAACCTGCAGGTGGCAGGAGGCAGGGGGGCTAGTCTGTGCTTGCCCTGGCGGAAGGGGCGAGAGGGCACAGGGTGGTTGCGCTCCAACCCACGAAGTGTACCTGCTTCACCAGAGCCGAAAGGAGCTCCGGCGTCACCTCTGGCGGACTAGTAGTTGCCTCATCCTCTGATGCCGACATGAAGACGTCGGCTTCTTCGGTGTGGCTGGCGGCGATGAGCACCTGCTCGCTTGACATTGTTGGGCTGACTCCGTCGTGGATATCACCTACGTGCATGCAGTACCATGGTTTTGAGTTTAGACACCCCTGTAAAGTATTTGTGCTTTATGAAGTACAGGCTTGGCAGCAAAATTGCATCACCATGCTGTCGTCAATGGTGCTGCTGTAAGTCAACACACCCACGGCAACGCGGCATCATTGGATGGTAACACAAAATGCAAACACTGCTCTTGCACTTCTCGCCGAAGAGGTCGCCCTGAAGCGCGTTTGAAGCCGCGCGCAACATGCCCCATGCCTCAGCGCTAGCAGACACGAGTTCCCTGCCCTACTCAGCCCGCAACCAACTGGCACATTCGATTTTTACTCGTTCCACTTTAGCACTCCTAATCTAGACGCGCGGAGGCCCCGGAGCTGTCCGGGCCGCTACGTACCCGGCAGCTGTACTCCTCTCTCCACTGTGTTCCAGCGATTGGCAGGCGGCCTGCCGCTATTGATGCCACCTTTGGCTGCGTGGTATTGAAATCTAGAAAATGCACAGGAAAGGGGAGTGGGCGGGCTGTCGGAGTGGGCCCGAGAGAAAGTAGGAGGGGCGATGGGCGGGTGAAGCTGGGTAGTTCACTGCGGCGGAAGGAGGTGAATGGGAGTTGGGAAAGATGTATGGTGTTATGGTGTTTGCAATAGGAAGCAAACCCAGGTGCAAAGTAAGACGGGAACGTCTCGGCTCAGCGCACTTATTCGGGGCACTGCGGACCAGTAGCGATGGGGCATGCGGCATGCCCCCCGGTCTTCGCACCTTGTCAGCTCGTTCCCTGCCTGCGACTGCGCCTCTGCTGCATCGTCAAGTCATGGAAGCTGGTGTTATCGCGAATAAGCCAGAGCGCGGGTGTCGCAGGGTCACAACTACAGTAGTGCTCGTGTAGTGCTATTATTCAGCCCAAATGAGCAATCTGACATGTAGTTGTGGTGTAGGGCTACATGAACTGTGATCTTTCAATTGCGATTGAGGCGAAGAGGTTTTCGTGGAAGGGCGCTCATCTACGCGACCGGAACTTGATGCTGGGCATCATGCCAGGCAGGAATCAGCATATGGTCCACGTTTTCTGGCGCCAAAATGGTTGTCCGCTGTCGCGTAATTGGCAAACTTCTGTGGGTGTGCGCTGCCGATGAGCATTACTAACCTCGCACCGGCTTGCCTTATCGTGCCGATTGTGATGCTGCTCTTTCAACACATGATAATAAAGTAGATATAACTAGGTATCACGTGCAGGACTTCACAGTCGACTAGGCCACTGTGTCAAAAGGCGTCAGGGGAGTCCCAAACTTCTCGCTTGAGCCACCTCAGGGGGGCCCCTCCCCTACGCCCTAGCCTCCTCTGATTACCGTAGTCCGCTCCTACAGAAGTTCCTGGACGATCACCTGTGTGCAGCCGTAGTGTGCTGCTTTACACAGCAGTAGGCAAGGGTTCAAAGTCTGCAAGTGCTAACGTAAGGAGCTGCGGGCTGTAGCCGCCAGCCGTGCATCCTACCAGCGTCAGGTGCACTTGATACCGGCACACCGACGCGCCTGAATCCGTGATCGGCTGACAACCGTGACATGACACGCCTGGACACGCTTATCCCCTAGTGGCCGCCTGGGTTACGGGCGTGTCGGTGGCGCGTCCTCGCTGCACTGTAAAACCACGCATACATACGTCGTTGCAGTCGAAGTTCACAGTTTCAGTCCCAGACCCCAAGGGGGCCACGCCCGGAGAGCCAGGAGGCCAAAAGAACGCCACCATGATTCTGACAGTGTGGAGGATGGCGCTGAATCGCCATGGCGCCACTGCCGACATGCCTTGCAGCTGATGGAGCGCCGCTGCTCAGTCGCCTCCACCAGGATGGAACCTGTGGTTCGCTGCTTCGCTCCTGTAATCAAAACTGATGCACCGGCTCTAATGCCACGAAATGCCTACAGGGTTAGCTCTTAGCTGCCCTGGGTGCCGCAACGCTACCGTATCAGGAAACAGACAGGACGGCTTACACGTGCGTGCATAACGCACGGGGGCAGAACATATGGCCGCGAGATCGAGGACACGGATGTGCACACCACGGCAGCGGCAGTCGACGGTAACTTCAACGTGCACCTTCATAGTTCAGGACCCACCACCTGCCCACGGCTGCACTTGTTCACTATGCCAAGCAGCCGCTTCCTGTCGGCATCCGTATACAACGTAAATGTATGCCAAGGAGTTGGCGTGGACTGGGGCCGTGTGCCCTGTGCCGAACAGCTGTCCGCCTGCCCTGAACCCTCCCCTCCTTGCATTCGCTTGTCCACATGTCCAGTCCTGGTACCAAACAGAAACCCACACCTGCAGCCGGGCAGCTTATGACACCGCACACCCTGTCATCCCAGTGCATATGCTCTCGCCAAACAACAACGGCACCCGGTCCACCAGTGCCAGCCTCGGGATGCAACTCCTGAACACTGCCCCAGGCGGGGCCGCTCATCACAACGACGTGCCATGCACGTGGCCACCGCCAACACAAGCCTCGCCTACGCTCCTGCCTTTTGCCCAACGACTTCAACAAACACCGATGCAGTCCTCCCCTGATAGCACAGCAACCCAGCAGACTCCCCGTAGCACCCTCAGCGCAGCGTCGCCGCCGCGCGCGCCACCGCCACCTGCACCGCCAGCCGCAGCACCATCACCAGCACCACAGCCACCAGCAGCGCGGGAGGCAGCGGCAGACCCAGCGCGCTGCTGACACACGCCACGCACACCGGAGACACCGCCACCAGCGCCACCAGCGCCGCAGACAACGCCAGGCCCAGCGGCCGCGGCGGCGGCGGCGCGCGTAGCCCGGCCACAGCAGCGCCGCCAATGCCGAGGCCGACGCCCAGCGGCAGCGGCAAGCCGCCGATGGCGGCGCCGGCTGCTGCTGCTGCCGCCGCCAGGCCGTGCCCCGCCCAGTCGGCGCCCAGCTGCAGCAGGTTGCCATCGACAGGGTTATTGTGGAAAACGTTATGGCGGTTGATGACGTGCAGGTGGCCGTTGGCGGTTGGTACGATGAGCTCCGACAGCGCGCAGTCCACGCGCAGCGGCCGGGGGTGCACCACGTCCACGCCGCGGGCCTGGGTGGCAGCGGGCAGGGGGTTGAGGGTCGGGGGTCGAGGTTAGGGCTCATGGTGGGCTAAGGCGGCGCTTTGGTTGACTTGTGCCCAATGCTGATGCCGGAAGCCTGTGGTGCCCCTCGCAAAGCTCAACCCATGATGCCTTCCCCCCACAATGGCTCCAGCAAGCAGAGGTGCACCTCTACCCCAGAGCCCCGGCGCCCCAACCTTCCGCGCCTTCAACCCCATACAGTTATTAAGCCACGTGCTGTATGCTTACGCAAAGCCACCCAGCCCGGTCGGGCCCCCACCTGCAGCCTACGCAGCACGCGGCTGCCCACGGCGGGCGCCAGCGGGTGGCGCTGCAGCGTGAGGGAGCGCAGCCGCGGCAGCCGCAGCAGCGAGTCCGGCAGGTCGCCCTGGAGGGGTGGCGGATCGCGTTCAGGGGTAGGCATGAGTAGCAGGTGTGGGACGCGGACCGGAGCCGCAGCGTGGGCCGTTTAAACCTGGTCTGTGTTCTTTCAATGCAGAGCGCCTTGGGCCTTCAGGATTCCCTGAAGGACAGAAACCTGCCTGGGCTGTCCGTACGCCTTACGATGTCCACTTCAACTACATTTAGCAACCGGCGGGGCAGCGGCCCCCCCTCACCTGTATGGGGCCGTACAGGCAGTGAGGTGGTTGCACCTCCTGCGGGGTGGGCAAAGGAGGGCCAGGCGAAAACAATGCGAAGTAATGTAGCACCAGTACCAGTAGGAACTCTCGCCACAATGGGCAGCCGGAAGCACGCTGCAGCCCTAGCATCCAGCACCCGCTCCCCACGGTGCAAGGCGAGGTCCCGGCTGGCTGCCCCCTGCACGGCATGCGCAGCGCCAACCCACAGCCACCCCGCGTCGCGGTTACCCCAGGTGCACGCGCCATTGTAGCCCGCGCTTGCCGGAAGGCACCAAGGCTGCCGCATAATCTACCCCACGCCCCCATACCACGCCTCCGGATGCCCTAAGTCCCTTCCGCCCTGGGCCTCACCAGCCGTGTGGGCACGCGCGGGTTGGGGCTGTCCCGCAGCAGCACCCGGAACTGCTGGCTGACGTCCAGGTGCCGCAGGCCCAGCAGCCCGCTGTGCCCCGGGCCGCAGTGGCTGCACCCCGCGCCTCCGCCGCCCCTTCCGCCTCCACTTCCCCCACCGCCCCCGATGCTGGCAGCCCTCGCGCTGCCGCTGCCGCCAGGCCCCGGGCCCCCGCCCCCGCCCCCGGCACTGTAACCCTCCTGCGCGTCAAAGCTGGTGCGCCTGGGTTGCCCGCCGCAGCAGGCGCACACTCCAACTGCTGCGGCAGCCCCCGCTGCTCCTGTCCCTGTACCCGTCCTTGCAGTTCCTGTAGCTCCTGTCCCCGAAGCCCCTGCCCCCCCGAGACCCCCCGCTGCGGGCGGCCCCATCCAGCCGGGCAGCCCCTCCAGGCTGTTGGCGCTGAGGTCCAGCACCTCCAGCCCGCCCAGCCAGCGCAGGCACACGGGCAGCTGCGGGAAGGCAGTGCCGGAGGGTGGGTTCACTAGACGCGAGACACAGGTGACATACAGGCGGGGACCACTGAGCCCCGGGGATGGTCGCCAATCTTCGGCAGGGGACGTCACCTCCGCCTGGTCCGCCCGCCTTGCAGGCCCCTCGCCCCTGCAACCACGCCGATTCCACCACCCCTTCGCAACCGCCACCATGCCCTGTCTCGCCCGCCAGCCCCCTGCACCGTTCTCCCTCTCTTACGCCCCCACGGCGGTTTCCTCGCGTTCTACGCGTACCCCCAAGGCCCCACCTCGCAGAACCTGTTTGCCCTGAGGCTGAGGTGCGTGAGGCGGCTGAGGCGCGCCAGCCCCAGCGGCAGCTCCGCCAGGCCGTTGTCCGCCAGGCCCAGCTGCCGCAGCCCCACCAGCTCGCTAAGGCACACCAGCGCGTGCTGGTCCAGCCGGTTAGAAGACAGGTCCAGCTGGGGGCAGAGGGGGGAGGGCAGGGCAGGAGAGGGGTAGCAGAGATGACGTAATGAGCACGGAGGTAGCAAGGGTGCTCAAAGGTAACCATCTTAGTGTTTCCCGGCAGCATAAACCGCCGGTATTAGATATGGCCCTAGTTGACGCCAGGTGCATGTCTGCCTGTGTTACAGGCAGTCGAGGAAAAGTGGCCCACCTCCTGCAGCTGCGTGAGGCCCGCCAGCACGCCCACCGCCCGCGCCGCCCCCGCCGGGTCCATGCCCGCCAGCGTATTGCGCAGTTTTAGCGCCGTCAGCCCCGGCAGCGCCGCCGGCAGCAGCGACGGCAGCCCGAACAGCCGGTTGTGGGACAGGTCCATGCGACGCAGCGGCAGCGGGGGTGGCGGCGGCGGAGCGGGGTACTGCGGCGGGGACGACGATGCGGACTGGCGGTGCGACGGGCTGCCGGCGGCAATTGCGTCATACGCCGCCGTGGAGTGCGCGACGGCCGCCTCCGCCGCAGCGCGGTCCACGTGTGCGGGCAGGTGGGGCAGGTGCGGGTGGGGGTAGGGGTGCTGCTGCTGGTGTGCAAAGTGCTGTTGCTGCATGAAGCGCAGCTCCAACGGCCTGGCAAGCGAATGGGGCGCGTGGGGATGTGCGGGAGGTGTCAGACGGCGCAGCGGTGGTGACAGAAGGTAGCGGTGTCGCAAGGGCTGCCGCCGGTGCGGCGAGGGTTTTTAGCCAAAGGCGCCTGATCACCAGACATTTATTTGGTTCACCTGCGTCCTGCAAAGGTACCGGCTGCTTACAGTCAGCGCTTGCTCCACAGCAAACCATGCAGGGTATCTAGTGTTCGACACGAGCGCAGTAACACTCCCAGCTCAGGCCCCGTGCGTCGGCTCACCACCAGCTGATGCGGTTGTGGCTCATGTGCAGGGCGGTCAGCGCCGGCAGCTCGTACAGCACGGGCGGGAAGCGTTCGAAGGAGTTGTGGTGCAGCGACAGCGAGCGGAGCCGCTGCGGACAATGAAAGCGGCCAGGGCGTAGACGGCATGAAAAGGGGTTTGCCAGACGAAGAGCTGGCACATGCAAGCTAAAAGCACGACGCTCCGGCTCCTGCGAACGGTATAAGGCAACCGTTGCCCTCCCCGCCGCCTGCCCGCCCCCGCCCACCGCCAGCTGCGTCATCCACTGCGGTAGCGCCGACAGGTCGTTGTGCGACAGGTCCAGGTGCTGCAGCCGCACCAGGCAGGACAGGCCTGCGCGAGAGAGGGAGAGGGGGAGCCAGTAGCACGGGGGTGGGCCATAGGATGGGCACCCTCCGGGGGCGAATTACATGCGCATCGGACCTCGGTCGGCCCAGAACAGACGAAGCGGCGGGGCTGGGAGGCACACGCCGGAAGCAACCCCTTCCTTTGCCTGCCACCCCCTCACCTGCCGTTTCCTACCCTCCTCCTGCCCTCAACTGCCCACCTGGACCTACTCCCCTCCCCTCTCCCACTACTAGCCTATTAGTACTCTGCCCCCCCCCCTTCGCCCACCGTGCGGCAGGTCGTCCAGGCCGTTGGACGCCAGGTCCAGCGCCGTCAGGCGGCACAGCGCCGAGGGGGAGCGGCCGGGCAGGCTGCGCAGGAAGTTGCCCTGCGAGGAGCGGGGGAGAGGTGGGTCAACGAAGGGGCAGGGCGGACAGATGAAGTCACTGATGGCCACGGCAAGGGGCCTAGGGGAAGTTCAACAGACCCTACATCCAAGCTTGCGTTAGGCTGCGGTCTCATAACCTGCCGTCAGGGAGGGGGCCAGCTTTGGCACAGGACCGGCCTGGCCGCCACCGCCCGTGCCATCAGCCTACGCGCCGCAGTGCAGCAGCTCGCCTCATGCCCCTCCCACTCTCAGCCACTGCCCAGTCGCGACGTCCCTCGCCCCGTTCCCCGGCCCACCGACGCCTTACACGGTTTCCTCGCTTTCCACGCGCATCGCCGGCTCACCCCTTCCCCGGTCCGCCCCTTCCCCGATCTGCCTACCTGTAGATTGAGCGACGTGAGCCCCGTGAGGGACCACAGGAACACCAGCGGCCGCCCCGCCCCCAACAGCGCCAGCGGGTCATCGCCTCCGGCCTCCCCGCCGCCCCCAGGCCCCGCCCCCGCCCCCGCCCCCATCCCCTCTCCAAATGCTGGCTCCGCAACGCCCACCCCGCCGCCCACACCATGCTGCCGCTGCTGCCCAGCCCCCACTCCGTGCGCTCCAACTCCAAGCCCTCCACCCGCCGCCCGGTGCTGCCTCCCCTGCCCCCGCCCCCGCTGCCCCTCCGCCTCCCGCAGCAGGTGCTGCAGGTCCACGGCGCTGTCGGTGGCCCCCAGCGGCCGGTGGTAGCCGGCGGCGGCGGCCCAGGCGTAGTCCATGCCGGACACCGACAGGTGCTGGGGGGACGACGGGGGGCATGGGTGAGTGGGGAGGAAATCGGGGAGGGCCGGATGGCTAGGGCCGCAGAGGGGCCTGGGAGTATGGGAACGGTAGGCCGCCGTGGCCGGCCGGTTGGCCCAGACAGGACGTATGCGCGATGGTGTGCAGCAACCTGGGAATTGCGTTGTTGCAGCAGGCCCAAACCCCACACTACCAGAGCCCCCGGCGATGGCCCGCCCCCCCTCCCCCGGCGCACCTGCAGGCGCGTGAGGCCCGGCAGCAGCGGAACCAGCGAGTCCGCCCCCGTGCATCCGTCCAGGTGCAGCGCCTCCAGACCCGCCAGCTGCCGTCGCGCCGCGCCGCTGGCCAGCCCCGTCAGGTCCACGCAGCTGCCCACCAGCACCAGCACGCGCAGGCCGCAGCAGCCGCCGCTGTCGCCGCCACCAGCACCCCTGCAGCCGCTACGCTGGCACGGGCCTACAGCACTGCAGCTGGCCCCGCTGGGCCCGCCCACAGGCCCCGACCCAGGTGGGGAGGCGCAGGCTGAAGGCGGGGCGTTGGCTGCAGTCGCGGCAGCTGCCAGCAGCTGCCCGGCGGATACGGGGCAGTTGAGCAGCTCCAGGGTAGACAAGCGGGGAAGGGCCGCCACGAGGCCGCACAGCACGGCGGACAGCCGGTGGGTGCTGCTGCTGTTGCTGCTGGCGCCAGAGTTGCTGCTGGCAACGGAGCCGCGGTGACCGATGCCGGGCGGCAGCTCTGCACTGGGACGGGCAGCCCGGCCCGGACCAGCCAGCGCGCTGCTGTTGCTGCTGCTACTGCTGGTGGTGCTGCTGGTGGCGCCGGCCCAGGCGGAGGCGTCCCCGGATATGCTGACGGCCAGGCTGGTGAGGCGGGTCAGGCCGTGCAGCGCGGAGGGCAACCGCACAGCGGCCGGGCAGGGGAAGCTGAGGTGAAGCCGGACCAGCAGCGACAGCGCAGACAGCAGGGAAATTGAGGTCGCAAACGCTCTGCCGTCGGACGTGACGGCAGAACCCAGGGAGCAGCTGTGCAGTAGGGGGAAGCGGCCCAGCAGCGGCGTGTGTAGGGGGCAACGCAGCACCAGACGGTGCACAGTAGAGTCGCAGAACTCGCGCCAGGAGCGGCAAACGAGGCGGCATGAGCCCCGGTCGCGGACGTTTAGCAGTTCAAAGACGGACGCGAGGACGTCGCCAGGAGCGCGACCTGCGCATCCTGCATCCCGGGGTGCACGCAACAGCTCGCGCTGCGCAGAGCCCTCGTCAGCGCCACATTCTATCCTTGACATGCGATTACTGCTCGCCATGCTAGCTACTGGGAGCCCATGTGTGCTGACGCGGAAGCCCGGCTCAACGGTGTGTGAATTGCTTGTCCGGTACACCTGGTCTAGGGGAACGTAATACAGTTTAACTAGACATCAAGATGGCAATCTTCTGTGTCTTGAGTTTACAAGAAGTCATCATGCCAAGTTGGACTTGTCAGGATCGCCACCTGCCATGTGCACAACAAAATGGCACACCCAGCGTCAATTTGCAAAGTGTACAGAGGAAAACCATCTTCCATTCAGGTCAAGCCACTTGCCTCGGCACTGATACATACAGCGTAGCGGTTGGGAGGAACCTCGCCTTCTCGCCTTCTGTCAACTCTCAAAAGCCCAAATGAGGGCGGCAGCTTGACTTTGCAATCTAATACGTCATCACTAGACATTAGGTTGAAATAAGCTTGCAAAAATGTTCAACCTCAGGTAGGGAGCCCCACCTGTGCTCTGGGCTACCACCGCTTTGTGCCGTGGCCCTGGCCCAGCCGGCTGCTGCTCTGGAGCTTAGCCTGCTTACGTCTCACGTGTTTGCAGCGCCCGCAACACCAAGACCTTCAGGCCTCGGAAGAGCACGCCGGTTGGCAGCAAGGTACCCTGGCGCGGGTGTACCCTGCCTGTAGCTACAGACGTGACCTTAGCCATGTGGGCCAGTGTGGGTCATGCCAGGGCTGGCTCAGGAACGCCCTGTGGACGCCCCGCTGAGTACGAATGCACACGCGCTGATGTACACTACTTGTCAGCAACTGTGCGCAAGTTGACACCCTCTCGGCTCTTGCATGGGGCACGCTGGTGGCGATCCTGGAGGTGCTGTCTGAGCCCAACAGGGTAGCGTCCACGTTATGCGTCCTGCACACCTCAGCACACAAACCTCAAACAGAGTCGTATTCCCCCGCGTCTCGGCGTGCGGCTCCACAGGGCCTGCAGCTCAAGCGGCACATCGATGCCACGCTGGGCACAGGGAACATTATGGAGGTGGGTGTGGCTGACGCGGTGCGGGCACAGGTACACTGCATCAGGCAGTACGGCGCTGGAGTACGGCCTTAGAGATGTTGTAGAGGGGAGGGGCTCTGCGGTGGGGCAGGCGGGTGCTGTCGGTACGCGGATTCACATAGCTGGTAGCGTGCGTTGGGAGGCGGCGGAGCCAAGTCCACGGCTGGTTCGCGTACATGTCCGAGGCTGGCTGCACGTGCCATACATTGCAGTCCACACCCTGCTGGCCGTACACCGCTGCCAGCCAGCCTCGGCTGCCTCCCTCCCCCCCCCCCCAACCCCCCTTAACGTGGAGCAAATTTGGCAGAGAACAACTTCGTGGCTTTTTGGTGCTTGCTTGCTTGCGTGACTGCTGTACCGCGTCACCGTGTGCAGGCACCTCTTGCTGGTGCCGTGTTGTTGACGTGCTTCCCTCCACCCGGCCCGCCCAGGCCGTGAAGCTGCCCCCCGGCGAGGACCTGCACGAGTGGGTGGCCGTCAACACGGTGGACTTCTACAACGCCATCTCCGTGCTGTACGCCACGCTGGAGGAGTTCTGCACGGAGCGCACATGCGAGGTCATGAGCGCGGGGACGAAGGTGCGCGGGCGGGGGCGCGCGGTGGGGGCAAGGGCGGCATTAAGCGGAGCAGACGGGAGGTTGCGGCAGGGTCTGGGCGCTGGGATGCAGGTGGAGGTCGCCGCCAAAGCGGCAGCGGAGGAAGGCAGGTGACTTAGGAGGGTCTTGGGCGGTAGGGCGGGCGTAGTTGACCGTAGGCTGGGCTTTGTGCTGCATCGCGCGGTGTGAGGTCCCACCCTCGGCAACTGCTCCGTTAAAGTACAGTTCCACGCATGTGCGTTACGCCTTGCGCTCCCTCCTCCTGCCGCGCAGTACGAGTACCTGTGGGCTGACGGCGTCAAGGTGAAGAAGCCCGTGCGGCTGTCCGCCCCGGAGTACATTAACAGGCTGTTCGACTGGATAGAGGAGCAGGTGGGGAGCGAAGGGCAGGGTAGGGGCGGGAGTGCGTGGCCTGTGGTGTTGCAGCGATCGAGCTGTAAGGGTTTGACAATTTGCCGACACGTGCTGCCACTCCATGGCACCCTGTCGAAGGGGTCGACACAAGATCGCCCTTTCAGGATGCCGTCGCTCAGGGTATTGTCCCGTGCCGCTGTGCTAAGCTGAAGTGCACGGCGCTTAGGGTATCGTCGTGCCGAGTGCTGGGCCCTTGGGCCATACGCCTGCACCACGCAGCTGGCCAGCAGCACCCGCACCACCACCGCTAACACCACCGCCGTCGGTGCGCAAGCCCGGCCTGCGTTGCCCTGCTTGCCGCGCTGGCCTACCCGCCTCACCCCATCGCCGCCAGCCACATCGCCCCCACCCACATCGCCCCCGACCCCTACCGCCCCCACAGATCGACGACGACAAGATCTTCCCGCAGCAGTTCGGCTCCCCCTTCCCGCCCAACTTCATGGACGTGACCAAGACCATCTTCAAGCGCCTGTTCCGCGTGTACGCACACATGTACCACAGCCACTTCAAGCAGGCGAGCGGGCGTGGGCGTGCAGCCGCAGCGCGTGTACAGCAAGGGCGGGGAGGGCAGCACTGGCCGTGAGGGCCTCGGGCACCCTACCCCTCATAACGACGCACGACCACCTGCCCTGCAACCGGGGCCGCGTGCATGCGCAATCCATTGCGGCCGTTAACCTGTGTGTCCGTTCCCGGCCTGAACGACGCCTATCCGCATCCCACATCCCACCCGTTCCAGGTGTGCGGGCTGGGAGCCGAGGCGCACCTCAAGACGTGCTTCAAGCACTTCATCTTCTTCACGACGGTAAGAGGGGGACTAGGGCACGCCTTCCCATGGCAGATGCTTAAGCCGCCGACCAGACGTGTACAACGCTGTTGTGCTGGCTCAACTTTACAGCTCCAGCAACTGAGTTTGTCGTACACTTACTTTGGCCGACCGCTGAACCACATCCGCACCCCGTGCCTTGCCCGCTCCCCTGACGTGACGTGTCGGGGCAGCACTGCCTTGCGAGCAACATGGGCGCTGGACCAGCTGCCGGATACTCCGTCCGCACCCATCATCCAACGGCGTCTGTGTGTTGACCCCTTCCTGTCACCCTCAGATGTCCTCCCTTGACCCTCCCTGACCCTGCCTGACCTCCCCTGACCCCCAACTCCGTCGCAATACCGAATGGTGGACGGCAAGGAGGTGCCTTCCCCCTTGCCCAAAGCAAACAGTTGAAAATCATGTTACCCCCTATGTTTCTTCCTTTGCTGTGCTCCCCCCTGCAGCACTACCGGCTGGTGGACGACAAGGAGCTGGCGCCGCTGCAGGAGCTCATAGACGAGTTCATGGGGAGAGGCGCGGCGGCGGCGGTGGCGCACTGACGCGGCGAGGGCCCCAGGGGGCGGGGCGAGGCTGCTGCGGGGGAGGGGGATGCAAGCGTTGGGGTACACATAAAACGCGAGAAAGCGTTGGGGTGTAACATAGTCGGGTGCAGAGAGCAGGAATGACGGGGCAGTTGACGTGGGTCAAGATGACCGCCGAGGTTGGGTGGGAGTGTGTGGGTTGCTTGGCGAGGTGGATGGATAGCGGCCATGGACACACTCCCGTCTCCCGAGCACTTTTGGCGTGGCTGCGTTTAGGCGGGGTCGTGGTGACTGGCTTTACAACCCTACCACGTCCACGGTGCGTTCTTTCAAGCTATGGTTGGAACCCTGTTGTGCGAGGTACGCCACATGGGGAATAGGAGGTAAGTACCGATGCGTGCGCCAGCGCTTGCACAGCGTGGCATGGCTTGTTGGTGTCGTACGGGAGCCTGCTCAGGCATCTGCCACCTGACATAACCTCGAGATGTGGAAGCCCTTATCGGTAGCATAGTATCGATGGCTGTTTGCCCTCTGCCTTCTGCACGCCGTCCGGGTCCTAAGATGCAGCTGGATGGCTACTGCTTGCTGCGGGCGGTGCGGGGCTGTGGTGCGACTGGGGACACGGTGAATTGACAGCAGGGTTGTATCAATTTTGAAATGTAGACATCTGGGTGCAAGTCCTCGCTGTTCGGCTGGCATCTGATTCGATCCTGTGTGTGGTTGCAAGTGACTGTGGGTTACGCACGGTACAAACATTGTGACACCTGGGTACTGGTCCGCGCTCCTGGGCTGGCACCTGGCCGTTTGCTTTCGAGTCCTGCGGCGCTTCACTGCTGCGCCAACGCATGTGTTACCGTCGTCCATGAGGGGCATGCATGAGCGAGCAAACCTCACAGCGCAGTTGGACATCGGACCGAAGCGCCGCACAACCAGCAACAAGGCAGGGTTTACATCCCCCTTTCCCATGGTGTAAGCAGGATCGACTTCACAATATGGGAACGGGCACTCCTGATAGCCCCGTAAAGGGAGCATGCACTCACACCTGGCCCCGCAGTAGGACAGCCGCAAGTTACGGTGCATCAGTATGGGGCGGGCAGTGACCTGTCCAACAGCTGTGTAGGACCCTGCTGGACACGGACCATAACCTTCAGTCGGCCACTAGGCAAGTCCATACGGTGCTACAGTAATGCGATTGGAGGAAGGTGGTCTACGAATCAGTCGGCAGTTTCCAAACTTACCCAACCGTATAGCACCAAGCCCATCTTCCAAACCTTGCACATCCAAGCGCCCAGCTGCAATATGGGGCAAAATGCACATACAGAACGAAGCCGTCCAGATCCCAGACATGCACAGCACGGGCAAATGATCCCGTCGTCCACGCTTTCTGCGTACACGTGAATGGCCTCAAAGCTCTAGCTCAAAGTTACCGAGCCCCCTCGTTCAGACACTCGGCGTTCCACTCTCAAGTCACCACATTCCTTGCTCTGCCGTGCGCCTTGGCCTGCTGGTTAGGGGACGGCACATCGCCCTCCCATCCTTCACTGAAAGCGCTGCCGCTTTGCACCAGGCCCACATATCAGCTCATACGCCAGGGCCGTGCTCTCGCTCATCAGCTGCTGCGTTGGCTCCGGCAGCTGCAGCACCTCTTCCCTGTGCTCCCTGAACCACGCCTTGAGGCCTCGCAGAAGCCCCCCAAAGCGGGCGCTGCGCTGCTCCGCCCACAGCAGCAGCCCCACCACGCTTTCCGCGCACACGCCCCGCAGCACGTGACGCCCCACCTCCTCGCACAGCCCCGGCAGCAGCAGCCTGTCCGCCAGCTCCGCGGCCGGCTGCAGCAGCGCCCCCGGGATATCCCCTGCGCTGTCCGTGTACATGTAGCGCAGCACCAGCTCGAACACCTCCGGGCAGGCGTCCGGTAGACTCAGCCGCTGCGCCCCAGCATCCCCGAAGCCCGCCCCGGGGTCCAGCCGCTGCCGGAAGTACGCACTGCGCGCCGCCAGCACCGCCCTGTGTGTAAGGCAAAATTCGTCAAGAGCCACGGCACAAGCTTAGGTCTTGTTCTAGCGGCAGTGCTGCACCACATGCCGAGGGCCGGGCAACGGGCAAGGGTCTAGCAAATTTGTCTAGCTTTCAAACCCAGTCTAACCCCACCTGTGCGCGTGGAAGGCCCTGCCGCCCACCTCCACCACCACGTCCACCGAGCCGCCGTCCGCCTGGCCGGCACTGGCCAGCAGGCCTGACAGGTCGGCGGGCAGGCTGTGGGGCTGGGGCCCGGGGGGCTGCAGGGGCTGGCCGGCGGCATGGCAGGCGTTGGGCGTGAGGCCCAGGTCCAGCACCAGCAGGCGCCGGGGAGCGGGGCTCATCTCCTGTTCGTCCACACACAGCGCCAGGTAGCCGTTGGGCAGGATGCTCGGAAAGCACAGGGCGCCCTCGAGGTCCGCCGCAAGGGTAGTGACCGCCCCGTCGGGCGCCACCCGCCGCACGGCCACGGTGTCGGGAGACCTGCGGGTTCTGATGATGTCCAGGACTATAACAGAGCCCGTTCCGTCAACGAGGATGTCGACGATCCAGCGGAAGCGGGCCTGGGAGCCGCCGCCGTCCACGTAGGCGCTGGCCTCCTCGCGCCCCGCCAGCAGCACCGGCTGCGGGTCGTCACCCTCGCCTGCGGTGAGCGCCAATCGGTATATGGCGGTCTTGCTGGCCAGCACCAGCGCCTGACCGAGCGGGTCGTACACCACCGCGCTGTAGTTGGTCCGTGGCGTCCAGGCACAGGCAATGATGCTGGCCACTAGCCCTCGCTCCTGCTCGTGCAGCTGCGGCCTCTGCACTGCGGCAGACCCTGCTGCTGCTGCTGCCGCTGCCGAGGCGTTACGTAGAGCCCCACCATCCTCCATCTGCTGCCATTCACTTGGCAGCTGGAGTTTCCACAGGTGCCTGCTGTCTAGGAGGTACAGGGCCCCGCTGCCGTCTGTGGTGAGGCTGCTAGGCGAGCTGAAGACTGCGCCAGCCCCGACTCCCTCTTTAGCGCCAGATTTCTCGCAGGAACCTGCCACTATCCTACTGCATCCGTCAGGCAACAGCTGGACAACAGCGTGGCCGCTGTGCGTGACGCAAAAAACGCTGCAACTGAACGGATCCCACACCGGGCAAGTCACCCATGCCCCTTCCACCTCCTCCAAGTCGGCATCGCTATTCATCCACATCATTTGTCGGGGTTGTCCCAGGGCAAGGCCATCGCGCTGGGCGGCACCAAGCAACGGGACAAGGGTAGCGCCCTCAAGAACGAAGGACTCCAACGCCCCTCCATTCCTTACTGTGAAGCAGCCTAAGGGATCATCATAAAGGTCAAGTGTTGCTGACAAGAGTTTCGGCGGCGGGCGCGCCATATCCTAGCGTCCCAGTTCACGAGTTGAGGCTTGATGTTTGTGCTCATGTACTCCGCATACAGTACTGGCGTGCATATATTGCAACTGCATGCAAAAGCGCTGGACCAATGCACACAATGACGCGAGCGACGAGGATGGATACGGGACGTCTGCCCAGCGCACGGTACCTGACCCGTGACCTGAGCCTTGTTCGTGGGTTGAACACACAGCCCTGTATCAACGCTTTGCGGCGCACGTGTGTTGTGTAACGGCACAGCTGTAAGCCGGGGTTGACATGGGGTCATTAGCAGCTTAATGAGTTTCAAGACATTTTCAACTTAAGATACGGCCTAGGGAACTCCCCTGCACCCGTTCGTACCCGCTCGTACGAAGTGTCCTTCCGTCACGCTGTCGGCACTGACCTGTTGTGTCCTGTACCGTGTAATTTACTACGCAGCACGGCTACTGCGGGGTGCACTTTACTGCCTCTTCCCACGACCTGGGGTGCAGCGAAATTGCCTCCTAGAAGCCCTCCCATGAGCACAACGTACTGTGCGGCGCAAACAGCGTTGCAGTTTCTGCACGTGTGCGAAACTCACCTTATGTAAACCCAGTATTTAACATGCTCATGTGCTCGTAAAAGCTTCTGAGGGCTGGCGTTTTCGCACCCCTTCCAGCGCACTTGGCCTGATGGTCGTCCAGGGCATGCCTACCATACAGTAAAGCCCAGACAAGTGACCTTTCAACGTGCACGTGCAACACACGCATACACGCGGCAGCTAACCACTGGTTCAAGCATGTGCTCCTAGGAACTGACGCGTTCTCGTACGTTGCGCCGGCTTTCGGCCTTGCCGGTATTACTACTTGCCTCACACCACCATTTGTTCCCTTGGCCTACATCAAGACTGTGCCAGCCGGCAAGTTGCTGTACCAATAGCCTGGTGCCGTGCACCTTGTGCCCTCACCTGTACGCATTTCAGGGCACAGCACGGCCAGTGGCGCCCCCATCCTTCCGCAATGCGCACCGTCGGCAGACCCAGCCAGGGTACGCACGCTGGCAACCTTTGCCTCGCATCCCCTATGTGATCCTCAACTCCTCCATGCACACGCAATGGCAACTGCTCGCACCGGTGAATGAACGACCCACAGCTGGCAACTCAAAGTTGAAAGTGTACTTGAACTGTTTGCCTTTCCCACCCGCGCTGTAGTCCCCGCCAGGGGGCCTCTCCTGCCCCGCCGGATGGCACCGCCAGCCGATGGCTTCCTCGCCCGCACTGTACTCCCTGACGCAAGGCCTCCAGCCCGCTTGCTGGTACTGCCAGCTCCCGGCGGGCGCCTCCGCCACCGCAGACCCAGCACGACTCCCATGGCCCAGCTCCTGCTGCTCCTGCTCCTCGAGCGACACGGGCGCCTCTGCCACGTTGATGCGTGACGTGTCCTGGGCCGGCTGCTCAAGCAGCGTTGCCGGCGTAGCCATGGGTGTCTCAGGGGGCCTCTCGCTTGATATGTGGACCAGCCGGGGCTGTCTACACCCGAAATCAAACACGGGCGTTGGCCCCAGCAGTATCAATGCAACCGCCCCGAGGGTAAGCAGAGCGCACACCGGGCGCCTCCACCCGGGGCGACTTCCGCCGCTACCGCTACCCTTGCCATTGCTGGCTCGGCTGGTGCGGGTCGACCCGGGGGGCAGTGCCGATGGCCCTGCTGCCTTATGCCCACCAAGCACGCCGTGTGGCCCAGGGGACGGCCTGGCCTCGGCCCCATACGCCTCCCGAGCGCCACCGCGGGTCTCGCCGTTTGGCCCAGCCCCGACCCCTTCGCCCCCAGGCCCCAGCTCCCCTGCGGCGCCGCTGCCCCGGCCGCCAGCCCCGGGGCCCGATGGAGCTGATCCCGGGCTGCTACTTGCCTGCTGCGCATACGGCGCCGTGCAAGTGCTACGTCGGCTGCTGTGTGGCGGCCCTTGGCTAACCCACGCCCAGGTGAGCACCTCCTCCTGCACCAACACCTCCGGCTGAGCCTTGGCCTCAAAAACGCCGTAGGGGGTAGGCACGTAGCACGCCCCCGGCCGCACTGTGCACAGGACCCGCGCCTCCGGGCTCGAGGTGCGGCCAGGATTGCTTGTCCCCTGGCTGCCGCCGCCCCAGTCCCCGGCCCCCGCCTGCTGTTCCTGTTGTACGCCCGCCGGGTGCAAGGAGCTGCCGCTCGTCGCTGACCTCTTCACGCGTACGCAGCGCACCTCCACCTGGCGGCCATCCTGGAGCAGCGCGTGGACTTGCAGGCCCTGCCCCCCGTCCCTTCCCTGGGCAGGCGGCAGCGGGCTGGCGCACACCCGCAGCAGGGGATGCGAGGCGCGCACCAGCAGACCCAGCCGCAGCGCTGCCAGGGCCAGCCGCCGCAGCGACCCCACCAGCAGGCCTGGTTGCGCCGAGCAGCCTGGCTGCTCACCACCCATGTTCGCGTGGATGTCTGCAGCCAGCCTCTCTGCTGCAAGCCTCACCGCCTCGGCAGGGGCGCTGCCGTGGCCCCCGGAGGCTGCTGCAGGTGCAGGTGCATGTGCGGGCGCAGGTGCAGGCTCGGGAGGCCCAGCGGCCACCTTGGGTTCTGCTACCTCAGCCTTCGCCGCCTCCCTGGCTGTGTCGTACCACCTCCTGGCCGCGTGGCCGTACAGCAGCTGCAGCGTGTTGGCCTCCTGCTCGTCCAGGTTACCGCCGTACGGCAGCCCCATGAGGAGGGACGTTACTGCCGTACGGCCGCCACAGTACGGCAGGATGTACGACAGGGGCTCGTCCCAGGCGGGCTGCAGCTGGCCCGCCAGCCAGGCGGCGGTGAAGCGCGCGGGGAGGTCGGCGTGGCGTGCAGCCGGGTCCGCCAGCTGGGACCCAGGCGGCAACAGCTCCGAGAGGCGCCTCCAGGCGCAGTCCCGCAGACCAGGGACACTGTGCAGCAGCTCCTTGGCCTGCAGGGCACGGGGGACAGCGGCAGCTCCGGCTCTCAGTCAACTCCAATGCATGTGACTACCACCCAATAATCGGTGATGGTGCACATTCACACTCTGCTCCGTCCGATGCCGTGCCAAACCGTTGGACTGTGGTTGCCATTGGTGTAAGTGCTGCCGTGACTGGGCAGCGTGTGATATGACGTTCGTTGTACAGCTGAACGTGCTGGTCGCCCCGTGCAGACCTTGGACTTGCCTCGCCCGCTTGGTACCCTACTGTCCGGCCCGAGCCAAGAGCCACACATGCGAGCCCCGGGCCTACCTGACTCCTGAGAGCTTCTCCCATGTCATGAAGGGCCTGCTTCACATCCGTGACGCCGAAGCCAACCTCATGGTCGGCGTGTGGCAGCAGGCGGCGCCCGGATAGCGGCAGCACGGGGGGTGCAGCAGCAGCGGCAGCAGCAGGGTGCCACTCGCCGTTCCCGTGGCCGTGCTGCTGCCAAGCGCGCCCTCTCAACAGCTGCAGCTCTGCCTCCAGGTCGGTGCGCTCGCACTCCTGGTGGAGGCGTGGAAACGGGAAGGTGCAAATACACTTACGACAGCCATGAGGAACAGGTGCCGGTAGTAGTTGCGCGCCCATCTCGGCTCGGGGAGGCCACCGCGAGGGAAAGAATTTATTGCGCCTTTGTTCAGGCGCATCTGCCAAGATGCTAAGCAAACGTAGGCAACTCCGATACAAACATAGTGCTAATCGGAAGCTAGTTACGGACAGCCAGGAGGCTGTGCGATCCATACGAACTACTAGTGAGGTCACCTAAGCCATACAACATGCCCAGCGATGCGGCGCTACATAGCGTGCAATCAACTCACCAGCTGGCTGTACCGCTCCAGGACCAGCTCCAGCTCCGCCTCCGCCTCGTTCGCGCGCGCCTGCAGCTGCTGCATGGAGCGGCTCATGCCCACCACGCTGGAGCTGCTTGCCTGGCATTTCAGCAAGGACGGAGGGGCAAGGCGGCAGGTTGGGCTTGAAGCCTCCATTGGAGGAAAGAGGTGTGCACTGGGCACAGCTTAGCAGGGGGGTAGCCGTAAGCCGGGAGCAGGGACGGTGCGCCCCTGTGGGCATCCCTGTCCGCCCTGTCTACCGGTATATCAGAAAGCCGATCGCGGAATGGCGTACTGGTAGTGGTATTGGTGTTTTGCGGCGCTGAAGTGCATGAGAGGTTGACAGCAGCGCAGGGGGCCCCAGGCTGGCCCCAGAAGAGCTCCCTTAAGGGACCCTGTCCGCTTATCCGGGCAGTGCACTGCTCTGCGGGTTACTCGTTGCAGTGCCTACCGTCACCAGCTACGGCATACGCAGGCTGCAGCATGGGTCACTGGGCCCGGACTCACTCGCTTGAGCCGCTTGCCGAGCCCATGACCGGCCTCTGGACTCGCAGGAAGCCTGCCAGAGTGCAATTCGTGGTGACCGTTCGACAGTGACTGCCCCATGGGGAGCTATGGCAACAGTCTATTGTGAAGGGTTACAGCCTGCAGACGTCCTGTGGCGATAGCAGTTTGCGGCACGTGAGCGCTATCCGCGGGGCGCCACGATGAATGGGATGGCTGGAGGCGATCGGCAGACCCGTGGGTCCGAGGGCGCTTGCCCGCTTGGCCCCATGTCCGGCCGCTCTGCCACACGTGGTCCAACGTGCACCCGTGACCCGGGTGATCGGCAACCCTCCGGCGCAAGGTTGGCATCCAGGCATCTGGAACTGTAACGCAGCGTCCTTTGGCTCTAGCCCCTAACCGCCGGACCATCACGGGCGCGATCACTCGTTCCGTAGCTTTCTTGTAAGCACGGCCGCCGCCGACTTGCTTGTATAGGTCTATTGTGGTGAAACCTATTCTGATGCTCGGTGGTTGCTCCAGCCAGCATGTGGTCATCTTCGCAACCGCCGCCGGCTTGCGCCCTGCGCGCCCCCCGGCCGCGCTCGCGGTGGCCATCGACTTCGGCACCTACGCGTCCGGCTTTGCCTACGCCCCCATACCGCAGCACCAGCACCAGCACCAGCCGCGTGCTGCGCCGGCTGGCCTCCCTCCCCGCGTGCAGCTGCACACGGCGTGGCCCGGCCAGCCCGCCCCGGACCCCAAGACGCGCACAGCCGTGCTGTACAGGGGCAGGAGCCTGGTGGGTGCTGCCGGGTGGGCGTTCGTGATACCGTTTGGCTTGCGGGTGGGTGGCATAGAGAACACTATGTTTCGCGTTGATGTTGGCTTGGCTCTTCGGCTTCCTTTCTTTGCATACCGCCGAGGCCCCTTGCTTGAGTGGTGACCTGCCTGTCCTGTCGCTGCCCTTTTCCTCGCCCTGTCCTCAGGAGGCGTGGGGCTGGGAGGCTTGGCGGCGCTGGTGCGACATGGCCCCTGCCGCGCGCGAAGCGGGGGGCTACAGCTACCTGGAGAGCTTCAAGCTGCTGCTGCGCGAACGGGGCGCTGCAGGTCGAGATGGCGGCTACGACGACGGGGAGGAGCAGCAGCTGGACACGGTGTGCCCGCTGCCTGCTGGGCTGACGGCGGTGCAGGTGGCGGCGGACTTCCTCGGGGCCATGAGGAGGTGGGCACTTTGCGCGGCCAACCTGCTTTCCTGCGGGAACTCATCCTCACTACATACCTGGTACTTAAGGTGATGATGAGGGTGTGTCGGAGCCACTGCCTGACCTGAAAAGATTTACTTGTGAGACGCTAATAACTGCTTGCTGCACATGACCTCCCCGCCCTCCCGCCAGGTATATCCTGGCCCACCTGCAGCGCTGCCAGCCGCTGGGCCCCTCGCAGCCCCCGCCGCACCCCGATCTGCTGCTGTGGTGCCTCACGCTGCCCGCCATGTGGGGGGAGGCGGACAAGGCGCGCGTGAGGGAGGCGGCGCGCAGGGCGGGTGAGGAGCAGGGTGTGCCTGTGCTACTGCTCCTGGGGTGCGGATTGCTTTGTTGACGGTATACTGTGGGCTTGTTGTGGATGCTAAGCCCTATGAAGAGCTTGACTGTCATGTGGTGTTGACAATGCAGCTGCCATACTACCGGTAGCTGCAACAGCTGCAACTGCGCTCTCGAACGAAGGCCGCCGTACATCCCAATGTAACCAACAGGCCTGACCCGCACGCTGGACTCCCCCTCCCTGCTGCTGACCCTGGAGCCAGAGGCGGCGGCGGTGCCGGCCGCGACGGCAGCTGCATCGGCGTCTGCCTCTGCCTGCGCAGACGCGCCGCCGCCGGGGCAGCCGCCGCCTGTGCCGGCAGCCGCTCCCGCGGGTCCCTCCACGCACCAACACACCGGCGGGATGCCCCTCCTGCGCCGGCTTGCGGGGGGCCCAGGGCCCGCCGGCAGCTCCCCCTACTCCGCAGCACCCCCTTCCTCCCCCTGCCCCTGCCTGTCCCCCGGCGACACACTGCTGGTGGTGGACTGCGGCGGGGGCACCGTGGACGTCACACTGCACAGCGTGCTGGGGGCAGGGGCGGAGCAGCGGCAGCAGGGGCCCGGCGGGGGCCCCAGGCTTGCGGACGCGGCGGTCGGAAGGGGTGAGCACCTGCTGCTTAGCTCCTGCATGAGCTGGCGTGAGGTATGTCGCCAACTACGGCACACATGCTATATTGGCAGCAGTGCTGGTTCGTGCGGTGCATAGGCTTCTTCTCATCCGGTGCTCACCCTCATCCGGTGTGGCGCATGAGGCAGCCAAGGTACTTGCCTGCTTGGATGGGCCACACCAACAGGATGCGCATCGTCATTCCCTATCCGTACAGGCGCTCTGTGCGGCGGTCGCTTCGTGGACGAGGCTCTGTGGCGGGCGCTGCGTGAGGGGCTGGGCCCGGAGGCGTGGGACACGTGGCGGGCGGTGCACCCGGCAGATTGGACGCGGCTGAGGGACAGGTGAATGCAAGAGAGTGTAGCAATACAAAAAAGTCAGCCTGACGGGAGGCATGCCTGCACAGGCGACTGCTCACCAAGCTGCGCAAAAAGGCCGGGTGTGTGTACTCGGTTCACCCCTGTGGCTTGCCCCGTACGTCGTACAACACATCCACGCACACCGTACCGTTACCAGCGGGTGTCATGCACAAAAAGTCTGCGCTGCTCTGCGCCCACCTGCGTAGTGTCTGGCACTCAACGGTCAGCTTCCTACCCTCCGCCCCTCCCACCCGTGCCAGGTGGGAACTGGCCAAGCGGTCGTTCAGCGGTGAGGGCATAGGTGATGGAGATGGCGGCGGCGCCCAGGGCGGCGAACAGGGTGCCGGCATTGGTGAAGGCGAAGGCGGCCACCACGACGACCGTGGCTATGATGACGATGACGCATGCGGCGGCGTGGAGCTGCTGCTGCCCCGGAGCCTGGCGGACTTCCTGGGGGAGGACCGCGTGCAGGTGAGGGGCTGGGCACTCGGCGCAAGACAAGACCGCTTGAGGTGAAGTACAGTAGGCCTTTGTGGTCCCGAACGCACATTCAAACGCTTCTCCAGCAAAGCGTCGACGCTGTTGGTGGTGTTTCAACGGGGTGCACCAAGGCAATTAGAGCAGCGTGAACGCTACTGTCAGTCCCAAGTACTGTACCCAAGCTCACTCCTGCTGTGACTACTGCAGGCCCTGCAGCCGCCCGCCACCGGGTCCCCGCCCTCCTCGCGGCTGTGGCTGCGGCCCGACGGCTGCACGCTGGTGGTCCCGGGGCTTGTGGTGCGGCACGTGTTCGGGCCCGTGGCGGCGCGCGTACTGCAGCTGGCGGCGGGGGTGGCGGCGGAGGGCGCGGAGGGCGGCAGCCCGCCGAACAAGGTGCGGGGCCACTTGGACACAGAAGCGTCTTCACGGACGTCTGGAGCTGCCGTCTTGCGTTTGTCGGTGTACACTGTCAGGTACGGACGCAGTGCCCACGGGTGTCGCACTGCTGGTAGCGCCCTCCACCTCCGGCACGAACCTTTCCCCCCAGCTGCTGCTGGCTGGCGGCTTCGCGTGCAGCCCCTTCCTGCAGCTGGCCGTGCGGAGGGAGCTGCTGCCCGCCCTGCAGCGCATGGCGGGAGGAGGGGCAGCCCCCGGCGTGGAGCTGCTGCTGCCGCAGCACCCGGAGGCAGCCGTGCTGCAGGGTGTGTGCGTACAGCGTAGCACCTGCTGCCTGCTGGTCGTAACCAGGGGCTGCTTTGGAGGGCAGCGGAGATACGGGTTGTATGTAGTACTTGGGGAGCCATGTTGAAGGGCCAATGACCATTGTTTGAAGGGCCAATGGCTCCCTCGGCCCTGGCAAAAAGGCCAAGCGCATAGAGGCCAGCGGCTTAACGTTACTTTTCGTTGCAGAGCTTACGCAACACGACCGATGTCCTAAGCTTGCGTGTCATCCAACCCCAGGTGCCGTGCTGTACGGCGTTACCCCGAGCCGCGTGGTGGCGCGCAGGTGCCGCCTGAGCTACGGCGTCCGATTTAACCGCCGCTGGACCGCCGAGGACAGGCGCTGCCAGGCGCAGCATGGGTACCCGCGGCGCTTCACCCATCGGGCGACCTTTGCGCCGTACGCAGACGGTGGGTCCGGCAAGAGCCGCAGCGGACAACGCAAGGCCATCACCGTGAACCCCGTCAGTGTGCAATGTTAGCAGTCAATGGCTAGCCACCTGCGAAAGAACGTTGTTGATCAGCACAAGTGCGGCGTACCTGCCCTCGCAGCCACCATATCCGTAGTTCTCTGTCCTGACTGACTGAGAAATGTGGTTGTCACCTACTGCTTGGCCGTGGCTCCCGCCTTCGTGGCCAGACGTGTACCTGCGCTTCGTGGAGCGGGGCCAGCTGGTGGGGGCGGACGAGCTGGTCACGCACAGCCTGTACCCGCTGTACACGTAAGCCTCTGCAGCGCCGGCAGTCGATGACCCCAACTTGGATCCTTTGCGCACTTCTTGTGCGGCCCAATGCTGTGGTATGCAGAGCTACCCGCCGTCCGCTGTGCCACCTGCGGGTATGCATGTGTCGTCCGGTGAACGCGTCACCTTTAGGAAGCCAGGAAGCGACGGCACCTAGCGTAGCGTAACCGAACCGTGTCACCGCGCATGACCACTGGACCACCAGGCACGGCAGCAGAAAATATGACTTCGTTACCCTGGTGCGCTGTGGAGGGCTTTCGGTGATGGCCTGTTGCTTGGCCTGCTTACGGCCTTGCAGGACCCAGACGGCAGTCAGCTTCGAGCTGTTCGCCACGGAGCGCACGGGGGCGTGCTACACGTGCGAGGCGGGCATGGCGGAGCTGGGCTGCTGCGTGCTGCGGCTGCCCCCGCGCTGGGCGGAGTGCGGGGAGGTGCGGCGGCAGGGCACCAGCGGGTACCCCCTCAAGGTGGGGCAGCTGCACGTGCGGTGCGTGAACGGCTAAGGCGTCACAGCTGGTTTGGCCGGGGCCATGGGTGCTTGCTGGCGCATTAAATATGGGGGTAGCACCATGATTGGTAGCTAGGACATGCCGCTGCCTACAACGCAAGTGGAACCTGGCAATGAGCACGTAGCGCCTGCGGCTCAGTGCACCATGAACGGAAGGGCCAGAGCAGTATGCAGCCCGGCAGTGGCAGTGTGGCAGCAGGCGGCAGCTGTCCAAGGCCGCTCCTCGTCAACCGCCCCCCTGCCGCCATTTCCACTCGAAGCCCTTGCTGCAACCGCCTGTTGTCCCACGGGCAGCCCTCTGCGGCCCTCCCTCCCGTCCCACCCGCAGCCCTCCCCGCCCGCCCTGCGTGTCCACCCCCTGCAGGTGGACATGCTGTTCGGCGCCATGGAGCTCACCCTGCGCGCCACCAACCCGCGCACGGGGGAGCAGGTGGACACACGCGTGGACTGGGCGGGGGGCGGGCCGGGGGCGGGGGCGGGGGCGGCAGCGGAGGTAGCGCCGGCGGCAGCAGGGAACGCGGCGCGGCGCAGCACGCCACGCAATGCTGGGGCTGGGTCTAGGAGGTGGCTGGGCGGGGGTGGGGTGTACGCCAACGTGCAACGCAACGCTGTGGAGTGTGCGGCGGGCATTGCAGTGATCGCGGTGTTGCTGAGGCTGGCCGTCCTGTTTGTGCTGTGAGGGCGCAAACCCTGGCGCAACATGAGTTAAGCACGTGGGCAAGGCAAGCAATCCGTGGCCCCTAGCTTGAGGCTACGTGTCCGTGTTTGGCCTGAGGCTGCCGCTAAGCGGGGAGCATGGCCGAGCGGACCTCAACGTCGCAGGCGGTACTAGTTGCGGTGCCGCCGGGCGCGGCCTCCTGTGTTGTACCGTACGGCGGGGCGCACGGTATGTGTACGGCACCCGCAGGGTTTCGATGAAGTGTTGAGGCGACAGGTGCAATTGGATACCCAGCCGTGCGCCTGGGTCGCTGTTCGGTGGTATGCATTATCAAGTACCGATACTGTTCTTCTCGGCCTCTCGGACTCTGTGCAGTCTGCCCCTGTCAACACCTAGAGTCATGCCCCCCTGCCTTGGGTGCACACAAACAGCTTCCTGCGTTCTTGGGACCCCTGTTACGCTGTAAGCGATACCCTAACGCCCTACATGCAGCTCCTCGTCATCAGTCAGCCCGGGTCGTCAATGTCAGAGACGGTCAGAAGGTTAATACGCTAGTGGCGGAGCTCGGGTCGCGGTCTGCGGGTCCTCCAGACCTAAGCCTGGCACAGGCCATCAAGTTGGTCGGGTTTTCGGCCTCCGCAGCTGCCGTTATTGTTCCATTGATTAACGCATTAGGAAGAGCAAGTACAAGGCGTGCTCCTCCCCTCGTGCATTTCCATGCCTGGGGTGTTGCAGGCAGGAAACCAGTCGGACTGGAGGGTTAGGAGGCCTTGCACATTGCAGATCGTTGACAGGATCATGTGTACGCGGCCTTTGACCGAATGTGTTGCGGCGTACTACATAGACACGCCATATGGTTATGGCATGGTATCAGTGAGCCCGGTGGCCCTGCGCGCGGCAAGGGACTACTGGTACGAGCAGCAGGGCGGTGGGCGGTGGGTGTTGGGTGGGCTAGGTTGCGTCCAAGGGGAGCAACAGGTACATACCGTGTGCAGCTGAGCACGCCGGCGGCGGGCTGCTGTGCCGCCATGGGGCCTGGGTTGAGGGATTGCTGCGCGGCTCGTGCCTGGCCTGTGGCTCAGCGGGAATCGGTGGGACCCGGAAGGAAGCATTGCGGATGGGTGGCCAGCGGGTGGCCAGCGGGGGAGGGCTTGCGGAGGGAGCACGTGTGGCTGGCTAGCGCGCCTGCAGGGGTACAGCAGTGTGTGTGGGAGGTGGTGGCCCTGGCAGCCCTTGAAGCCATGGAGGTGGGGAGGCAATTCATGCATGCACGCATGCGTGAGCTGAGGGGCAGTGCAGCGGTCCCCCAGTGGCAGTCCTTGGTGTCGCAAGCCTCTCGCCGGGCGGTTGCATGCATGTGGGCGCACCTGCGGGCGTTTGCCAACCTAGGTGTGCCACGCGCGGGGTGGGATGAGGTCGGCACAGCCCACCCCTGGCTTCGGGTGGTGGACGGCCGCCTTCTTTGCA
>VFQN01001602.1_pt1 | contig 37168 bp, 26 predicted proteins | sample 3512371 | NCBI WGS metagenome assembly VFQN01 (sample SAMN10412370, study PRJNA504923) | tailings metagenome | isolation source: Replicate 2 from Balatoc abandoned mine | place: Philippines: Itogon, Benguet | collected 2017-08-28
TATTTTTTCATTTTAGAAGCCGCCAACTTTACTGCATCATGAATCCGATGGTAAGTACCACAACGGCAAATATTGCCTACCATTGCTTCTTCAATGTCTTTGTCGGACGGATTGGGATTTTTAGACAAAAGTGCCGCCGCTGTCATCATTTGTCCTGCTTGACAATACCCACACTGAGGCACGTCGGTTTCGTCCCACGCTTGTTGTACAGGATGCTTAGGGGCTTCTGAAAGCCCCTCTAAAGCCGTAATAGTCGCATTTTCTCTAGAAGATACTGGTATTACGCATGAGCGCGTAGCCTCTCCGTTGACGTGTACCGTACAAGCACCGCACATAGCGATACCGCAGCCGTATTTGGTTCCTACCAAATCAAGGTGATCACGCAATACCCACAACAAGGGCGTATTGCCATCTACATCCGCCTTGTAAGTTTTTCCATTGATTTTCAGGTTAAACAATGCCATGTTAGAGAAGGTTAAATTTTGGGATATAACATAAAGTTCACTATAAAAGTTAGATTTTGCAAGCATCTCCTCCCCTTCTTAGCGACAAACAGCCTTCCGTTGACGACGAAAACCAAACGTATTTAGTGATGACTTAAATCTACATAACTAAAGATAAGACCGTTCAATTACATTTTAACAGGTGGTGTTTACTACAAAATCGTAAATTTGCTTCAAAACTACATAAGCACGTGAGTATTAAAGAGAAATACGTTAATCCTTTTACGGATTTTGGTTTTAAAAAACTGTTTGGTACTGAACTAAACAAAGACTTGCTAATTGATTTTTTAAATCAGGTAGTACTTCCCTCTCATCATAAAATTGCCGATTTGTCGTACGCCAAAAACGAGCAAGTTGGTAATACTGAAATCGACCGAAAGGCCATATTTGATTTGTATTGTGTAGGAACAAATGGATAGCGTGTTATAGTAGAAATGCAAAAGGCCAAACAAAACTATTTTAAAGACCGGAGCATTTTTTATTCTTCTTTTCCCATCCAAGAACAGGCCAAACGAGGCGATTGGGATTTTAAATTGTCGGAAATATACACAGTGGGCATTTTAGATTTTGTATTTACGGAAGATAGTGATGAAAAAGAAGTACGTCATGAAGTGAAATTGAAGGATAAAAATTGCCGGGTATTTTATGAAAAATTGACTTTCATCTATTTAGAAATGCCTCACTTTACGAAAACAGAAGAGCAACTAGAGACTACTTACGACAAATGGCTCTATGTTTTAAAACATCTTCCTTATTTAGACAACCGCCCTAAAGCATTACAGGAAAAGATTTTCGCTCGATTGTTTGAAGCTGCCGAAATTGCCAAATTTACCCCCGACGAGCGAGAGAGGTATGAATCAAGCCTTAAGTATTACAGAGATTTGAAAAATGTTATTGATACTGCAATTGCGGAGGGAGAATCAAAAGGAAAAATAGAAGGAAGAATGCAGGGAATAATTGAAGGGAGATTGGAAGGAAGATTGGAAGGAAGATTAGAAGGAAGATTGGAAGGAAAATTGGAAGGAAAATTGGAAGGAAAAATAGAAATGGCTCGTAATGCAATTGCCGAAAATATTCCTGTGCCTATTATTATGCGCCTCACGGGACTCACAGCAGAAGAAATAGAAAATTTGAAAAACGAATAATATTTTCTATTCTGTAGCTTTTCCCATTTTCAAACAAAGTGTTCGATTCCGAACACTTTTATTACACCCGAAACCCAACAAAACCCTCACTTACAGACACTTACTCGCTGGCACAGGTATTGAAGCCATTTAAGAGAAACAGCCAAATTTTTCTCAAAAATGGACAGAAATATACCTGAAGAAACCCAAAACCAACAAAAACGTCGCACTTGGCTATGGATCGCACTGTTGGCCTTAGTAATAGTAGCCGCAATATGGACTTTACGCGGCTCCTTAGGCAATAGTATCACTTCTAGCGATATCCGAATCGCTACTGCCGAAATAGGCGACGTAGAAAATACCCTCACTGCATCTGGTGAAGTTCAACCTGACTTTGAAGCAGTGATTACTAGCCCTATCACAGCCGTGATTCAGCAAACCTACTTAGACGCCGGGGCAAACGTCAAAACAGGCGACAAAATCCTAGAACTTGACAAAGAGTTTACCCAACTCAATCTCGAAAAATTAAAGGATGAGCTAGAACTCAAGAAAAATGCCATCATAAAACTAAGATGGGAGTTGGAAAAAAGTTTTTATGACCTCAAAATCAACGACTCCATCAAAGTACTAAAAATCAATAGCCTCCAGGCTGATATAGAAAATGCCAAGCGGCTTTTCAAGGCAGGAGGTGGAACTCGCGAAAATGTTGACCAAGCCGAACAATATCTGCGTATTGCACAGCTCGAAAAAAGACAACTCGAAAACGACATCCGCATCAAACAACAAACCATGAGAGCGGATATTAGAGAATCTGAAATCAGTGCCCAAATCAAAGAAAAAGAACTTCAAGAACTTCAACGTAAACTCCAACAAGCCAATATCACCGCTACTCGGGCAGGCGTGCTAACGTATGTAAACAAAAACATTGGGTCAAAAGTCACCGAAGGAGAAGCATTAGCACGTTTGGCCGACCTTGGAGGATTTAAGATAATGGGCTTTATATCTGACAATTACGCCCCTCAAATCCGCGTCGGGATGCCCGTCATAGTACGTATCAATGAAACCCAAATTCGGGGTTTACTGACCAATATTCTACCTTCTGTGCAGAATAACATCGTCAATTTTGATGTGCAACTCGACGACAAATCAAATAAACTTTTACGCCCCAAAATGAAAGTAGAAGTTTATCTCGTAACAGAAGCTCGACCTAAAACCATCCGGCTGGCCAATGGAGCAGGATTCAACGGTGCTCCTGTTCAAGATGTATTTGTACTACGTACTGATGGCAAAGCCGAACGCCGTACGGTGAAAGTAGGATTAATCAATTTTGATTTCGTGGAAATCACCGAAGGTATCAAGGCGGGCGAGCGAGTCATCGTTTCGGACATGACTAAATTTAAAAATGCATCGGAATTGGAAATCAAACCGTAGTAGGGGCAGGCCTTGCGTCTGCCCTCTTGCGTTTGCCCTCTTGCGTCTGCCCTCTTGCGTCTGCCCAAATTCAAATTATGAGGCAAATTCAAACCCTAGGGAAAATTCAAATTATGGGGCAGAAACAAGGGACAGAGGCAAGCCCTGCCCCTACCATTATCCATATATACACAGCCATGAAATACAGATTTATAGATATGTTACCAAAAAGCTACTCCAAAACTTGGTTATTACTTTCCTTTTTGGGTGTCATTTATCAAGCCTCCGCCCAAAACGTCATCAAACTTACTATTGCAGAGGTAGTAGAAATGGCCAAAAATCAGTCGATTTCGGCAAGGCAAGCCGCTACGACCAAAGAAACGAAATATTGGGAATACCGTACTTTTCAATCCAACTATAAACCCCAACTCACACTCAACGGCAACTTACCTGCTTTTACTCGGTCGTTTAGAGAAGTATTACAGCCCGACGGCACTATACAGTTTCAGCCTGTTCGCAACAACAACTCTGCCCTGAACCTCTCTCTCAGTCAGAGCATTGCGGCTACTGGTGGGAGTATCTATGCTACTTCGCAACTACAAAGATTTGATGATTTTGACCGAAAAAATACCCTCTACAACGGTACTCCTTTTGCCGTGGGTTATTTACAGCCCTTGCTGAGATTTAATAGTTTTAAATGGGATAAGAAAATTGAACCTCTCAAATTCAAAGAAAGCCAACAAGCCTACACTGAGACTTTAGAGCTGATTTCATTGAGAGCAAGTGCTATTTTTTTTGATTTGCTGTTGGCACAGGTGAATCTACAAATTGCGGAAACCAATCTTACAAACACTCAAAATATTCTTAAAATAGCCAATGAAAAATATGAACTTGGAAAAAACAGTCGCAACGAAATCCTTCAACTTCAGCTCGAATTGTTGAAAGGTCAAAAGGCAGTGGGAGTGTCGAGGCGAGATTTAGAAATCGCATCACTCAACCTCAAAGCTTACATCGGGTTACAATCGGAAGGAAAAATAGAACTCCAAGCCCCTGCGCCCCCTGCTACTTTGGTACTATCGTCCGAAAAAGCCATTCAAGAAGCCTTTGCCAATAGATCGGATGCTATCGCTTTTGGCCGACGTACCCTCGAAGCCGACCGAGCCGTAGCCAAAGCCAAAGGTGACAATGGCCTCAATGCTACGCTCACGGCTACGCTTGGATTCTCAAATCGTGGACAAACTGTACCAGAGCTTTATCGTCGCCCACAAGACCAACAAACCGTACAACTCGAACTAGATATTCCGATTTTGGATTGGGGACGCTCCAAATCCAGAACCAAAACGGCCCAAGCTCAACAACAACTTACCCAATATACCGTAGAACAAGATAAACAAAACTTTAGGCAAGAAATCTATACCCAAGTAACTCTTTTTGAGATGCTTCGCGACCAACTTGACCTTACACTGAAAGCCGATAGCATTGCTTCAGAAAAATATAAAATAGCCCAAGAACGCTACGTGTTGGGCAACTTGAGCATTACCGACTTAAGTATCTCTTTTACCGAAAAAGACCAAGCCAAACGAGACTATATCTATGCCCTTCGCGATTATTGGGGCGCCTACTACAAATTGCGTCAACTGACTTTATACGATTTTGAAAACAATATCTCCCTGACCCCCGAAGGGAACAAAAAGCAATAAAAACACCCCGTCGGGGGGCGGGGTATTAACAATCCCATGATACATTTAAAAAACATCGAAAAAGTCTATCGAACAGCTACGATAGAAACAGTAGCTCTCAACAACATCAATTTGAGCATCGAAAAAGGAGAATTTATCTCCATTATGGGGCCTTCGGGCTGCGGCAAAAGTACCTTGCTCAACATCATCGGGCTACTAGACGAACCCTCAAAGGGCAATGTCGAAATTGCCGGTAAATACACGATTGGTTTGCCCGACAAAGAATTGGCAAAGTTTCGGAATCATACGCTTGGCTTTATTTTTCAGAGTTTTCATCTGATCAATGATTTGCCCGTCATCGACAACGTAGAGCTTCCGCTTTTGTACCGTTCGGTATCTGGAAACGAACGCCGTCGATTGGCCTCAGAAGCTTTGGAAAAAGTAGGACTTAGCAACCGTATGAAACATTATCCTAATCAGCTTTCAGGCGGGCAAAAACAACGTGTGGCTATTGCCCGAGCCATAGTGGGGCAACCCGAAATCATCCTCGCCGATGAACCTACGGGAAATCTCGACAGCAATATGGGCAACGAAATCATGGATATTTTGACTACACTCAACCAACGGGACAAAGCTACGATTGTGATGGTCACTCACGACGAAAACATGGCCAAGCGTACGCATCGTTTAATCAGATTATTTGACGGCTCACAAGTTTCATAATTATGCTACTCAACTACCTCAAAATCACCCTTGCCGTGCTAAAACGTCGGAAATTTTTCACGTTTATTAGTTTGTTCGGCATCAGTTTTACGCTCACTATTTTGGTCGTAGCCACGGCATTTATGGATCACTTGATTGCGCCAGGCTATCCCGAAATCAACCGCGACCACTCTCTTTATATTTGGAACATTAAGGAAAAAGATACTAAAAAAGGCGGCCAAAGCTCTGGCCCCATTAGTTTTTCTTTCATCAACAAATATGTTCGTACGCTCAAAACTCCCGCCAAAGTAGCCGCTGCCACTATTCCCAATAGCATCAATATATACCTCAACAACAGCAAGTTAAACGTATACTATCGCTATACGGATGCTAATTTTTGGGATATTACTTCTTTCGATTTTTTAGAAGGCAAAAGTTATACCCAACAAAACATCGACAACAATGATTTTGTGGTGGTCATCAACGACCACGTGCGCGATGAATACGTGGGCAAAGGCCAATCTGCGGTAGGTAAAATGATTGAAATCGACAATGTGAATTACCGTATTATTGGAGTGGTTAAGGGATGTCCCATTACTCGACTGCAAGTATCTTCAGATTTATATTTTCCGTACAATACTTACAAATCTGACTTAAAAAGCGAACGCTATCGAGGTACACTTGCCGCTATCATTTTACCCGACAATCCTGCCGACCTTTCCAAAATAAAAGACGCATTTGCTCAGGTAGCATCCAGACTCAAACCTACTCTAGGCGACAAATGGTTTAATCCTGATAAGATATATGTATCAGCAGATACTTATTTAGCAAGTTTTACAAGGCAGCTAATAGGGACCAATGAAAACTCTGGTAAAAGCATTTTCTTCACGATTTTGTTTGGTGTTACGTTTTTGTTCATGTCGTTGCCCGCTATCAATTTAGTCAATATCAACATGAGTCGTATCATGGAACGTGCCTCCGAAATCGGTATTCGAAAAGCATTCGGAGCATCGGCCAATACGCTCGTTATGCAGTTTGTAATAGAGAATATTATTCTGACGCTGATTGGGGGGGTTATTGCGGTATTTTTATCATTGGGGGTGATTTATTACCTCAACCATAGCGGCCACATTGCCTACATTGACTTGAGTTTCAATTGGAAAGTATTTTCGATTGCACTCTTGGTTAGTCTCATATTTGGACTTTTGTCGGGTGTTTATCCAGCCTGGCGCATGTCAAAACTACAAGTAGTAGAAGCCCTTAAAAACTAAAAGCCATGTTAAAACACCTTTTTAAAATTATTTGGAAAAGAAAAAAGAGCAACTCTCTGATGATGCTCGAAATCTTCTTTTCATTTCTAATCTTATTTGCAGTCTGGACGCTGGCTGTTTATAATTATAAAAATTACGCTCATCCTTCCGGTCTTGAGGCCGATAATGTGTGGGTAGCTTTTATTGATTTTCATGCTCCCAACGATACTGTAAAAATGCAATACAAAGAGCTAGTAAAGCAACAAATGACAAGGTATAAAGAAGTCAAAAGCTTTGCTTTTTCAAGCACCAACGCGCCCTTTACTTTCAGCAACAGCAACGATCAGTTTGAATACAAAAAAAACAAAGTAAGGAGCGAAGTGATGTCGGTTGAGCCTGCTTTTCCTGACGTAATGGGAATCAAAATAGCGGAGGGACGTTGGTTTACAAAGGCAGACGAAGTGGGCAAATTTCGTCCTATTGTTATTACACGTCACCTCAAAAATGAATTGTTTGGTAATGAAGACGCAATAGGTAAAATAATCAATGAAGGAGAATCCGACACTACCCCTACGAAAGTAATAGGAGTTGTCGATTTTTTTAGACACAAAGACGACTTTCAGCCCCTTTCCAATTGTACGTTTGTACCCGCAGGCAAGTGGGAAGATACCATGCTCATGAAAGTTGGTGAAGGAAATGGTGCCGAATTGGAAGCTCAAATAGCCCAAGAAATTACTCAACTCGGAAAAGATTGGTCGGTCGAAATCCAACAAATGAATAACATGAAAGCCAATCGAAACAAACTAGTATTGGTACCTATCATAATTTTGTCGATTGTTTGTGGTTTTCTGATTTTCAACGTAGCCTTAGGACTTTTTGGAGTATTGTTTCAGACTATCAATCGCCGCCGGCAGGAGATCGGTGTTCGGCGTGCTATGGGGGCTACCAAAAAAGCTATCTTGATTCATTTTATTGGCGAAACGGCCGTTATTGCTACTTTTGGCCTCATCTTAGGCGTGTTTTTTGCCATTCAATTTCCCCTCTTGAATGTCTTCGATTTAGAGGCAAGTGTGTATCTGACGGGCATCGCACTGGCTGTTGTATCGGTTTATGTTTTAGTAACTATCTGTGCTTTTTATCCAAGTCGTCAAGCTTCTGTATTGCATCCAGCTACGGTATTGCATGAAGAATAATAAGAAAACAGTAATCGTGATAGGAAGGTACGATAGACGCAAATATTTTGCGACCTTTGCCGTATCCATCCTATTGCGGTTAACATAATACAGCAAAAATGCACTTAATCATCGACGACGATATCGCCGTTTGTACGTCGCTTTCGCTACTCTTGCGCAAAGAAGGATTTGATGTGGCTATTGCCCAAAACCCCGAAGATGCATTTGCAATCTTAAAAAGGCACCCTGTGGAGTTGGTATTGTTGGATATGAATTTTTCCAACAATACCACAGGCGAAGACGGTTTGCAGCTTCTTCAGCAGCTTAAACTTTTCCAGCCTACTTTGCCTGTCATTCTGATTACGGGCTGGGCTACTATCGACCTCGCCGTACAAGGAATGAAACTAGGAGCGGCCGATTTTATCAATAAACCTTGGCAAAATGCGCACTTAGTACAAAGCGTTCGGACGGCTTTGGCTTTGGCTACACCCAAAGCGCCAGAAGCTTCCAATCTCAATACCGCGCCCAAAGCACAAACCAACGCGCTTGCCTCCGCTTCGAGTAACCGCCGCGCCCTCGACAAACAATTTGATTTTGGGCAAATTATCGGGGAAGATGCCCAACTCATCCAAATCCTCCAAACTATCGGGCGCATCGCCGCTACCGATGCGTCGGTGTTGATATTGGGCGAAAGCGGCACTGGTAAAGAGCTTATTGCGGAAGCCATTCATCAAAATAGCCAACGCAGCAAGCGGCCTTTTGTGAAAGTAAATTTAGGGGGCGTTTCGACTAGTTTGTTTGAATCCGAGATGTTTGGTCACGTCAGGGGTGCATTTACCGATGCCCGCTTTGACCGTACGGGACGCTTTGAGTTGGCTCACCGAGGTACTATTTTTTTGGACGAAATTGGCGAATTAGACTTAAGTAGCCAAGTCAAACTATTGCGTGTACTCCAAGATCGTACCTATGAGGTACTGGGAAGCAGTAAATCTAAATCGGTAGATGTACGGGTCGTGTGTGCTACCAATCGCAACTTAGAAGAGATGGTGGCACAAGGCACATTCAGAGAAGATTTATTGTACCGTATCAACCTCATTATTATACAATTACCAGCTTTACGCCAACGCCCCAACGATATTCCATTGTTGGTCAATTTTTTTGTAAACAACCTAAGTCAGCTTTATCATAGACCTGAGCTAAAAGTAAGTCGCGAAGCCATCAAATGGCTGTCTCAACTGCATTTGCCGGGCAACATCCGTCAACTCAAAAATCTGGTCGAACGGACTGTCCTCATCAGCCCGCATGATACCTTACAAATAGCAGACTTCCAGCAAAACTATCACACTACGCCCTCCCTCCATCACAGTAGCAGTCAAACGGCTTCTTCATTGCCTGAGGTAGGTAGTATGACTCTCGAAGAAATGGAAATCCAGATGATTAAGCGAGCCATGGAATATCATCGTTATAAAGTAGCACGGGTGGCCAAAGCACTTGGCCTTACCCGTTCGGCGCTCTATCGGCGGCTAGAAAAATACCAAATCCCGTTTGAGGAAGAGTAATTTCACCCTATTCTGATTATCAAAAATTCTGCATTTGACCTAAACTAAATTTAGCCAAACTTACTGTATGTTCTGCTTTTTGATACCAATCATTATATACGAGTTCTAGCTCATTTATTTCAAAAGCTCCAAAGTCAAAACTTCTATATTTCTTTATTTTTTCTAACCAATCAAGAGGCTGTTGGGGAGGTATTTGAAAACGTACCACTGTCGAATGCGCCGTTTGAAGGCTATAACGTTTGTCAATAGAATGCTGTAAATCAGACCTTTTGAAACAAACTCGTAAATCATCTCTTAGGTGATTGAGTTGGTTTCCGTTCAAAAACCCCTGAATCATCAAACAACTGGGAGAAGCGGTGATTCCTTCAAAATTAATAACGAAAGGAGGATGACCTCTTAAAGCCTCGGCGATGATTTCGATATAGGCTTGTGGTGAAATAATATCCAACGTAAAACCCTCGTAACAAGAAATAATCGATAAAATAGTAAGATGAATATCTGAGGTAGGATAATAATATTGGTGAGGTTCGCTACTTTGCAACTCGTCTAGCATTTGTTGGATACGGGTAGCTACAGCTAGAGGCGGGCGAGCCAAGAGCGTGATACCTCTCCGCCTATCAGTGGGGGTGTGGAGAAAGGCGTCACATTCAAAATTTCCACTTTCAAACAAACGGCTTGCCTGCACCCACATTTGGTCATAATGCTGTTGTAAATTCATTTTTATCCATGAAATTAAGTACCAAATTTATCACCTTTATTGTCACTATTCACTTAGTTGCAGCGTGGTTATCGTTGTATATTTTTAAAGAAAAACCGCTTTTTTTTATTGCATCTGAGGTTTTTATTCTGATTTCGTTGGCGATTGCGTGGCAGCTATATCATGATTTTATCCAACCCCTCAAACTCCTCATGACGGGCGTAGAAGCCATCAAAGACCGCGACTTCAACGTGAAGTTTCTTAAAACAGGTAAGTACGAAATGGACAAGCTTATCGAAGTTTACAATGAAATGATAGACCAATTGCGCACCGAACGTACCCAACAACAAGAACAACACTATTTCTTAGAAAAACTCGTCACTACCTCTCCTACTGGTATTCTGATGTTGGATTTTGATGAAAATATTACTCATATCAATCCCAAAGCCCAAAAACTTTTAGAGCTTACTGCGGAGGCTACCCTTCATCGTCCATTAAAGTCCGTGGCGCATCCCGTTTTGAAGGTCATTAGCCAACTCAAAACGGGAGAATCTCGCACTATCAATTTCAACGGTGTCGAAACCTTCAAATGCCAAAAAGCCCACTTCATGGATCGTGGATTTGCGCGTTATTTTGTGATGATAGAAGAACTTACGACGGAGATTTTGGCCGCCGAAAAAAACGCCTATGGCAAAGTAATCAGGCTGATGGCGCATGAAGTCAACAATTCGATTGGAGCGGTAAACTCAATTCTGGATTCGGCACTTCACTTTTTAGACCACACGCCCGATGTACAAAATGCCGTACAAATAGCCATTGAGCGCAACGACCACCTCAATCAGTTTATGCGTAATTTTGCCGACATCGTGCGCTTACCCTTACCTCATAAAGAACTTATCAACATCGAAGAGTTAGTTATCAACATTGCACGCTTGATGGAGTTTGATGCACGTCAGCGCGATATAGTATTTGAGTTTGAGTTTGTTGCGCCTCTCCCCCAAATCCTCGCTGACCGCCGCCAAATGGAGCAAGTACTTGTCAACGTCCTGAAAAATGCGCTGGAGAGTATTGGTACAAAAGGAAAGGTAATTTTCCAGATCACTTCCTCTTCTCTCGAAATCATCGACAACGGCGCTGGCATCTCTGCCGAAGCAGCGCAGCATTTGTTTTCACCTTTTTTTTCAACCAAAAAAAATGGGCAAGGCGTAGGTCTTACGCTAGTCCGAGAAATCTTGCTCAATCATGGTTTTGGTGTCTCTCTACAAACCGTAGAAACAGGAAAAACGGTGTTTAGAGTGGGATTTTGAGGGGTTTAGTTTTCTTCCTAACTTTGACCAAACGCAAACTCTATGGAAGGAATGGATAAGCAGAAGTTGCCATTGCAGGTTTTGAAAGAGCTTAAAATTTTATCGGATTTTTTTTCAGAAACTATAAAATCATCAAGTATTCAAATGTCCATGAATACTAATGAAAAGTTTATTGTAGAAATTACTCCTAAAAAGTTCGAAGATTTTTATTTTAAAATTTTTGGCTATGATTTAAATAATAGTATTTATACGGGCATTGAAGTTACTTTTAAAGTATATACATACCCAGCCTCTATAATTGGCGATACATTAAAAGTCGATCGAACTTTAGAGAAAACAAAAGAACAGTTTTTACAATGGTTAGATTTAATTATTGGATATGAGTCTATTGATATCGATACTTTCTTTGCTCTTGATGTTCGAGAATCCCCCCTTCAACCAGAAGAAGATATTTATGAAGAACCAGGCAAAATTCTTCCTTATTGCCTCAAAAGCCTAGATGTTTCTAATTTTCAAGGGATTAAGCATACTACTATTGAAAATCTCCCCGTAGATACTCAGTGGGTATTTTTAGTGGGAGAAAATGGTTTTGGTAAATCGACCATACTACAATCTATACTGTTGGGTCTAAATGGAAATAAAGATGAAAACTATCAGTTAGTCCAAGACCCTAGGGTTCGTGTGCAAGTGGAATATAAAAGCAATGACAATAATCTCATCAACGATAGTCGACTCAATCCTCATCGCCTACTTCAATTAGCGGCGTACGGCCCTTCACGGCTCAATTTGCAAGCAGATGCCACTATCAGTGAAGAATATAGAAAAAGTTCTGTGGCTTATGGACTTTTCAATTCTGACGGGGCTTTGCTTAATATCGAAGCCAAAATGAAAGATTGGTTGCTTCAAAAAGATAAAAAACGCTTTGAGTTGGTCAAAAAGGCTTTTTGCAAACTAATTCCATATTTGGCTGATGTTCGTTTTAATTCAGCAACAAGCCAAATAGAATACCTTGAAAAAGATATGATTGATGGTACTGAAACTTACGAACCGCTTCCTTACCACAAACTAGCTTCGGGCTTCAGGGCAATCATAGGTTTGGCAGGAGATATGATCGTACGTCTTTCTCATTCCCAACCTGACATCAAAGACCCTGCTCAACTAAAAGGAATTGTCATCATTGATGAATTAGATTTGCATTGGCATCCCAAACTCCAAAAGCAAATTCCACAGTTGTTTTCAAGCGTTTTTCCCAAAGTCCAATTTATTGTCTCTACACATAGTCCCATTCCACTTTTGGGTGCGCCGCACAATTCTGTCATTTTGAAAGTAGTCCGCACAAAAGAAGAAGGCATTAAGATTGAAAGAGTTGACGTGGAGCTTAAATACCTTACTCCCAACCTCATTCTGACTTCGGGGATTTTTGACATGGATGATGTGCTATCTGTCGAAAACGATGACATTACTAAAACTCGTACCGAAGATAGTTTTGAAAAAATGAAGCAAAACGATGAGATAGAAAATTATTTGGCTGAATTTGAAAAAGGCAATCGCCAATTTCCTGATGATTTATTTATCCCTAAAGCCGATTAGTTGTTTGTATGATTAGTATCAAAAAAGATTTTGCTCTAGCTCCTACTACCTTAACCACTGCCGAACGTGATACTTCCATCAAACAGGCATTGACAGAAAAAAACACGCATAAGTTTAAATCGAAAATATATCGAGATAGCACGTTAATTGCTCTCGAAACTCTTTACCAACGTAAATGTGCTTATTGCGAAACCGATACTACCGCAGGCGCACCTATGCAAGTTGAGCACTATCGCCCCAAAGCTAAAGTAACAGAAGCACAATTGCATGAAGGATATTATTGGGTAGGGTATGAATGGAGTAATTTGTTGCTTAGTTGCTCTAAATGTAACAACAAAAAACGCAACCATTTTCCTATAGCAGGAGTACGAGTCAGGACACCCACCCTAAATGTAAATGGCTTACCTGATGATGCTTCTCGATTGGCCAATTCGCCTTTTTTTCTCAATGAACAACCTTTACTCCTTCATCCCGAAATTGATCGTGTAGAAGATTTTTTCATCTTCAAACCTGACGGAAAAATCGAAGCCTTGAATAATAATCCGCGCGCCATCGAAACTATAAAAACATGCAACCTTAACCGTAAAGACCTAATAATTAAACGCTTAAAAATTTTAAATGGACTATTTAATGAAATACAATTAGAACTTAAAGAGCTAGCCGCTGGGACGATTTCTACTGCCAATGCCCGTCATAGTATCAAACGAATTTTTCAAAAAATATTTTCATTACAAAACACAGACAAAGAATACTCTCGTTTTGGATATTTTTTGTTTACCAAGTTTGATAATTTCTTCACAGAGCGTTTTCCTACTGCCCAACAGCAAGATGCTGTCAGAAAATTATTCCAACTCTTCCTAAAAGACCAACTTTAGTCTACTTCTTCCTACTTATCTTTCTACCCTTACGAAGTTTTTTCTCGGCTTCGAGGTTTTCAATTTCTTCGAGTAGCGATTTTATGTTGCCCGCCGTATCGTTGCTATAATCCACGATGCTATCGTATTCGGCTTTTGTAACTTGTAAAATAGCAATCGGCTTCCCAACTAATGTCTCAATCTCAGCCAATGTAGGCTTTTCTTCTTGGCTACAAAACGAAATGGCAGTACCTCGCTGCGTACCTCTTCCTGTACGTCCTACTCGGTGCACATAGTTTTCGGCCTCATCAGGGAGGTCATAGTTGACCACATAATCTACATTCGAAATATCAATACCTCGCGCGCTTATATCGGTCGCTATGAGTACCTTCACTACTCCTTTTTTGAAATCATTCAGTGCCAACGAACGGTCCTTTTGCTCTTTGTCGCCGTGGAGGGTTTGGGTTTTTATACCCATTCTGTCCATAGCATGAGCCACACGCTCGGCTCGTACTTTGGTCCGTACAAAAACCATGATTTTGCTATCGGGATGCTCGTTGATGATACGTTCCAAGAAAAACCGCTTATCGTCCATTTCTACGGTCGTCACAAAATGATCAATGTTTTTGGAGACAGGGTCTTTAGGAGAAATTTGAATTCGGATAGCGGCTTTGTTGACCAACGAATAAGCTAATTTCTTGATTTTGTCGTCGATAGTAGCCGAAAAAAACAAGGTTTGACGACGGCGCGGCAAATGACGTAACAAATCGCGAATATCTTTGATAAAACCCAAATCAAGCATATGGTCGGCTTCATCCAAGATAAGCACCTCTACGCGCTCTAGTTTAAGATGTCCCTGACTCACTAAGTCAAACAACCTCCCCGGCGTAGCCACTACCACATCTACTCCTTTTTCTAATTTGGCGATTTGGGGATCTTGGGCTACTCCCCCAAACAAACCGAGGGTTTTGACCAAAGTAAAATGTCCAAGTCGCTCAAATACTTCGGTGATTTGGAGTGCCAACTCGTGCGTTGGTACCATTACGATGCATTTCACACCATCAGGACGGCGGCTATTTTTCTTACGTTCGTTGAGTAAATGGATAATCGGAATTGCAAAAGCTGCCGTTTTTCCAGTACCTGTTTGGGCAATTGCCAATACATCTTCCCCCTTCAAAATCGAGGGAATTGCTTTATACTGAATATCGGTAGGGCGTTTGAAGCCTTGTTTTTCTAAGCTTTTTTTGATTTCGGGGGCAATGTGATAATCTTCAAATTTCATGCGAGTCGCTTTTTTGGGAGTACAAAGGTACAAAGGAGATTGGTCTTTGTAAGAAGTACTTTTTAAGCTTCATTCTCAAACCATTCGAAGAATTGCTTTTTGCCGATGTCTATCCTAAAATCCTCACAAAATTTAAGAAATTCTTCTTTGAATGTTTTCCGACGATGATGTTCTTTTTGATTCAAAATATATTTACAAACAGCATCAAGTTGTGAGCGGCTATGCGAAAATACACCATACCCATGTTGCCAGTCAAATTTGATTGTAGTCAATCTTTCATTTCTAATAAAATCATTAGAAGCTACTTTTATTTCTCGTACCAAATCGGATATTGACTCGGCAGGTTTTAAACCAAGAAAAATATGAATATGGTCAGGCATTCCGCCAATTGCCAAAAGCTTATGCCCTCGTGTTTGTACAACTCCTGTTATATATCTGTACAAACCTTCTTCCCAAGAATGATGAATCAAAGAATGACGATGCTTTGGAGCAAATACCAAATGAATATATAATTGTGAAAAAACGTCAGCCATGAAAAACAGTCTTTCTCCTAAAGACTGCCTATTCTCGCAAAAGATACTTCTACAAGAAATTTTCTTTTCACTTTAAAATATGGCAAATATTCTTGATACGGAGAAGTGTAACATTGCGCTTCTCCGAAACATATACCAAACCAACCTTCTTTTTGCTACAAACGTTCTCGTTCGCCGAACGAGAATTGACAATCAATAACTACTTCGGAGAAGTAAAATATTTGTAGACTAAAAACCATGCACGAAAATGAACACCACTTCGGAGAAGTGTAACATTGCGCTTCTCCGAAGCATATACCAAACCAACCTTCTTTTTGCTACAAACGTTCTCGTTCGCCGAACGAGAATTGACAATCAATAACTACTTCGGAGAAGTAAAATATTTGTAGACTAAAAACCATGCACGAAAATGAACACCACTTCGGAGAAGTGTAACATTGCACTTCCCCGAAGCATATACCAAACCAATCTCCTTTTTTCCTACAAACGTTGCCCTTTTCCCAACCTATCGTCCTGCTTGTTTTGGGCCACTTACTGTCCGCAGGTATTTTACTAAATTCATCACTTCGGCTTCAGACAGAGCATCAAACAAACCCACGGGCATCAATGAAGTGGGCATCACCTCCCGCGACTGAATCGCCGACTTGTTTACCACTACGGCGTCTTGTCCTACTACGCGCATGGTGAGCTGACGTTCGTTTTCGGAGACTACATTGCCCGAATACGTGCGTCCGTCGCGGGTAGTCACTACTACAAGCTTATAATCATCCTGAATTTCGCCACTTGGATTGAGAACATTGAAAAGTAGATAATCAAGACTAGCACGATTTGAACCCGTCAAATCAGGGCCAATATTACCGCCTTTTCCGTACATTTTATGACAACTACCGCAGGTGCGCTGAAACACCACTTCTCCTTTGGTAGCATCGGCAGCCGCCACGGCTTTGTCAGTAATCATACGTTGATATTTGGAATAAGCCTTTTCTAAAGAAGGTTCTTGCTCTATAGGTCCCCACACTTCGATAAACCCGCTTCCCACTACTCGCAGCAGCTGACGGGCGGCATAGGGTGGCACATCACGTTTTGGTACCGTCTGATTTTTAAGAGCTTGCGTAAGCTGCCAACCGTATTTGGGTCTTGACGAAAGTGTCTGAATCGCTTGTTGTTTTTCGACAGGATTCAAATCCTTGTATTTTGAAATCAACAATTTTGCCAAAGGCTCTTTGTCGTATTCTGCAATAGCCCGAATCGCCTCCAAACGCAATTTGGAATCGTTGAGTAGCATTGGAATTTCGTCTGCCAATTCTCCTCTTTTCCGCGCAGCAAGTGCCTGTATCGCCTGCTGACGCTGGGCTACGGGGGCATTTTTGTTTTTGAGCGTAGCCATAAACTTCTGAGTAGCTTCTGTGTCTCCAAAACGCTGCGCTATTTGTAAAGCCAACTGCGCTTTTTCACCTTGACTTTGACGTAGTTTATTGTACACTGCGGGCCAATTAGCAGGGGCTTTTAAGTCAAATCTCCCTTCCAAACCATCCCTCATTCCTTCCAAAAGCCCGACACTATTAGCAGGCGGCAAGCTCGAAATTGCGGCTAGGGTTTTTACTACGCTCTCGGGATTGTTGGCATCTACCAATCGGCGCGCTACGTATTTGGCAATGAGCGGTAGCTTCGCCTGAGCAGCCAATTCAAGTGCTCGTTGAGGATTATTTTTTACCAAAGGCTCTAAGCCAAACCAAATCATTTTGGGGAGATTATGGTCTTCGGTATCCTCAGCATGTTTTGAAAGGTTTTCGAGTATTTTCCAAGCCGCCTCTTCGTCTATGCGCTGTACTGCCGAGGTTAAGTAAAGTCTTACGACAGGGGAGGTATCGTCTTTTGACATCTTGACAAACATCGATTTAGCTTCATCGGAAGGAGCCTTGTCTTCGCACAAAAGCTGAATTGCCCACGACCGTATGTATTCGTCGGTATCAGAAAGTGATTTCAACAATTCGGTGCCGGGAAGATTGTTTGTAATAAACAATCCCCACATGGCCCGCAGGCGATAATCGGCGTTGGAATGGGTCTGAAAAATAGTGCGTAAATCACCAATAGCTTCTTTATCTAAAGCGTTTTTGGTAGCACGTGCTTGCAGAATTACCCTTGCACGCCGCGCATGCCAATCGCTCGGACTCGTTTGCAGCGCCACGAGTTGCTTATCCGACATTTTTGTCAAATCGCTGTATCTCCCTTCCCACTGTTGCGCCCGTGATTCTTTAAGCATAATTCTAAAAACCCGCCCTGTTGCTCCATTGGCTACTTCTTTACCACAAATGTCGGCATCGTGCCAATCTAGCACATACAAACCTCCATCAGGACCTACTTCCATGCTAAACCCTACCCATTGGGCATTGTTGGCCATGAGTAGTTCATCGCCGTGTTTAGCTACAAATCCAGACCCTCTTTTCTGAAGAATATCCGATAAAACGGCGTGTTCATGGATATTGGCCATGAAAATTCGACCTTTATGTTCTTCTGGAAAAGCATCTGACTGATATACTCTAGCCCCACCGTGCGCCGAACGGTGACTGTGGTCAGCGATAGTGCGAATGTCACTATAAATGTAAGGATTGAAATGCTGCCCACCTTGACGGTGATAAATCCCCCCCAAAATGACATGCCACATATGAGGAATCACACAAGCACTGATAAACAACTGACCTTTGGCATCATAATCGATTCCCCAAGGATTACTAAAACCATGAGCGACAACCTCAAACTTGTCTTTGATAGGATGATACCGCCATACGCCACCATTGATATCAACCCCTTCTCCTTGCAAAATATCTTCTGGAAAGGGGTCTTTATGACGGTAAATACGACCTTTTCCTTGAGGCTTTTTCACTTTGGAGGGAGTTGCAAATCCCTGACATCCATACAACCAACCGTCTGGTCCCCAATGTAAACTATTGAGGGTTTCGTGGCGGTCACGAATCCCCCAGCCCGTAAGTCGGACTTCGATATTGTCCATATCTGCCACATCATCATGGTTGCGGTCAGGTACAAATAGTAAATTAGGCGGAGCTCCCAAAAACAAACCGTCAAATCCTACGGCCATTGCGGCTGGAAAAGCAATACCTTCCAAAAATACTTTTTTAGTATCTGCTACTCCATCGTGATTGGTATCTTCTAAAATCAAAATTCGACTATTGCCCGCATTTGAAAAACCACTCCCGCGTGACTCATAATCGCGGTTTTCGGCAATCCAAAGCCGCCCCTTGTCGTCCCAACAAAAAGCCATTGGCTGCGTAATCATCGGTTCGGAAGCCCAGGTATTGACTTTAAAACCTTCTTTCAAAGTCATGTTTGCGACGGCTTCTTCGGGCGTCAAAAATTTAGCATCGCGCCCTTCTTGCTGGGCAATTCCCCACAACGAATACATCATTTCTTGGCCGCTGTAGTCGCTCCAAGTTTTGTTCATGGTCACGTCATTAAGCTCACCAGTGTAAATCACCAATTGATGTTTGATGACCTCTACCTTTCCTTTTTTGATTTGCCAGTCACCCAGACGAGCACGAGCAGGGCCAATCCCCAATTGGCCATCGACTCGCCAGTGCTGCGGAAAGCCTTTATTTTCGGGATGGTCTAATACAGCGATATGCGCCCAATCTGTACGGCCTTCTATTTGCATTCCCACATCTACCCACCCAGCACGTTGTCCTTCGGCTTTTGCATCTTTTTGGCGAGCGGCATTGACCACTTCGCCTTTGATGCCCTGTTTCCAAGGCATCCGCACAAAAAGCCCTCCATAATCATATTTCCCAATAGTAACATCGGTTTGGGCTTCCCCTGCCCATTCTAAATCTAACAAATATCGGCCATCTTGCTCTCGCATAACCCACGTTTGGGTTTCGGTCAAAACGGCATTGCCTTTGTCATCTAACAAATCATAGACCGTTTCCCACTTTACTTCTGGGCCTTTAGCTTTGATGATTTTGGCCGACACCCTCCGCCAATAGTCTCCTTCTGGATGGTGGAAATAATCACGCCCATTCACCCTTGTAAATCCCCAATAAATTCCCGTTTGATGTTTGTGATGCCCCGGACTATACTCAGTCAATACCCCCTTGCCATCGGGCGCAGCAATAGGATGCAGGTAAGGTCTAAAATCGGATTTGGCATTTTGTACCAAAATCGGCTGTTTTTCATTCAGTCGATATACCGAAATAGTACCTTCTTTCTCACTCTGAACAAGTTGTAAAGATGTCTGTTTGGGCGGATTTGTGATAGGTCTAAAGGCAAACCAACCTAAAGTGGACGCTACCACCAAGAAAAATAAACGAAATGAATACATGGTCAGGAGTTTTATGGACAGTATAGCTGAGAGGGAGTGACTACATTTTTCTCCACTTATTATAAAAGGCTAAACTATATCATAATTCCTGTTTTTATTTTAAAAATTATTAGTTCTGATGAGCTTTCATAGCTTGGTATAAGGATAAATATTCGGCTACTAAAGTCCAACAGTGCGCTTCACATTCCCACCGCATCTGCACTAAGGGTGAGATGGATAATCGATACAGCAACGGGTTTTCGTAGGCCGTCAATAGCCCCGCAATGAAGAAATAAAATCCCTTAAAATCTTCATTAGAAGTAGGGATTCGACTAAGTGGAGCAGGTTGTATGCCTAATCTCATAAGCGAAATTTTCAAGACGATTTCGTCCATAATAGGGAGATTACCTAACAACAAATCTTGAGTATCTTCAATCAACTTAGTACGAATAGGCTCCAGCTCCTCAATGTCAAAAGCTCCCATAAGGCGGGCAATATGATAAATAATCGGAACTGAGCGGGGATATTGATGCGCACATCGAAATGGTTCTACTAAATAGCGGTCCGTTTCTACAACCGAACGAATATAAGCCAAACTATCTTTATCATGCTGATTGATAGGCAATTGATACTCATAAATACAGTACAACATATTGGCTAACACACAAGCATCAAATTCGATGTACATATTTTTGCCAAACCACGTCGAATACGCTTTCAAAGAACGATACTCAGGATAGGTATTTTTGATTTGTTGTTTTGAAAGATTAGCGTGTAAACTCAATTTTTGTTTAAGCCATCGAAGCTCCTCTTCAGTAGGCGATAAGGTAAGATAAATCAACGCGGTATCGTCTATATCGTCAGGGATACGAAAATGCTCAAATCTTCGAAATAGAAAACCATTCGGAAAATGTTTAGAAGGTCTAGTTTTCCAGAAATTATAGGTTTTTAAACCATCTTTATTTTGAAATTGAGGATAATTCTGAATGCCTTTACGCACCATCTCCTCTACTAATTTTTGGGATTTAGGCGATAGACTCGCTTTGAGTTTTTGTAAAGTAAATATAATCACCGCCGTAAAAAACACCGTTGTGTCGGGACGACGATAGCCAATGAGACGGTTGGTTCGCGATGCAGGAAACAATCCCTCATCAAAGTATTTCTCTCCTTTCGACTGCAAAGCGGCTATTTTCTCAATAATAGTTTCTAACAACATTGTATTTTTATATCAAATCACGAATATCGTAAAATCATCGTTTATCCCAACAACCAGCGGCACAGCAACCTGAAAGTCAGCAAATTAAAAGTTTGGCACGAATATTGATAGGGGTATACAATATCAACCTTAATCCCATAAGTTGTTATGAAAAAAGTATATAGCCTTGTCATCGGATTGCTTGCCACGGGCATGAGTTTTGCCCAGCAAAGTTTCATTTTGTCGCATATCGACCACCGTGGGTTCGTAAACTTATCGGGAGGGGTGAGTATGCCAGTTAAGTCGCTTATGAAAGGCGACCCCACTGCACCATCGGATGTGGTGGCCTTGCGAGGTACTTCCATGCAAGTATCAGCCGGCTATCGGCTTACCAGAAGAATGGGCATCCAAGGTTCTTTTACCAACTGCCTCAACAATGCCGGCACTAAAAAATTGGTAGAAAACATTGAAAAAAGTCATGCGGGTGGCAATTGGACCACTTCAGGAGGCACATGGAACTGCTCTCACCTTATGGCAGGCCCCTTCATGACCTTTTCGGCGGGTCTCTTTATGTTTGATGCACGCATTATGGGCGGGTATTCATGGATTCAGCGCCCTACTACTGAGCTTAAGGGGAATTTCTACGATGTACCTTTATCAGTTAAAACCCAACAGATGCGCAGAGGCTCGGCTACTTTAGGAGGCGGGGCTAGCATTAGATACAAAATCAGTCGGAATTTTGCTCTTGCCCTCAATGCTGATTATGTAAGCACGCGAGCTAGTTTTGATAATCTCACCAGTACTCTTACCGTAGGTAAAGAAAAGGTAGATGAAAATATCCGCGAAGTTCATCCAATCGGATTGGTTAGTATAAATGGTGGCTTAAGCTTACTATTCTAATCAGTTCATATTTTATTTATGAAGAAAGGCTACGAAAATATCGTAGCCTTTCTTCATAAATAGGCTTCTGTAGAACTATAAGGTACAATTTCTTAGGTTATATATTTGATAAAAAAGTAGATTTAGGTTCGTGCCATTTTAGCTAATTAGTCCCTGATAATCAACCCATAACCCTCCACACATATTATTCTCTCTTTATATTTATAGTCCAAAAACGACAAATACGTGTATCATAAATACAATTTGTTTTAGGATTATTAATAATTCTTTTTTTTAACATTCGTAACTTTGTAAGTGTTGATGTGACACTAACTTATGAGACAAGAGTAATGAGTAACCGTTATGCGTCTTTAGCGCTAGAACTAACGACTGCCCTAGATGATGAGCGGCCAGTATTTGTAGCAGGCAATTTTTGTGAATGGTTTCCAGACATACCACGGTACCAAATGCAAAAAATCGAGCCCGGAAAATACCACTTCCAATTTCCTCCTGATTTTCAATTTGACCAATCACTCGAATACAAATACACGCGAGGAGGTTGGGATCAGGTAGAGCTAGATACTTTTGGCGAAGCCCCCCAAAACCGTAAGATTATCACAAAAGGAATTGTACAAAAGGATTTTGTGCCTTATTGGCGTAAAAACGGCGCAGTGTATGATACTTCTTTTGTACCTATCATTGAAACTGTAGCAGAGCGCTTTGAGATTCCTCAACTCAATCGCAACAGGCGGGTTCGTATTTTGCTTCCTTACGATTATTATACTTCAAAAAAATCGTACCCTGTGCTTTATTTACAAGATGGGCAAAATCTTTTTGGAGAAGGTTCGGCCTATGGCAACTGGGAAATTGACAAAAAGATGGCTATCCTATCGGCACAAGGCAAAGGTGATATCATCATAGTAGCTATAGACCACGCCGAGGGAGATCGTTTGCATGAATTTGCCCCTTATACCCATCCTAAGTTTGGCAAGGGTGCAGGTAAAAAATATGCTAATTTTATCGTTAGAACCCTCAAGCCTTATATCGACCGACACTACCGTACTCTCCCCGAGCGTCAGCATACAGGTATAGGAGGTAGCTCTATGGGAGGGCTGATTAGTATTTATGCGGGATTGATGTACCCCGAAATTTTGGGGAGATTGATGATTTTCTCACCCTCGCTATGGGTATCCGAAAAAATATATTTTGACTCCATTGAGTTTTTTAATCCGCTAGATACTAAAATCTATGTGTATGCTGGTGGCAAAGAAGGACAATACATGATTCCGAGCGTAGAACGCCTCAAAGAGGCTGTTTTTAAGCAAGGATGGTCGCCCGAACGCCTCCAATTTCAACTTTCAACCGACCCCAAAGGAGAGCATACCGAAGCTCGATGGAGCAAAGAATTCCCTCGAGCCATCGAATGGCTTTTCTATCAAAAGTCTTAGCAAACGCATTTTGGCATTCAATTTGTGGTAAGGCAAAAAGCAGAAGATTCTTAAGTTCAGCATCTTCGCGCTTTCCCCTTATCGCAAATGAATACCCATCTCAATGCATATGCTACTAAAGCTCTATTTACACTATTTACGCCGTAAGCTTTTTTACGCGCCTTCTCCTAAATTTGTTGTTATTTCTTGCCTTGTGGGATTAGTCTGTCATTCGATGATGGCTCAAACCCCTGTCTTAATCAAAGACATTAATACCCAGCCCGACCCTTCTTCTCCTTCTAACACCCTCAGTAGTGACCCTAGATTTTTGGTTAGCCATAAAGGCGCTCTTTATTTCTTGGCAAAACAAAATGATAACACATTAGGGTTGTGGAAATCCAATGGCAAAGCCACAGGCACTCTAAAAATCAAAGATTTGCCAGGCACCGCTCATGGACTTACTAGTGTAGGAAACTTTCTGTATTTCACAGCTGACGATCTTAACACTGGCCACGAAATTTGGATATCTGACGGAACCTCCAACGGAACCCTCCTCCTGAAAGATATAGCAAGCGGTTTTGTCGGCAGTATGCCTGAAAGTTATACAGAAGTCAACGGAACCCTGTATTTCGTAGCCACCAACGATACCCACGGTAGTGAACTTTGGAAGTCTGATGGCACCGCTGCCGGTACTGTAATGGTAAAGGATATCTTGAGCGGAAGTACGGGGAGCAATCCTCAATCCCTTTTTAACTTCAATGGCACGCTCTATTTTGTTGCCAACGACGGTACTAACGGCTACGAACTCTGGAAATCAGATGGAACGGCGGGTGGCACAGTGATGCTCAAAGACATCCAAACAGGCTCAGGAAGTAGCATACCACAATATTTTACGAATATCAACGGTACGCTATATTTCAAAGCCGATAATGGTACCAATGGCTATGAACTTTGGAAGTCAGACGGCACAGCGGGCGGGACAGTGATGGTAAAAGATATTGCCAGCGGCGCAGCCCATAGTATGCCTCAATTTCTAACCAATGTTAACGGAACGCTCTACTTTGCGGCCAACGATGGACAAACAGGCCTCGAACTTTGGAAATCGAATGGCACAGCCAATGGTACCGTATTAGTGGCTGATATCCAATCTGGTAGCAAAGGAAGTGAACCCCGCTACCTAAAAGCCATAGGAAGCACCGTTTATTTTTCGGCTACCAATGGTGTAACGGGGCAAGAATTATGGAAATCGGACGGCACAAGCGCTGGCACGATTATGGTCAAAAACATTCGTCCTGGCGATGAGAGTTCGTCTAGCTTACCTTTACTCCTCAGTGACATCAAAGGCACTTTATATTTTACCGCTACTGATGGCACTACCAATCACGAGTGGTGGAGGTCGGGCGGCACCGAAAATCTGACCACAGCCTTGCCTGAAATTAGAACGGGCAACGCCAGTAGTGCCATTGGAAATGTCGTGTCTATTGCTGATACACTTTATTTTACAGCTGATAATGGTACCCAAGGTACTGAGCTTTGGAAACTCGCTGCCTGTTTGCCACTTAATATGATTGCTTCAGATACAACTCTTTGTAGTCCTGGAGCAATTTCTTTACCCGGATTTGTAAGCAATTACAATAGTTTCGACAATCATGTGTGGAGACAGGGAAGTTGGGATGGGCCTATTGTATCTAACCCTTCTAGTGTCACTCTCACTTCTTCCAAAACCGATTTCTTCCTTGTGGCACAGCTAGGGTCTACTTGTGCAAGTAGTGCTCGGATTACGATTCGTACTATTCCTTATCCAGATTATGTGGGGAGCGTAGTAGTAATGCTAGAGGGACCCTATCGAAAAGGTTTTGGGGTAATGAGCAACCAACTAAATCAACAAGGTCTCTTACCTGGTCAAACCCCCATAAGTCCGTTTGGACAACCTACGTCCGCCAAACAACCCTACTCAGGTGCTCCGTGGTTTTATAATGGAAACGAAAGCGTGGGTTCCTATGGCACAAATGTCACTGATTGGGTACTGGTATCTTTACGTACCAACCGCGACGACCCCAAAACTACCGTTTTTAGAGCAGCAGCAACTATCGAAACCAATGGTTCGGTAAACAACATCAAAGGGTGTCCTAGCAAACTCGAAAACTTTACAAATTACTATGTAGCTGTTGAGCACCGTAATCACGTGGGGATTGTATCAGCTACCCCTACCCTGTTTATCAACAACCACTTCTTTTATGATTTTACAATTACTCAATCATACATCCCGGCAGGTATTCCTGGAATAGGTCAGAAATATTTGGACAACCGATACATGATGTACGTAGGAGATATTCAAAAAAATCAGGTTGGGGATGTCAACGCGGGCGATATAGTGCTGTGGCAACAGCAAAATGGACAATTTTCGCGCTATTCTACGGCAGATATGAACCTCGACGGTGCAGTCAACGCCCTGGACAATATCATGTGGTTGACTAACAATGGCCTTTTTACAGGTGCTAAATTTTAGATACTCAAATAGACAATAGTTTATTGAAAAACATACTAGACAATGCTCAAGCCCAATTATTATCTATTATTATTTGCAAAGTTATTGCTGTGGAGTAGCTCTTTTGCACAGGGTATACCCTCTCAAGTGACATATGAACCCGATGAAGGGGGCTATCCTCATGGGTACAATCCCGCCAAAAAACTGGGTATTTTTGATTTGTCAAACAAAGCTTCCAACGAACCCTTCCGGCACCTTATCAAAGTATTTCCAGCCCAAGAAGTAGTATGGGAAAATGTCTCTGATTTTCGAGACTTTGGATTCATGGCAGCCTGCGTTGCTTCGTCTGAAGGTAAACCTAAATTTAACCGCTACGTAGACATCAACGAAGCTAGTTTTCGAGAAGCTTTTACGATCGACGGAGAATCTTTCGGTCTAAATCCCATGTACGCTCCCGATCCTAGTCGCGATTTTTCGGCGCAGGGCAAAACCTATACTATCATCAATGGCCCTTTTAATTCTGTGACTATCGATAACGTAGATGAAGCTGCCAAAACAAACCCCTTTATTCTCACCGAACGCGAAATAGATCGAAGAGCCAGGGCCGTTGCAGATTCAAGAATTGGATTTATCAGATGGGATATTGAGTCTATTTTTTTTGGAGATTGGAACGGAATCGCTCGTGGAAGGCAAGTGTGGGAAGGAGGCAAATATCGTCATAATACCAACGGTGGCACCAATCCTCAATTTAAAGATATGGATGATGGTCAGTTTTTCAATTATGTACAAGAACGTTGGAGCTACATTTATACCGAATTATATTACAAAACCCGACTTTATAGCAAATCCAAAATATGGGCTTATGGCCTAGGGCCCATTGGGCAGATTGACCCCGGCAATAAACCACAATTTGATGATAACGGCAATATTTCATCTTGGTGGAATGTCCCTAATGGAGGTATTATTTGGAGGGTTCGCAATCGTTTCAATAATCGGGTTTTAGAGGAAGAACTAGACTACATGGAGCCTACCGATTTTATACCCTACTACTTCGTATGGGCGATTGTGCAAAAAAATGAACAATACAATTACTGGTACAGTACAGATATTATCCGATTGAAGGAATCTCCCAAAACCAATGTAACAGCGGGTGTCCCGACACGCTACTATGTAACAGATTTGGGAACGGCTTCCAACGGCAACCGTCGGGCACGTGTATCTTTGCACGCCCAAGATGGCTCTTTACGAGTAGCACCCAAAGAGCTTAAAGTGAGTTTTCAGCATTGGCGGGGTAACACGGAGGCTATTATTCCGGCTGGCTCTCACTCGGTAGAGCTTACTACTACTGCTCCCGAGCAAGTATGGGCAGATGAAGAGCAGTATTTAATGTTAGTATGGAATACGCTATATTGTAGCCGTTATATAGAGCCTACCAAATTAGGCTTTGCAAACTGGGAGCCAACTCCTCGCACTTTCCTATTTGGGAGCTACCCCTTGTCTACTTCCGACCTTTTTGAGCAGCGTATTTATGATGCGATGATTGCTTTTTCTAATCTTCAGAATTTCGGTGTTGTACACTGGGATGCCAATACCGAAGGTAAAGTACCACCTATGGTACGGGAAGGGATTATTTTGGCACAAAAGAAAATCGCCCCTTACAAAAACCATTTTGAAGACCATAAGCTGATTTTTACAGATATAAGCTTAGATGGCGGACAAACATGGGTAGAAGGTGGATATCCAAACGCACCTTATCAACAGCGCTACAATGGCTGGTGGATGCACAATTTATTTCAAAACAACCAACCTGCCCCTGTTATTTCAGCTTCTTATAACGACAAATTGAAGACTTTTTTGATTGCACACCTTTCGCTTAAACTTCCGTCAGGTAATCTTAATTATAAAGTACGAGTCAAAAATCCTGTTACGAATACTTCGTATACTTTTGATATTTCGTCTACTCGGGACTTAAAATATTCTGTGTTTAAAATTTAGGAGTCATTACTTTAGGCAGTACGTTCAATATAGCACCTACTGCCTAAAGCATTTATTTTACCAAGGTAGCGTCGATTGCCTTCCAATCAATCTGTTTAACAACCTCCCGTGCAATTTCAACAGGAGCCGTGATAGTCACTACTATATTTTCCACCAGTTTTCCACCTTTTCTAAACTGTGGTTGATAGCGTATGTCTTGTCCTACTTTAACGGGCTTGGTTCTCCATCCCCCCAACAATACCACTGTCTCTTGACGCCCTAGGGCACCTTCCAAATCTGGCTTAAGACGAACTTCAAACGCAAGGGGACTGCCACTTACTGAAATCGTCTGAGAGTTTTCGACAATACGCGCACTTTCGGTATCCTGTAAACGGTAATTCCCTAAGTTGATTTCCACGCTTACAGAATACGTATCTAATGCACGTTGAATCAGGGCATTGGGGTTTTCTCGATACATTGTATCGCGATGTACATACAAAGACGGCTGAGGAGTAGTTTGAGGCTTTAGGGTATCTAGCTCGGCTTTACGCGCCGCCGCCACTTCGGCTTTTTCCATGATAAGATCATAGCGGTCGGTACATAAATGTACAAAACCTCCCCATTCAGAGGTTACTTCCAAGGCCCCCATAGAATGCTTTTCGTCAAATACTTTCCAATTGCCGCTGGGCGTTTTAGAAGTAAACTGGCGCTGTAATTCTTTAACAACACGCTCGTAAGCTTCATTTTCGGCAGCTGTAGCAGGGCGGCATTGTGCTTGTGCTCCTAGGGCTAGGGCAAAAAGTAGGACAGTCAAAATGGATTTCATAGCGTTTCTTTCCTTTGTATTAACTGGTACGATTTCTTTCTTATTTCTGAAAATATTAACTCAACATTCTCAGAGTAGTAAAGTTAATGCAAAAAAATCGTGCTAAGTTAGTTTGATGTAGAACTATTTCCCCAAAATTATACTGTCCTTCTTGATTATAAAATAATCTAGCTATTCTAAAGCTATACTCTAGCCAATTTGATAGGATAAGTTTGCTTGGCATTCCATTGACAGATGTAGATATTTTCGTCGTTGTCTACACACACATCATGGCAATGCATAAGAGTACCTCCTACCGTAGCGGCATCCTGAACCATGAGTTGAAGTTTACCGTCACGATATTCGGGTTTTGTACCACCTGGATTTGAGATTACTTTATCGTTTTTATCTAAGATAGTGACAAAGCCCGAGTTATTGGTCTGATTGAGATAACGCAAACGAGACCAACATACTCCCGCAAACAAGTGATCGCCATGAATCACAGGGCGACATACAAAAGCGCCGGGTAGAAATATGGTAGATAAGTATTTGCCATCCAATGTAAACCGCTTGAAAGCATTATGAACGCGCGACGTAATCACAAGCGTAGGGTTTGATTTGTTGCGATAATCTACCGTGATACCGTGGGCAGTTGCAAATTGGTCATCGCCATCGCCAGGGCCACCAAATTTGCGAATAAATTCTCCTTTAGAACTGTATTGCAAAATCCACTGTGAGCCATAGCCATCAGCGACATAAATATCGCCGTTGGGTCCGATTGCCGTCTCAGTAGGCAAAAACTTCTCTTCAGGTTTGTAAGCACCTACTTTAGAGGGATGTTCGATGGTAAAAATTACTTTACCGTTGATATCCGTCTTGGTTACTTTGTTGGAGTTGGGATCACAAATAAACAAAAACTCTTCGCCGTTGGCATTCCAAAGCGTAAGTCCATGACCACCGGGGTACTCATGTCCCCAGCTATCAAGCAATTTGCCCGAACGGTCATAAACCAAAATATTGTTTTTAGTTTCGTCCGTTACCATGATAAGTCGCCCTTTGCTATCCATTACCATTTCATGGCAGTTTTTTACTGGAAATTTGCTAGCATCTAATTTCCCCCAATTGGCCTGAATTTTATAGCGATGAGACCCATGTCCCACAATAGCCCCGTCCCCATCATTGGTCTGAGCATTGACAGAAGTAATAATCGAAGGTGCCAACAAAGTAGCTGCGGTAGTTTTCATAAAGTCGCGACGCGAAGTAGAAGGATTCATGATTTTATTAAGAATGTATTTTTTTAATAATGCTAAACAAATAGTCTTTAAGTATTGAATATTTACCTAAGCAAGAAACCTAATTTTTATACTTCTTATAATATCTTCTAGTTGCTAATTCTTTCTTCATCAATCGTGTAAGGGCTTGTGAGCTTCATTTTGTTGTGGTCAACTCACACAATCAGCAAACCATTTTGAAAAAACTAGGGTTAGTATTTAGGAGGGCTTTTCCCTAACTTTGTAAGTTTAGCAACCAGCCACATGAACGTAGTTAACCAATCGCAACATTCTTCTCAAATAGACTTCGAAGCCATCAGTCCGAAGCAATACATCATCATCAAAGGTGCCCGTGTCAACAATCTAAAAAACATCGACCTAGTGATTCCTCGCAACAAGCTGGTGGTAATTACGGGGGTTTCGGGAAGCGGAAAATCATCTCTTGCTTTTGACACGCTTTTTGCTGAGGGACAGCGTATGTATGTCGAAAGTCTCAGTAGTTATGCGCGTCAGTTTTTGGGACGAATGGAAAAACCTGAAGTTGACTACATCAAAGGCGTATCCCCTGCGGTAGCAATCGAACAAAAAGTAAATACCCGCAATCCACGCTCTACGGTAGGCACTACCACCGAAATTTATGACTATCTAAAATTGCTTTTTGCCCGAGTAGGCATTACGTATTCTCCCATTTCAGGGCTGGCTGTTGGTAAAGATACCGTCACGGATGTGGTAAATTTTATCCTTAGTCATGATGAAGATACGCGCATCATGGTGCTTGCACCTCTCCTCATCAAAAATGACCGTACCCTTTCGCAAGAATTAAACATACTACTTTCAAAAGGGTATACAAGAGTAGTAATCAAGGAAGAGATACGGCTCATCGAAGAGTTGCTTGAAGAAGAAATCAATACAGACCCCGCCGATTTATGTATTCTTATTGACCGGACTGTCGTAAAAAAAGAGGATGAGGACACTCAATTTAGGCTTTCGGATTCGGTTCAGACCGCCTTTTTTGAGGGCGAAGGAATCTGTTTGGTAGAAGTGATTGGTAGTGAACGTCGTGAATTTTCGGATCAATTTGAGCTCGACGGCATCAAATTTGAAGAGCCAAGTGTCAATCTTTTTAGCTTCAACAATCCATACGGAGCTTGTAAGCGCTGCGAAGGTTTTGGGAAAGTGTTAGGATTGGACCCTGATTTGGTGATTCCCGACAAAAACCTTTCTATTTTTGAGGGAGCCATAGCCCCTTGGCGTACCGAAAAAATGAGTGAGTGGCTTGCACCTCTATTAAGGCATGGTATCCGATTCGACTTCCCCATTCATCGTGCCTACAAAGATTTGACCGACGCCCAAAAAGCCGTTTTATGGACTGGCAATGAATATTTTGAAGGTTTAAATCATTTCTTTGAACATCTCGAATCACAAACTCATAAAGTACAATACCGCGTGATGCTTTCTCGCTACCGTGGTCGTACTACCTGCCCAGAGTGCAGAGGCTCACGGCTGCGTAAAGACGCCAGCTACGTCAAAGTAGGAGGGGCTTCTATTACAGATTTGGTCTTGATGCCGATTTCGGAAGTGCTGAGTTTTTTCAAAAATCTCCAACTTTCAGAATACCAATACAGTGTATCTAAAAGGATATTGGTCGAAATAGAAAACCGTCTTGAATACATGGAACGGGTAGGTTTAGGGTACCTCACCCTCAACCGCCTTACCAATACGCTCTCAGGGGGCGAATTTCAGCGTATCAAACTTGCCACTTCTTTAGGAAGCGCCTTGGTAGGCTCTATGTATATTTTGGATGAGCCTAGTATTGGGCTTCACCCCCGCGATACTCGTAAGCTTGTGGGAGTACTAGAGTCGTTGAGAGATATGGGCAACACAGTCATTGTGGTTGAGCATGAAGAAGAAGTAATGCGGGCCGCTGACCAAATCATCGACATTGGCCCCGATGCGGGCAACCTCGGAGGAGAGGTAGTATGGCAAGGAAATTGGGCCAATATAAACAATCTCCAAGAGGATACCCTATCTCACACCGTGCGATTTTTGAGAGCTCAAGACCAGATTCCCGTGCCCACCTTCCGCCGTAAGGCTACGCATTGGCTTGAATTGACAGGAGCCCGCGAAAACAATTTAAAGGACATAGATGTAAAGTTCCCGTTAGGAACACTGACCGTCATCACAGGTGTATCTGGCTCTGGAAAATCAACTCTTATTCGTAAGATTTTGTATCCAGCCTTAGCTCGTCAAAAAGGAGAATATAACGAAGAAGCTGGAAAATATACCAACCTAACCGGTAGCCTCGACCGCATCGACAATCTTGAGATGGTCGATCAGAATCCTATCGGTAAGTCGTCTCGCTCCAATCCCGTCACTTATATCAAAGCCTATGATTATATCAGGCAAATGATGAGCGAAGTGCCACTTGCCAAAGCAAGGGGTTATAAGCCTTCTCATTTTTCGTTCAATGTAGAAGGGGGCCGCTGCGAAACCTGTCAAGGAGAAGGCCAAGTAAAAATAGAGATGCAATTTATGGCCGACATTTATCTTAAATGTGAGGCTTGTGGGGGCAAACGCTTCAAACAAGAAGTGCTAGATGTACGGTACCAGAAAACGGAGGGGAAGTCGGTAGATATTGCCGAAATACTAGACATGACAATTAGCGAAGCTATTGAGTTTTTTCAGGATACAGAACCCAAGCTAGCCGATCGCCTTATGCCATTGCAAGAAGTAGGTTTAGGGTACATAAAACTTGGACAGTCCTCCAATACCCTTTCGGGAGGAGAAGCCCAAAGAGTAAAACTTGCTTTCTTTTTAAGTAAATCAAACCCTAATCAAGGAAGGTCATTATTTATTTTTGACGAACCCACCACTGGGCTGCATTTTCATGACATTCAAAAGCTCTTAAAAGCTTTCAACGCCCTTGTCAATCAAGGAGATACCGTGATGGTGATTGAGCACAACGTGGAAGTGATCAAATCGGCCGATTGGATTATTGATTTAGGTCCAGAAGGGGGAGACAAAGGAGGATACATTACGTTTACAGGTACTCCCGAAGAAATGACCCTCCTTTCTGATAATTATACAGCGTCGTTTTTGAAGGAAAAAATGAATACTATTTCACAAAAATAGCGAGTGTTGTTCCTTCATAGACACCTAAATTTGCATCTCTTACTTGCTCCATAATAGGGCGGAGAGCGCAAGTTGCTTCGTCGATACAATCATCACACTTTACATAAAAGTGAAGGGATACACAGGGCGTGGGAGCGATAGGTCCATCAATCACCCTAATCACTTGTGCAAAGTTAACCCGTGAAGGCTCTACCCGTAAAAGGTATCCTCCACCTTTGCCTTTTTGGCTTGACAATATCCCATGATTCCGTAATTCTAGTAAAATTGCTTCCAAAAATTTCTTGGGAATATTTTCCCTTTCTGCAATATGAGAAATCAAAACAGGGCCTTTGCCATGTTCTTCCGTCAAGACTTTAAGGGCCTTGAGGGCATATTTGGCTTTTTTAGAGATCATTTTTCTTTTAAATTAAGTTAGGAAAGTTATTCATGTAAGTTGAGAGATACTATAGGTTTAGTCAAAAACAAATTTACTCGATTAATTTTATATATTTTAACCATTAAAGACATTTTTTATGTAGAATTACTGTCAAAACACTCAATAAAGAAAACCATTGTACCTTTAATTATAACAATATACGTTATCTCTACTCTCCTTTTCCAATGTCTTTATTTGTCACCCTCCCTCTTGTACTTTACCTCAAGCCTATGTGGATTAGCTCAATCTGTCTTTAAAACTTTCATAGCCATAAGTTCTTACCAACTTAAAAGAGTTGTCGGCTTGCCATATCCCAATCGAAGGCAGATTGACACCATTGAAAGTGGTCGTTTTGACCATAGTATAGTGAATCATATCTTCAAAAACCAATTTACTTCCAATCTCCAACGGCTCATCAAAAGAATAATCCCCCATAAAGTCTCCTGCCAAGCAAGTCATTCCACCTAAACGATAAGTAGGCTTGCCCGCTTGAGGCTCATGATAAGCCCCCACAATGCGAGGCTTGTAAGGCATTTCGAGGGTATCAGGCATATGAGCAGCAAAAGAAGTATCTAAAATAGCAACTTGTATACCTTGACTATCTACAATATCCAACACACTAGAAGTCAGATAGCCTGTCCGCCATGCAATCGCCGAGCCAGGTTCCAAAATCACTTCAAGTCCATACTTTTGTTTGATATTTTTGATAAGCATTATGAGCTTCGGAATATCATATCCTTCTCTAGTCATCAAATGCCCTCCTCCCATGTTGAGCCATTTGGCTTGGTAAAGCAAATCTCCAAAACGACTCTCTAAAGCATCTAGGGTACGCTCCAATACATCTGAGCCATTTTCACATAAAGTATGAAAATGGATACCTTCTATTCCTTCGGGAAGCGTTGCCCCAAAATGATCACGTGTTACCCCCAAGCGCGACCCTGGCACGCAAGGATTATACATATCTGTTTCTACTTCCGAATACTGAGGATTTACTCTAATCCCACAAGACACCTGTTTGTGAGGATATGTTTGATTATGATTTTTAACATACCCTTTAAAGCGTTTCCATTGGGCTAAAGAATTGAATGTAACATGACTACTCCGTTGCAATACCTCTTCAAACTCCGATTCTTGATAGGCAGGTATGTAGGTGTGAGATTGGTATCCTAGATAATCGTTGATAAGTTTAATCTCATTGAGCGAACTAGCAGTAGCTCCTGGTAAATACTCCTTAACAATCGGAAACACACTAAACATCGAAAACCCCTTCAATGCCAAAATAATATGACATCCGGCTTCATCCATGACGTTCCGAATCAGCGTAAGGTTTTGACGAAGTAGTTTCTCCTCTAGTACAAAACAAGGAGACGGAATCTGAGAAAAATCTATAGACATAGCACAAATGGATTAAGGCCACAAAGTTAGAAAAATCATATTGGAAACATTTATTAAATTCAGCTTGTATTATAATAGGAAACCTACTACTATACAATTCTGTTTAGCCATCCATGAATGAGACAGAAGAATTTTTGCCTACTTTTATTCTATAAAGACAGCTCTACGTTATCGTATTATTAAGATTTGGACAAAACTAACAGTCAACAAACCATGAAAATTGGATTAGTACTTTCGGGCGGTGGAGCCCGGGGCATCATGCACTTAGGAGTCATCAAAGCATTGCAAGAAAAAGGCATACATCCTGATTATATTGCAGGTACGAGTGCGGGCGCCATTGCAGGCGCATTGATTGCTCACGGATATACCCCCGACGATGTATTGGGCATTCTACTAAAGACTAATTTCTTAAAATATATTCGTCCTTCATTCAATGGGCCTGGACTTTTGCGAATGCACAAAGCCGAAGAACTCTACAGAGAACTGTTTCCTCACAATAGTTTTGAAAAATTAAAAATCCCGCTATTTGTGGCAGCCACTGATATTGAAGCGGGTGAAATTGTGTATTTTGACTCCGGTGAACTCATCTTTCCTTTGATGGCATCTAGCTGTTTACCAGGTATTTTTGAACCTATTCGGTACAAAACACGGCTGTTTGTAGATGGAGCCGTCTTAAATAATTTACCCATAGAGCCTCTCCTTGATAAAAAAGTAGATATAATCATAGGAGCCAATTGCAATCCCTCCCTACAAGATAAGCCGCTTACTTCAACTCGCAATGTGGTAGAACGTAGCTTAATGCTAGCTGTCAGAAACAAAACCCAAGAGCGTCTCCGGCAATGCCACTTAGTCATTGAACCCAAAGACGTAGGAAGATTCGATATTTTTGATGTCAGAAAGGCCAGAGAGATATTCACTATTGGATATAGAGAAGTATTAAAATCGCCTGAGCGGCTTATGTACCTAGAAAAACTCCTCCTTTCTTAGAAAGCCCGTTCTAAGATTATTACGAAAAGAGACCAACTCCCGTTTTGTTTAGACCAATCGAGGGTCTTCTACTCCAAAAAAATAAAATAAAAATACTCTTTAAATTTGAATTTATTGTACTTTTTAAAGAAAATTACAAATATTAATATTCCAGTATTTTTATAATTTTACAGTGATTTAATAGCCCAAAAAAAATACAATACCCAAGAAATTTGCTCAAAAAAGCGGTTTTTAACCATATTTTCTTCGGCGTCTTACTTATTTACACTCTATTTTTTTTGAAAAATTAGACTTTTGTCAAATTTACTGGTTATTGGAAATATGATATAGTTTATTTTACTTTACGAGAACAAACATTTTCTTAACCTAACTAAATCTTTTTATGAATCCAAATTATACACTTTATCTTCTCCCCTCTTCTTAGTTATTCCTGTACATCGGAATAATAACATTTTATTTAGATTTTTTTGATTATTACATCGATCTTCTTCATCGTTGAAGAAATTCGATGAAGGCTGTGTATTGCTTTTATTTCCAAACAACAAACGTTGTTTGTTCGGTGTGCGCTTACGCGATTTTTAATAATTACTTACTCTAAACAAACTAAATCACCTTTATGAGGAAATCTTTATTTCTGAGCTTTCTTTTAGCCTGCGTTTCATGGATTTCTTTACAAGCCCAAGAGCGCAAGGTTACTGGAAAGATCACCTCGGCAGAGGACGGAACGCCCCTGCCAGGCGTGTCGGTAGTTGTGAAAGGTACAACCAAAGGTACCAATACAGACGCTGACGGTAATTACTCAATTATGGCTACCAATAGCTCTACTCTTGTCTTCAGCTTTGTAGGTACGCTTACTCAAGAAATCGGAGTAGGAAGTCGTTCGGCGATTGATGTAAAACTAGCTTCCGACACTAAACAACTCACCGAGGTAGTCGTAACAGCTATCGGGATTCAGCGTGAGAAAAAAGGATTGGGCTATGCAGTCACCAACGTCGGAGGAGAATCACTCCAACAACGCTCTGAGCCCGACCCCCTTAGAGCTCTTTCTGCTAAAGTCCCTGGGGTTACAATCGTAGGAGGAGGTGGCGCCCCTGGTCAAGCTACTAAAATCAACATTCGTGGTTTCAACTCCTTGACTGGTAGCACTCAGCCTCTTTTTGTAGTAGATGGTCTGATTACTGGACAAAAGTTAAGCTCATGGGGACAGAGCATATTTATTTTTTTTA
>VFQN01001603.1_pt1 | contig 37166 bp, 56 predicted proteins | sample 3512371 | NCBI WGS metagenome assembly VFQN01 (sample SAMN10412370, study PRJNA504923) | tailings metagenome | isolation source: Replicate 2 from Balatoc abandoned mine | place: Philippines: Itogon, Benguet | collected 2017-08-28
AGGTTCTGCAGCGCCTCCACCTCCCCGCCACCCCACCCCAGCCGCCCCGACACCCCATCACCCCCACCGCCGCCGCCAGACACCCCACCCCACCCGGGCCCACCCGCACCCCCAGCCCCGCCCCCGGACCCTGCCCCCTGCTCCAGCGTGGCCATGCGCAGGCCGTCCTGGTGCTCCCGCACCGCGTCCACCAGCTGCCGCAGCCGCTCCGTGGCCTCAACCATCAGCCGCTGCAGCTCGCCGAACGACCGCTCAACGTACGCCTCGCGCTCCAGCTCGCGCGCGTTCACCTGTTGGGTGGCACGCGAGGTAGGGATGAAGCCGAGTGCTCAGTGTTGTGTGGGTGACGCAGTAGACGAGGTATGGGGCCCAGGCAGGAGGGGGTTGCGTGGGGCACGGGGCATGGAGACATGGGGGCTTTGCGGAAGGAGTAGGGCCTCTGCCGGGCCGCGGCGCTGGGGAGAGGGCTGCTCGCCGAGGCGCCCGCCTCTCGGCCACCACTTGGCAGTTTACCGCAAAGGGACCTTGCCGCACGTGCTGTTCGTGCAAGCGGGGCACCGCATGGGGGCCTGCATTGCGCTGCCCACCCCCGCCAGCCGCCATCCCCACCACCACGGCGCACACGGACAGGCGTACCTGCACCGCCTTGGACGCCATCTCGATGCCCTCCTGCAGCCGGTCCCACAGCGCCGCCATGTGGCGCGCGAAGCCCGACGCGCACTGCGCCACGCCCACCATGAGCCCCAGCGGCCGGGGGGCGTCCAGCAGCAGGCCCGACACGGCGCGGCGCAGGAACTCGCGGTGCATGTCGATGACCTAACGGGGGAGGTGCAGGGGGGGAGGGAAGTGTTGCATTGATGAAGTTCAGGGAGGGTTGGAGAGAAGCGGCCAGGGCGACGCTGCAGTGTGAGGAGCTCGCAGAGCGGGTCGATGACCGAAAGGAGGCAGCCGAGTTGCTGGAAACGAAAGAAGAGTGAAGCACAGCACCGCAAGCCGGCATTCCTGTATGCGATGCGATGTACAAGCTAGCCAGGGGAAAGGACGCGTACCCGTCAGCCTAACGCCCAGATTACCGTACGCTTGCCAGCAACGTCCGTGCGCACCTGGTCCACGTCCGCCGCCCTCCGCGTGACGCCCTCCTCCAGGGCACCCCACAGCGGCTCCAGCACGTCCAGCGTGCCGTACCTGCGTGTCGGGGTGGGAGCACGGCCACAATCGCGATCACAAGGGCAGTACGCATGAGGCCCATGCGCGTGGAATCAGTCACGTCCTGACGTTCTAATGTTGACATCCATGCAGCAAATCGAGAGCCCTGCCAAACACGGCGGAGAGGCGTGCCGTGCAGTGCCGAACCGCATGCACAGCCTTGAGCGGTGTCCGTGAGGTCCCTTTAGCCTTTACCCTATCCCCATCACTGCAACTTATTGCACCCCCAGGACACGGCCCTAGCTGGGCCCATCCAACTGCCGGTCCCTCCACCCGCCCACATGCAAACACACACCTGAGCAGCTCCTGCACGGTGAACAGCAGCTGGTGGCACAGCGCGTGCGCAATGGCCACCTGCCGCTGCCGCGACGCCGCCGGGCCGCCTCCTCCTCCCCTTTCCCCTCCGCGCACCCCCCGCGCCCGCCACATGCGCTTGGTGTCCTGCAGCAGCACCCACGTGGCCTGCAGCTGCTGCTCGCAGCGCTTGAGGCCCCACAGGTGCTTGAACAGCAGCTGGTAGGCCTCCAGCTCCTCGCCGCCCACCACCAGGTTGGCCGGCCAGCCCAGCTTGAGGGTGGGCAGGAACAGGTCCCAGCCGGGGAGGTTCTGGTCGCCCTGCCCCAGGCGGCTCACGGAGGCGGGCGCGGCGGCGGCGGCGCCGGGACCGGAGGTCGCGCGGGCGCCGGCCGGTGCGGGCGTGTAGGGCGAGTCCATGCCCTGCGCGTGGTGCGCGTGTATGCGAAGTGCACATCAGTTGTGTAGTGTGAAAGCACCTGGGCAGAAGCTAGCACCCGGCTGGCCCTCGTAATCGGCTTGGCCCTAGCCCACTTGCATGGCCACAACGTTGTGGAGATTCGTGGGGACTCTATGCCCCGTTGGCAGCGTGGAACCCCTGTTTGCTGCTGTTATGCTGGCTAATTACCCACCGGGTGGCGGCCCGCTGCCCCGTCGGCGCCGGCAGCTGCCCCCAGCACGGCCCGCGCCAGGGCCTCCAGCGGGCGGGGGTCCATCTCGAAGCCCAGGCTGTCGGCGTGCGGGTCGGCAGCCGCCGACGAAATCTTAACCGCTGCGGGTACACGTGTGTAATGCATGGGGCCAAACTTGTGACGCAAGGCGGCCAGGTTGCGGTTGCATGCCAGTACTTTGGCAGGGCATTCCGGACGTGAAAAATGCAAGCACTTCTGTTGAAGGACACGTGCACCGCTTGCTTCCCGTGGCGAGAATCGCCTGCCCAAGCATGGCCATGCCCCGTGTCTCCCCTCCCCTTCCGCCCATCACGCACCCATCTCCATGAGCGACTGCAGGCGCGTCCTGTTGATGGCCTTGGCCGGCTTGCGCAGCTCCTCGTCAGCCACCTCCATCAGGGCCAGCAGCACGTCGCCCTGCGCAGTAGGGCACGCACAGTAAGATGCAGCAGAATCGCGCATCAATTTAGGACCTTGTACGCGCCGTACGACCTTCGCAAGCTCTAGGGTTGTGCTGCAGCCTATCCCACCACGCCAGGTACGACCAAAAGCACATGATAACCAACGCAACCGCAAGACAGAGGCCACTGCAGCAGCCGCGACACGGCCCAGCGTCAGCACAGCCCCTTGGCGGCTCGCTGGAGATGCGGGGCTCATCGGCCATGCACATCCTGCCATACAGTGCCGTACACTAGGCCCCAAATATCCCCCTGCCCACCCAGGCATCTCGCCCACATCCCCACCTGGTCCAGCAGGAAGAAATGCTTCATGGAGCGCAGCACAGCCACCAGGCCCGCGCCTCCTCCCCCTCCCCCACCGCCCAGCCCGCCCGGGCCTCCCAGCGCCCGCCCGCCGCCGCCCGCAGCCCCTGCTCCACCCCCGCCGCGCAGTACGAAGGCCAACAGTGCGCTGCTGGCCGCGGCGTGCGCCGCCTTGACGTGCTGCGCCAGGGCGGCGGGGTGCGCGGGGCTGTAGGCCAGCGGAGGCAGCGGGGCGGGCGGCGCACCAGCTGCGGCCGCGGTAGCGGACTGCGGCAGCGTGGGCTGAGCCACGGGCTGCCCGCACTCGCGCAGCACGTTCTGGTACTTGCCTGTTGCATATAGTGAGCACACAACAGACGTGTGTGAGTGCACGTCAGCTGGGCACAGCGGCCTCATGCTCTCGTCACGTGGCCGTCACCGGCCTGTCCCAGCCCCAGCAGGTTGTACTGTGTCCTCCCGCTCTTGGAGGCGCCTTGGCCCCCGTAGCGCCACGCCTCACCATCCTCCACCCACCCCACCACCACTCACCCGTCCGCAGGATGAGCTCCACGTACGGCAGCAGGAATGACGGCACGTCCAGCACCGCGCCTCCGCTCGCGCCCCCGCCCGATCCCCCGCCCTGCTGCTGCTGGCCCCTGGCCCTAGGGGGCGGCGTGGACAGCTCCATGGCCTGCGGGCCGCTGCTGGCCCCTGCCGCTGCTCCTTGCCCCCGTGGCCCCGCTCCGAGATCGTCCTCAACGCTGGCCACCCGCCGCAGTGTGTAACGCCCCGCCCAGTAGGACGAGGCGCGCACGGAGAAGGAGGGTGCGGCGGGGCCGGACGCTGGGCCGTCCTGCCGGAGCTCCTGCAGCGACATACAAGCGGCGTGCGTGAGTCACTGGCTCACTGCCCTGCTACGCCAGCCCCGGTTGGCCCTCCTGCACCGTACGGTATACGTAAACGGGCTGTCCTTACGACTACGTCGCACTAGAGCGGCCGGTCCAGGGCCCCTCTGCCAGTGCCAGTGCCTGTGTCCCTGTGCCCCGCTTCCCACCTGGTTCTCCTGCACCATGAACTCGTGGTAGGGGTCGTCCAGCAGCCCCTGCCGCAGCCAGCGCTCCAGCACGGCGCAGTAGGGCGCGGCGGCCGCCGTCAGCAGGTGCTGCAGCAGCGAGCGCGAGGAGCCGCTGCCCGCGCACTTGGAGTAGCGGTTGTACAGCATGGTCAGCAGACCTGGAAGGCGAGGAAAACCACATGTTCAGTTAATCTCTCCGCTTGTCTTGCGGCCGCTGAGCATGCCTTCACGGTACCATTGCAGACAGGAGCGCTCCTTGCCGTGCTTCCCACGTCAAGCCGCTCTTAGGCCTGTGCCACGCTCTCCTTTCTCCCAGGGTGCACCCAGTGCAGCTGCCAGGGTCCTCGGTCCCCTCATGCTCCCCTGCCCCTCACCCGCGGACGACTTGTTTGCCCGCGCCGCCTCCGCCGCCACGTCCGCCAGCAGGCGCAGCGCGGCGCCCGGCTGCTGCGCGTAGTAGGCCAGGCGCACCAGGTCCAGCCCCCCGCGCAGCAGCTGGCTCTCCACCATGGCCACCAGCACGTACCAGTCCTCCAGGTAGCCGCGCAGCGCGGCAGCCAGCGCGTGGGTCACCGTGCTGAGGGGCCGGGGGCAGGGAGGGCGGGAGGACGATTGCGGTGAGAGATACAGCTTGCGATGAGAGAGGAAGGATGAGGCAGGGGTGGAGGGGCGAGGTATGCCTGGGCGCTACACGCGGACAAGGCAGTGGGGGCAGGGCGTAGGGAAGAGGCTGCGGGAGGCCGGCTGTGCAAGGGGAGCTCAACGAGCCAGCGCTGTGCGCATGACATGTGCGCATGACACGGCTATTGCCCGGGTCTGGCTGTGTGGTGCCATTAAAAGCGATGCCGGTCCGTTCGCTTACCCGTAGCAATGTGCGGAGCGCGTCTCCACAAAGCGCTGTAGCACCACCACGTACTCACTGGGTGGGGCAGGGGCAGGGGGAGGGACAAGGGCCATTGGTGAACGTGGGGTAAGTGCAAATGTCCTATGAAGAGTCGCCTGGCTGCACGAGATGTCTCATGTTGACCAGGCCAACGTACGCCTCTCCCTTCACACTCGAGCACGCACCCAGTGTGAGCTCAAAACCTTCCCACTGTCCACCAGCTGCTTCCAGCCACTTTGCCGCTGCATGGTCAACCCCAGCGCCCGTGTGCGCCGATGCGCGTTGCAACAGCACGTGGCACACGTTAACGCACAGCCACATAAGCCCATAGTTTGGGCCCCTTACCAGATGGGCAGCAGCGGCCCCGCCCGCTCCCTCAGCGTGGGGTGCACGTCCTCCCGCACGCTGTACGACAGCACCAGGCCCGTGCCAGAACCGGCAGCAGCAAGGGAGGGCCCCGCACGCAGCAGCCGCGGCTGCACCGTGCGCCCCGCTGTGCCCAGGAAGGCGTCCAGCAGCTCCTCCAGCACTGCGTTGGCACCACAGCAGCAGCGCAGCCGTAGCGGTAACACACAAGCTGCTGCAGTGCCGCATGCCGGTACAGCGCAAGCTAGTGGACACCAGCAGGCTGAAGCAGGACTGAGGAGGAGAAGGCTGTCTACTGCGGCTTTGCATGCAACTATCACTCACGTGCTTTTTCGGACACCCGCAGCTCCTGGGGAGTCACCATGGCGAAGTCGGGCGGCGGGGCCGCAGGCTCCCCGCGCGCAGCGGCCTGCGGAACGGGGATACACAGGTGTCCAGCCTGAGTCGAAATGAAGGGGGGTTGCTTCGGCCTTGGCGTCTATCCATGCGCCATGGGCCCACATTGCTGTGCATAGGCATGACCAGCCGCATGCATGGACTTGGCTCAGCAGGCATTATCGCGCCTTACAAACAATCTGACGGGGCCGCGCCATCAACTGTGCACCCGTTGTGCATGCATGCAGGTCGGTTCCCAGGCGTGTGCTGGCCTGTCCCGCAGCATCCCAGCTCCTGCTCCACCCCACCTGCAGCAGGTCCAGCCCTGTGAGGCTGGGCCTCTGGTACTCCCACTCCGCCGCGCCGCACAGGTAGGAGTGCGAGGTGGGGTGCATGTTCTGCGCGTTGGACACGGCCCGGGGGTCGAACAGGTCGCCCGGCTGCGCCACCGCCGGGCCGCTGGGCGCTCCACCCTCCTCGGGCCTGGGGCCCGGACCCGGGGCAAAGTGCGCGGGTGGCCGCTGCGGCTGGGCGGCAGGGGTGGGGCCACCGGCAGCAGCGGTGCCCGGGCGGCTGTGCGGGAACTGCAGCTGCTGGGGCGGCAGCAGGTGGGGCGCCTCCTGGGGTGTAGGGGCGGTGGATGGCGGTGCCTGCTGCTGCGGCTGTTGCTGTAGCTGCTGCTGGTGGATGGGTGGTTGGGACTGCACCTGCGCGCGGCTGACCGCGGCCATGTTGTCGGACATGGAGGGGTTGTAGGACTCCTTGCGGCCCAGCGGGGACATGTAGGTGTCCTGGCGGCAGGAGGTCCATGGGGATGGGGATGGGGATCAGCTGTGGTAAGCGCATGGAGAGCATGGAAACTCCTCTCCAGTAGCTACACCGCTTGGACTAGACAGGGAACCAATGTGCTCTTATGCAGCTGTCCCCGCGTCCCAGCGACTGTGCGATCTGCACATGGCGAGTTTGGGTCCCCAGGCCGACACATCCCGCACGTTGCCTACCTGTGCCCCGTACATCGGGTTGTTGTACGCCGGGTGCTGCGACTGCGCTTGCGCCTGACCTTGCGCCTGTGCTTGCTGTGCCGCCTGCTGCTGCTGCTGCTGCTGCTGCAGCAGCTGTTGCTGCGCCTGTCCGCCCGACTGCGACGGCCGGGCAGCCGGCCCAGTAGCAGAAACGTGCGCACCCCCTTGCCCCGCGGCCTGCCCAAGCAGCACATGCTGTTGTTGCTGTTGCTGCTGCTGTAGATGGCCTGCGGTCTGACCCACTCCACTCGACGACGTCCGGGGCGCTTGGCCCGCTACCACCCCCGGGACGGCCCCTCCTGGCGGTGTGGTCCCACTGCGCACGCGTGCCGCAGCTGCACCGGCACCCGCCTGGGCTGCGTCCTTCAGCCCAGCTACCGGGAGCCCTTGCGGCTTCACACCTGCGGATCCGTTGGCCGTTGCACCTGCAGCCGTGACGCCACTGACGGTGCTACTGCCAGTTGCCCCCTGGACCCGTGAGCCTGACCCACCCCCGGAAGCACCAGGTGCCCACGGCGGAGGGCCCCCGGGGGCGCTTGTCCCCGTGGGTGTGCTGCTAGCGCTGCCCTGCCCCGGGACGCGTGGAGTGGTGCTGGATGATGGGGGCAAGGACTGGCCGCTGGTGCTGGTGCGCTGGGGGATGGACAGCTGCGCGGGTGGGCCACTGCGGCTAGGTGGCGCCGAGAAAGCGGTCAGCCCTGCCAAGCTGCCTGAGTTGGGGCCTTGGCTAGTCCTGCGCACATGGGCGTAAGTACCACCATCATGCATGAGCGTCCGCCAGAAGAACGCCCCAGCAACTCCCTGCGGCTGCGGAACGTGAAGCTGCGGTGCGTTGGGGCAGGGGGGGACCACAGTCACGTACCTGCGTGAAGGGTCAACGCCGGCTGCAGGCCGACTTGCCGGCTGCTCTGATGATCTCTTGTCACTCATCCTATCCTGTTCCGTTGACCAGAAGCAGGGGGATGCATACGTTGACTCCGGAGCCCATGCGCAAATATTTAAACCTCTCTCGCTGCAGGCTGGTACATAATGTATCTTACCGTCCTGTTCAGTTGCTAGCAGTTGCGTATGCCTAAATGTTGTCGCTGGCCTTTAGCCCCAATGGCCGAAGCCTTCCGTTCGCCTGGAGCCCTGGACCAGCACGTCGCCGCAGGGAATTGGTGCCACCTTGGGCCAACACTGCGTAACTATATGGTGAAAGGTCTGGCGGTGTTGTTGCGAAGGGATCGCTTGTCACAGCGCTCTTGCGAAGCCAACATTGTTAGGCGCCGCGCACGCCTCGTAAATGTCATCAGCATAAGCTATCTTCAATGATGAATACGTAGGTAATAACGAGGCACGTGTGAGCGCGGCGACGCCCTTTCCTTCGTTCCCGCCACTCGTACTTGGCGCAACACAAGGACCAAGCCTTGGACACCCTCCCATGCTTGAGGAAGGAACAAGACGATAAGACGTGGATGTTGGACGGTCAGCAACGGCAAACCGGGGGCCTTCAGCTGCTTTCTCCTAACCGCCCTAACCGTCCCCAAATTTACCTCTCGCGTCAACAATTACTTGTGGCAAAACTTAAAGCAACCACTACCCACTATTTGCATGATAAATACACATATAATGTTGGTCTTAAGTTACCCTTGACCAGTGCCAGGTGGTGAGGCTAGCTGAGGAGCCATGGACACGGCCGGCGTGCAAGACGCTGGCATGGCGGCAACGCTGGACGTGTCCAAAGGATTGACACCTCACTATTACTTCAATTTTGGGTAAGGCAGCTCGGGGTTGGGGCAGCACAACGTTCAAGGTAGCCTTGGACACGAGCGGACGCGAAGGGGTGCCAGCGGTCGCAGGGGCACCCAGAAAGGGACCCAAGTGCGGCGCGGATGTGAATACTGATCAACATTGAGTGACTAGAAATGTTGCTCCTCCGCCCTCGCGCTGCATCGGGCGTTCGCGTGCTAGTGCGACGGCATACCGATACCCACAAGCCCAGCGTGCTGAGTCAAGCCGAGGCTGCCTTGCGCTGTGCAATGATTCCTCAACTTTGCATACTGCACACCCATAAGAATCTGCTATTAATTTCATGCGTGACATGTTCCATGTCTTCAATGTTCAATCCCCTTGCCTCACTTGCCGCGGTCAACCCTCCCCTCTTCCAAGCCACACCGTCACGTCCCTGCACTTCAGCCTTTCCGTGACCGTGCAATCACAGGCATGTTCCCCGTCCCTAGTCCACTTACATAAACCGTTCCATCCATCCCCACAGAGTGTACCTGCAGGTAGTGGGGGAAAGGCGCAGCACGAAGGCCGAGGAGCGCGTGCTGCATTTCGACCTCAATTTCGGGGCGCTCAAGCTCCTGCAGAAGGAGAGCCTCAAGCTCACAATTAAGCTAGACATCATCAACCAGGTGAAGTTAGGCGCACTTACCTAACGCATGGCCGCCGTGGGTTAGGCGCACCACCTGCTACTTGGCCGCCTTGCGCCGTTGATGCTTTCCTACGACACGTTCTGCGTCGTTGGCTTATCAAGCTGCCGCCTGCGACGCGCACAATGCCACGCATCATTAGCCATGCCAAGCCCCCAAACCTCTTGTACGTACGGTCACCGTGAGGCACGTGACACCAGTCCGTACTGACATGCCCGCTCCTCCGCCCTGCACCACCAACCCATTCTTCCCGCCTGCCCAGGTCATCTACGATGAGTCCGAGCCGCGCACGGTGCTCATCTCGTGTCACGACGACAGGCGCTACCTGCTGGACTTCCAGAACGCGGAGGAGAACCTGGTGTTCAGGTGGGGGCAGTAGTGGATCTGCTGCTCTGGTGCTGGGCCATGCCGTGCAGCTCTTCTATGCATGGCTACCTAACGCCTGACTGTTAACGCCTGGGTTAGGGGGGTTGAGTGACTGCAGTTCCGGCTGCTGCCTTCACATTGCTACACTGCCCTGGCACGGTCGGCATTCTGCCAAGCAGCTCCCTCATCCTAGTTGCTCCAGCTACCGGTTTTCCAGCTCACCTTTTACCGTCCGCCCTGTGCTTCTCCAACTGCAGGACCGCCTACGCGGCTGTGGTGGACAACTCGTTCGACATCAGCCGCTTCAACCGCAGCCTGCTCATGAAGGGGCCCGTGGCCAAGCGGGCCATATCCGGCTTTAAGGAGCGATACCTGGTGAGCGAGGATTAGGGCCACTGACTGTGCTGCTAACGAGCCTGTGCTGCATGCGCCGCTCTGGTTTTACACGCTTCTTGATACGCACGCATGCTGCATGCCAATATTGTGGTATCGCATGGCTCTTGCTCGCCTTATCAATTGCTCCGGTTAAGCACACATGGTGCAGTGGGCAAATTGGGGGCACAGGCGTCCAGCTCCCATACCCCGAGTATCGTACCCACAAGGCAACGTGCCCCCCGGCTGCCCACCTCCAGATCCTGGTGCCCCGCAAGCTGTTCATCCTGTCCACCAAAACCTCCATCTTTCCGCGCTCCGTGCTGTCGCTGCTGGACGCTAACCCACGGTGCGTGTAGCGGGGCCTTGGGCACCCAGCCGAGGGCTCCACTTGACACTCGGACCGACAGGCACTTCAGACGTGGACAAGCACAACAGTAACCTTGCCTTTCGTAACACCTCAGGATAACCACACTCCCTCTCGCACAGCTGTACCTACTGCCGCTGCATTCCCATCTTCTCCTTGACCTAGCTGACCCTTTTGCACAATTCTCCTTCTGCCTTTGGCCGCAGCTACGATGAGGCCCGCGGCACGGTGCACCTGGACGTGATGGGCAAGGAGTACGTGTTCAGGGCCGACAGCAAGGAGGAGACCATGGAGTGGTTTGTGGCGCTGGCATCGGGCTGTGGCTTAGCGTGAGTGGGGGCGCGGGAGCATTGGCCAGGGCCATGGGGGAGCAACGGGGCAGCGCTGACAGCGCCATAAGCGCCGGGCAGCCTGCCACCCTCACCGTAGCCACGGCGTCACTGCTGCACGCCGTACATTATGCGTTGCAGAACTGCCTGTTTGACCCATGCGCATCTCAATCCTGCAGCTACGTTACCTCTCTGCGTCCTGTCACTCTGTTGCAGGCCGGTGTTTGTGGAAGATGAGGAACAGCCCGCCGGTCCAGGTGCAGACATGCCCGCCTACGCCCGCCCGCCCTCCACCGCCTACCCCAGCCCACGCCACCCAATGGACAGCCCCGGCCCGCAGCCGCGTATACCGCTGCCCGGATTCCACCACCAGCAGCAGCAGCAGCAGCACCGCCCCCACACCCCGCCACGGCCCCAGAGCCCCCGCACCGCCCACTTCCACTCCTCGCCCGGAAGCATCCGCGGCGAGCAACCCAACGACTACCCCCACCACCAACCCACTCCCTCACGCGGCGGCAGCTACCGCCCTACCTCCGGCGGCTCCCCTGCTACCCCCAACCACGAGGCGTACGGCAACAACGGCCCATACAATAGGTACGGCAGCGGCTCTGACGCGGCTTCGGAGCGCACCGTCAGCACGGGCAGGCCGTACCCGTCCCATGGTGCCGGGATCCTGCCTGCCCCCGGTGGCCGGGCGGGCAGCGTCAAGACCTTCAAGCAACAAGTGCTGCACCACGCCAGCTCCTTCCGCCGCGTCGGGAGCGTGCCCCTGCCCGGCATGACCTCCCGTAACGCCAGCAGCGGCATGCTGCCGTACGGATCCTCCCCCGGTGGCGCCGTACGGGGCATGGCGGCGGGCAGCGTGGCGGCGTGGCACGCCACCGGAAGCCCCAGTGGCGGCGGCGGCAGGGCCCCCAGCATGCAGGACGGGATGAGCGGAGAAGGCATGGGCTACGCCGGGCCTGTGCCGCTGGGGTCTCCCCTGTCTCGCAGCCCCAGCGTGTCGCCCGGCCGTACCGCGCGTAACGGCAGCATGCCCGGGCCGCTGTCGCTGCGCGCGGGTCTGGTGCGCAGCGGGCGCAACGGCAGCCTGCCGGGCCCCGCCCACGTGCCGCCGCAGCCCACAGTGGACGTGCCGTACAGGTTCGAGGTGAGGCCGCATTATGCGTGCACCATGCGGCGGCTGGTGTGACTGCTATACTTGTAAAGCTCGGATGGGACGGCTGTGTTGTGCAGAGGAGCAACGGACACGGTGCGTTACTAGCCAAGCAGCCCTGTGCACTACCAACAGGCGCAGATCTTCCCACCAAATGCAACGGCTGACGCCTTGTGCTTTTACCCCCTTGCTTCTCGGCAATGCAGGAGGTCGGAGCCCCCGCGAGCCGCTCCACCTCCCCAGGCCACGCCAACGGCCTGGTGCGGCCCACGCACGCCACCGCCCGCGGCATCCTGCGCGAGAAGTCCAACACCTCCCCCTGGATGACCGACATCGTGGACACACCGCCGCCGCCGCCGTACTCGCCCCAGCACGCCATGCCGTACGGCCACGGCCCCCAGGACCACGCGTGGGAGTCCGACGCGTCGGCGGAGCAGCAGCAGGCCGAGTACGACAGGGGCTACCGCGACGCCATGCAGCGTCAGAGCGACCCGTACGGCGCAGCGAACGAGGACGCCTACCAACAAGGCTACCAAGACGCTGAGATGGACGTGCACGACGCGTACCACCACCAACAGGGCATGCCACGTGGCGGAAGCGGCGGCGGCGGCGGTAGGCACCATGCCGACAACCAGCCCCAGCAGGGCAGGTCACCAGGAGGGCACGGCAGCCGCGGCGGCGTCGGCAGCGGCGGAGGCGGTGGTATCAGCAGTGCTAGCAGCACCACCAGCAGCGGCAGCGGCCGCCGCAACCCCAGCCCGCTCGGCGCCCGCGCCTCCAACCGCCCGCCTTCCCTGCCCACCGTGTACGAGCGGGAGACGGACGACAGGGAGGCACACGTGACTGAGGAGTACAGCGTACAAGGCGGCGGTGCTGCGTACGGCAGGGAGGCTGGCCATGGGCGCCGTATGACCAGCCCGCCCCGGGCCCGGCCCAGCCCGCAGCAGCAGCCGCAGCAGCCAAGCGCGTCGCCAAACACTGTCACCGGCAGCGGCGGCGGCGGCAAGTACGGGAGCAATGACACGGCTGCGGATGTGCAGGGCTCGGCCGCGTCCCCTCGTGCCGTGGCCAGCAGTGTGGGCCAGCCGGCGCCCGACCCCTTCAAGCTGCTCAACGACATCCAGGCCCGGCTGAGGTGCCTGTCCGCCGAGTCGCACGCTGCGTCCGAGGCAGCAGACCTTATGAACAGGCTGGGCGGCGTCAACGGCATCGGCATGGGCAATGCCAACGGCGGTAATGCGGTGCATGGGAGCGCTGCAGCTGGGGCGGCGCAGCAGCAGCAGCAGCCACAGGGCGTGCAGGCCGGGGACCAGTACGTCGCCCCTAGTACGGGTGGACGTACGGCACCTGTGCCGTGGTCTGCCGTACCGCTGCCGTACCATGCGCCGAACACGACAGGGGAGACTATCACCAGCCAGTGGCTGAGGGACCGGACCACCTCTGCCTGGAGCACGGGTGGGTTACAGGGGCGGTCAAAAGCAGGAACATATGACGGTCCTGTGCTGCTACTAGCGGGCCATGACATGGTTTGCGCCAAAGCATCATGCCTCTTGCCGGCACTGCCCATGTCACTTCCGACACCCAGCCCTTCCTTGGTTGTGTGCCCCTTGTGCCTTGCCTTGGCTGCTTCGCTTTGTCCTCCTAACATCCGCAACCTACACCCGACTCCCCAACAGGCACAGCAGACTACAACGCGATGGCCGACCTGGCCCCGCCCGCACCCCAACAGCCGCACCTCCAGCCTGGGTCCGCCCCCACCGGCCCCGCCGCCACGGCCTTTCTCGCCACCCTGGCCGACATGGCCGGCCCGCAGCAGGGCACGTGGGGCACGGCGGGCGCACGTGGCACGGCGGTGTGGCGGCCGCCGGGGGCCTCCGTCATGGGCGGCGGCGGCGGCCGCGGCCCCGGCGGCTGGCGGGCGCGGGCCGAGGTGGAGGACTCCCCCTGCCTCAAGCCATCCGTCGTCAACAGCCACAACAAGTGCGTGCCTTTCATGCTGTACATACCTGCCAAGCCATGTTAACTGTGCCCTGCTTACGGCGATACAGTGCGTGTTTCCTGTCGCTTGCCCAGCTACTCGTGCCAAGAAGCAGGATGCTGACAAACACCTCGTTTGTGCTCCTCCACCTCCCCCTTCTCCCAGGTACCTCAAGAGCCGCACGCAGGGCTCTGCCGACCAGCAAGGCGCCGTCAACCGCCTGCGCTCGCCCTCCTCCGCCACCACCACCCCGTCCAAGACCGCCAACGGCTCCACGCCTCCTCAGCCCCGGCGCTCCGTGGCCGACGCCACGCGGGACGCCCTGACCGGCCACCGCAAGAGCATGACGCTGCTGGCGTGGACCTTCTCCAACTACGACTCGCTGCTGCGCGACACACGCAACATGGAGCCACAGGTGCTGCTAGCTGCCGCTGAGGACGCGGCAGGTGCAGCTGCAGGGGCCGCGGAGTCCGATGTGGAGGATGGCGGCTGGGCGCAGGGCCGGGGCCGCAAGAGTAGGGCCGGGCCGGGTGTGAGGGGCGAGGATGAGGGGGGAGGAAAGGAGCAGCAGCAGCAGCTGTGGCGGCGGGAGCGGATTGCGTCGGCGCAGATGGAGTGGATGAAGGCCCGGGCTGCGCAGCCGGCGCTGAGGTGGCGGCCGAGCCGGCTGCACAGGCGGAGCGAGTTGGTGGGCTTGGCTGAGGAGGAGGAGAGGGAGAGGGAGGAGCAGGAAGAGGAGGAGGAGGAGGACAGGGGCAGGCAGGAGAGGGCCGGGAGCAAGGAGGTTCAGATGGGTACCAGGGCGGCAGCCGGCCGGGAGGGCAGTACGGCGGGTCCCAGGAAGTCGGCTGCTGGCAAGGAGAGGAGCGGCAGCAGGGGCGGCGGTGACGGGGCCGGCGTCGGCCTGGGCTGGAGGAGCGGGAGGGAGGAGGTGGAAGAGATGGATGGTGTGGAGAGCGAAGAGGAGAGGGAGCAGCGCGGCCGTGGGGCTGCTCGCTCGCGGCAGCAGAGCAGCGCGCCTTGGCGGAGCGAGCGCCAGCAGAGTCACGGCCGGCATGGGATGCACGACCATGGCGACGGCGGATTGGAAGACTACGAGGATCAAGGGTACAACCATCGCTCCCAGGACCAACAACAACACACCGGTCGCGGCCAGCAGCAGCCGCTTGAGTCCGAGTACAGCGACGTCCAGGCCCAAGGCTACAGCGAGGCCGATAACCCCGAGCACGACCAAGATCATATTGAAGACGGCCGTTACGACGAGCCGGCAGGCCGCCGCCCCTCGCACGCTGCAGCCCCCGACTGTCGCGCGCCCGGGCGCCACGCCCGCAGCAGGAGCACCAGCCCTAACCCACCTGCGCCAGCTGCCGCGCAGTCCACGTCCCAGCGTCACGGCCGCAGCCACAGCGCCCACCCCAGTTCAAACCCCAATGGCGCCACCCGGACGGTGAACGGCAGGTCTGTTGCGGTCCCCCTGCCGCCCGCCCGCCACGACCGGTCGCTGTCCCCCGCCCGCCCGCGCGGTGCGTCCAGCGCCGGTGCCAAGGAGGCCCAGCTGCGGGAGAGGGACGTGGAGCGGCAGTGGGGCGGAGCGGAGGGTGGTGGCCGCAGGCGGCGCGAGAGCGGCAGCAGCACCAGCAGTGGTGGTGGCGGCAGTCGCTATGAGGAGCTGCTGCAGCGGCAGCACGGCAAGGCCGGCCTCCGCCCGCCCGCGGGCTCGGTGGGAGGAGCGGGTGTGCCGTCGCGCAGCGCCAAGGCACCGAGCAGGGCTGGTCCGGTGCCTGTGCAGGAGGGCTCATACGAGGACAGCCACCGCGACCAGGAGCGTAACGCGTACCAGCAGCAGCAGCAGCAGCGACAGCACGCTGACAGGCGGCCAGGACGCAGCGTTGACAACAGGAACCCACGCGACGCGGCCGCCGACCACCGTACCTCCAACTCGGGTGCCAGCGATCTGGGCTCCGAGTACTACAGCGGCGATGCTGCCCCTGTGCCCGCTCCTGTGCCACGCAAGGGCTCGCGTCACACTAACGCTGACTCCGCGTCCCAACAGCAACGCCACCCGTCCCTCATCTCCCACCACGCGGACCATCACTACGACCTTAACCCCAGCTTACCTGCCTACGCCTCAGCGCCGCTCCCGCCCTTCCCGCCATCCAACCCGCTCCCCCACACCTCCACACCCCCCAACCCCTCGGACTCCATCCACCACTCCCGCATCTCCCTGAGCGACTTCGCCACCCTCGCCGCCTCCACCGCTGACCCCTCCTCCACCTTCCCTACCACCCCCCGCGCCAGCCGCCCGGGCAGCCTGGCCACCGCTGCCCCTAACCCACAGCCCCACCATGACCCCCATTCCTCGCCTGCTCCCTCTCACACCCCCGCCGCCACCTACACCACGCCCGTGCAGGCCCCGGGTACCACCCGCGCCTCCTCCCCTCCCTCTGCCGACGGCTCTGCTATCATTGAAATGCAGCAGGACATCTCCTCCCTCATGCCAGGCATGTCCCTGGTGCTACGCGTCAAGCGCCCCGCAGCCAACCAGCCCACATCCCTGCCTTCAACCCGCGGCACCAACACCCTCTCCCAGGGCGGCGCTCCCCCCTCGCCCCGCTCAGGCTCGGAGCACGGCCTTACGCCTCAGTCCCACACGCGCCTGGGCAGCACGGCCGGAGGGGCTGCATCGGAGGACGGCGCTTTCGCGTTCCGTGCGGTGCCTGCCCCGCCGGGCACGCCGAGCAGGCAGCAGGCGGGCCGGTACGGCTCGCCGCCACCGGCACGTGGCAGCATGGGCGGCAGCTCCGTCGGAGGCAGCGTTGGCGGTGCAATAGGCCCAGGAGTAGGGCTAGCACCCGGCAGCCCGATGCAGCTGGGGCAGCTGTCGAGGATGCTGCAGGAGCATCTGTACGGCAGGGGGTCGGTCTCCAACGTGCATGACTCACCCAGGAGCGACAGGCAGGGCTCTGGCACGGGCCACGTCAGGGCGGTGGGGGTGTCGGTGGCGGGGGTGCAGTCGCCGCGGAGCAACCAGGGCCCGGCGTCTGCTGCCGGGGCTGCGGCAGCCCGCCCTGTGCCGGCTGGCTACGGTTACGCCGATACTTACCGCCCCATCGACAACCCCCTCTTCCAAGCCTCTCCTTCGTCCCACGCTCAGCTAGATGGCTACAGCGGGGAGGCAGACAGCGACGGATATGCCGACATCAACGGTCAACATTCGGCCACTGACAATGGCCGCACCAGCGGGCGCAACAGCGCGAGGGAGTACGGCGCCGCCGGCATGGGTATGAGCAGCTACGTGGCGGCGGCGGCTGTGGCTACGGCTGCCGCAGCAGCAGCGGACGCTGCGGCGGCTGCCCGCCAGGCCGGTAGTGTGGCGTACGGCGCCGGCGGTGGCGCTACGGCGGCGGACGACCAGGGCGACCTGGCGGCGCTGCTGGCGGCGCTTCAGGCCGCCGGCCTGACCCTGCCCATGGATGCGGCCACGGCGGCAGCTGTCCTGTAAGTGCCATACGGTCGTGCGTCATCTTACACCCGCCTGACATGTTGCGTTTCCTGCAGCTTTTCGTGTGGGGTTCTTCGTCCTGCGTTCCCCTTGCACGTGCCCCGACCTCTGGTATCCCTGTCCCCCAAACGCAGGTCCAACGTCTCTCCCCGCTCCCCCCGCTCTCCGTCGCCCGGCCCCTCCCCCGCGCCAGCCCCCGCCTCCCCCCGGCGCCCCTCCATCGCGCGCATAAGCCCCGAGTCCTCCCGCTGTATCCAGCACGCAGCCATGGTGGCAGCGGAGGCCGCATCCTCTGCCGTCACAGAAGCCATGTCTGCACTCAGCCGCATGCGCTTCACATCCACCACACACAACGACCGCCCCAGCAGCGGCGGCAGCGGCTACGGCTATCCTGGAAGTGTGGGCGGCGGCGTAAGCGGCGGCGTGGATGCGGGTACGGCGGCGGCAACGCTGTCAGCCCTGGGCTGCGGCATGGGCAATGCGGAGCTCGCAGCGCTGGCAGGGGCCCTGCAGAGTAGTGTTGGCGTGGAGATGGGGATGGGCATGGGTACGAGTGGTGGTGTGGTGGCTGCAGAGGCTGGTCGTGGGGACCAGGCGGTGCTGGTTGGGAGCTTTATAGACAGGCTGGCCAGGAGGGATAGCGCCCGGGGAGCGGCGGATGGTGCAGAGGGAGCGGCTGTGGGGCTGGGAGGTGAGGCTGGGGTGGCTGACAGGGGCGAGGGGCAGACGCGGGCGTACCGCGGCAGCTCGCTGCAGTCGATGCTGCAGCTGGTCAACGCTGGCGCGTTGACCAGCGATGAGTTCCTGGCCAACCTGGCCAAGGGCGGGCTGCGGTCTGTGCTGCGGCAGCAGCAGTCGTAGCCAGTTACTTTCGGCTACAATGATACTGTGCACCTGTGGCATAGCGGAACGCAACTTGGCACGTTGACATACCTGGCTTTGCTGCCCTGATGCGGAACATGCGCTTGAATGTGGCATTTGTGTTTGGCGCTCCACTAGTGTGTACATAGTACGGTCGAGAATAATATGGTGTTGGTGGCGTGACTGTTGCCACTGACACAGGGGCATCCGCGCCAGTTCGCGAGCCTTTGTCCACTAGGCATGACCGACAGCACCGTCGGCAGGGGGGAACCATGCCCCTGACTTTGGGTGTTGCGCATTACGTATAGCATGTTGCACGATCTCGAGAGTCCACGGGCACTTCGCACTACCAGCTGCTGCTTACAAATACCTGCTGACGAAAACGTAAGGACTGGACAATGGCCCGCACGGCAAGCCATGTAAGAACGACCCTCACGTCCAGCACGTTTCTATGCTTAAGACAAGCTCCTGTGGCCACAGAAGGGCATATCTCTGGCAGCCCCAGGATGCACCCTGCAGGTCCTGCCTGACAAAGCAACAGCTTTGTACGCCCAGACGACCGGCCCCTCCAACCCCACGCCACCACAAGTTGCCGAAGGCACACGCAAGGATGCAAAAGGGAGGCTCATCAGCCACTCACTCTACACTTGAACCATGCACGCAGTACGTCGGTGCAAACACCATTACCATTACCGACCCCCACCGTGCAACTAGGCACGGTATACACCAAGCCCATGCATTTGGCTGCCCACATGTCTCTCCATGGTGCAAAGTGCTTCCGTCCGGGTCCCAAGAAAAGATGTGCAATCCCGCCACACCCGTCGGAGGCTAATGCGTCAGGCGTCAGGCCCTCCTTCCTCGCTACGGTAATGCTTCAGTCTGTCCTACCCAAGAACAAGCCGCAACGCAAGGCCGATAACCTCTTTTCCTAGCTCACCCAGCGCGCTCAACGGCCTCGCCGCCTTGTAGGCCCTCCGCCCACACCACAGCCCAGCTGCATGCCCCTCTTTGCCTCCTTGCCCGCCAACACCCCTCCCCCACAAGTCCTCCAAAGCTACCGGCTGTCCTGCTCGCCGACCGCCAGGCCCCAACCCACGCCCACACCCACCCCTCCCTCGCCCATCCCCTCACATGATGGTGCAGCACCTCCCCTGCGCCTTTGCGTGCGCCTTGAGCTCCTCCAGCTCCCGCACCGCCTTGTCCCGCGCCGCCTCCGCCGCCGCCACGCGCTGCCGCTCCTCCGCCAGCGCCGCCTGCTGCGCCACCAGCAGCGTCTCCAGCGCCTCCTCCATCACCTCCACGCGACCCAGCAGGCTGCCCCCGGGCGCAGACCGTGTGCTGACTGCGCTGTCGCCTCGCGCGGTGATGGCGACCTGAACCAGTGATGGCGGCGCACATCAACACAAGGCACAAGGCATAAGCCTCACAGCCGCCCCACGCTGGTGGGAAAGCGCAGGGTTACAACTGTAGCGCTACTTGGTGCCTCAGCGGCATGCATGATGCGGGATTAGGATTGCAGTTAGCTGTCACTCACGGACCAGCGAGGGCTGTACGTGCTGCAGCCGGAACCAATGCAAGTGCGCCTAAACAGGTGCAGATGTGGGCCCATTGCTGCCGCATGCCCTGCAAGCGTTCCCCACCGGCTCGTGCACCCCTGAAGGGACGCTACCATGCCCACAGGAACAGGGTCCCGCACGTGGCACTCTGCTTGTCCACCCCAGGGGCACACCTGCGCTCGCAACCGCTCCGACTGCGCGGGCAGCAGCGCCTCTATGGCCTTGATGCGCTCCACCAGCGTGCGGGAGCGCATCTCCGCAATGGACGTCAGCTGCGCCGCCACGCCGTCCGCGGCGGCCGCCACGGTGGCCGCCTCGCCGTTGCCCTCCGTCGTGCTGCCCTCGCGCCGCCTGCTCGGAACGCGGCAGTGAGTAAAAAGCCGGACATCAGTACCAACACAAGGCTGGGGTGACGAGCAGGATCGGAAGGGCGTTGGCAACAGCGTGCAGACTGGGTCGCTGGCTGCAAGCCCCACCGGATCATGCTTCCTTGGGGCGAGTAGTACGCCGACGTGGTCGGCTGCAGCCCCGCCGGCACCACCCGCTCCTGCCCCGCCGCCGCCGCCACGCCATCCGCCGCCGCCGCCGCCGCCGGCGCTGCACGCACGAAGCTGCTCGCTTGCCCGAAGGACGTGGCGGGCTGGGCCTGGGCCGCCGCCGGGGACTGCCCTGTGCGCAGGGCCTCCAGGTCCAGCCCCAGGGCGGCCATGCGCTCGGTGTCGTTCCAGGGGCCCACGTCGTCCAGCAGCGTGCCCTGCGACTTGCCGCCCAGCCACGTGGGGATGGCGTCCTCGTCCACCCACTTCTTCAGCGCGTCCATGTAGTTGGTGCCCAGGATCTGCGTCATGGATGCGTCAGCGTGACTGTTGGGTGCATGCCGGAAGTCATGCAGCGAGCAGCGAGCGTATGGGTACGCGTAACACGAGAGGAAGCCGTATGGGTGGAGAGGGAGCTTGAAGGCTGGAGGCGCAAGCGGGACAAGGAGTGGGTGGTATCGCCAAGGCGGAGCACGGTGGTGAGCCATGCTTAGCGTGCCGTGCGGTGCCAACTGCTACCCGGAGCTGGCGGGAAGTTCAGAAGCTAAAAAGGGTGAACCGCAATACGGGACGTGGAGATACGGTACATGCGTGCCGCGAGGCACAGGATGTGCTGGCGCACCTCGATCTTGTCCTGCGTCCGCTTGTCGATCATGCCCTTGACGATGGCCCACACCCACTGGAACACGGTGGGCGCGTTGATGATGCAGATGTGGCCCAGCATCTCGGGGTAGTTGTCCTGGTCGGTCTTGGTGAACTTGCCCAGCATGTTGCGCACGTTGGCCGTCAGGTGGCTCATGCCCACGCCTGCGCCGCGCACAAACAGCCATGGCCATACAGCACACATTCCGTCCACGTGAGCGCTTCGCCTGACGATGATAGCAGGGGCCACCTTGTGGCAACCCCCGGAAACCGACCCGCGCGACCGCAACGCGTCTTTCGAGACCCTGCCTGTCCATGCTCGTCTGGGTCGGAGCACATGACTGTTTCCCCCTAGCTGCCGCTCCTTTTCCGTGTGCTTCCACTCTGCCCACAACACACTGCACATCGCCGAAACGCCTGACGCAGGCTGCACTCCAGATAGCATGCGGCCCGCGGCCCCCCGCCCCCTGCCCAGCTAGCCCCACCTCGCACGTCCATGATGCCGAACGTCTGGTCCACCTTCCGTCCCGCCAGGCGGCTGGCCACGGGCATGATGACCCGCACGCAGCGCTCGTACTCCTGCACGTGGAACTTGAACATGCGCTCCTCCGTGGTGCACGCCATGATGGCAGGCACGTTCACCTTGCCGATCAGCTGGATGTAGACGGGCCGCCCCTATGGGGAGCAGGTGACCCGGTGCAGCCGGCGCATGCACAGAGGCCGTTCAGTTTGGAATGCGTGGCTGCCAGCAATTATTGTGTCGCCCGTGGTCCAGGCCCTCTGGCCCGTCGAATCGGCCGCACGGGTGTGTGTTATGACAGGCACCGCCCTCGGCGCCGCCCCTCGCATGCTCGTGCGCGGACATTTTGTGCAGCTTGCTGCCACCCATAATCTTGCCCAGTAGCGTTTGTCACTGGCTGCTAATCTTCATGTGCACCATGTGGGTGGAGCTGGGTGCAGCCTGCTGCTGCCACCCACCATCTTGTCCAGCTTGTGGTAGCCCTGCGGGTACGCCTCCAGGAACTTGTCCCGCTCGTTGAAGTAGAAGTCCGTGAGCAGCGTGTCCACCTGGTGCTCCTCGCGCCACTTGACGTGGTCCGAGAACATCTTGGTCGCCTGCGTGCGGGTGAGGGTGCCCCACACCGGTGTACCCAACAGTTGAAGAATACCGCCTCCCCTACAGGTACGCCAGCCTAGTCACTGCTGCCGTCTTGTGGGACCAAGCCCCACTCAACGACCAAGGACCGTGAGAAGGTGCGGGTGTTGAAGCGTCTAGCCAGCAGGTATGTGAGCAGTTAGTTGGTCATGGCCGCTCACAAAAGTCCATGTGGGTCGGAGGGTCCTCCAGCGCCACCCTGGACCTACCTTGTCATAATCATAGCCACGGGCTCGCAGGAATCGTCTGAGCATGTAAAAGTCTGCACATCGGGGCATCCACAGGGCAAGGGGACAGGGTACCTTTTGAATTTAGCAGCACATGGCTACCCCAATGCCCCCCAGGCAATCAGCCCTAGGCGCTGTGCAGGCCCAGTGCCAGTACGACACTGTCCGTCGTGGCCCAAGCTGCAGGAAAAAGCTGCCTAGATGTTGTGCATGAACGGTAGTCCCCAGCAGCACAGGGCAAAGGAACAACAGTGCTGCACATAACCATGCTTGGCAACTGGCGCACTGCCGTCTGCCAAGCACTGCCGTGCGCAGGGCATTGTGGCAGCACGGAATCCTGTCAGACCACGTGGCATTCACGTGCAGCGAGTGTGCGGGGCCATCCGATTGCAAGTTAGCACCATCTATGTATACGAGACGGCAAGCACCTTGTTTACAGTGATGACTGTGGGCCCCATGGCAGGAGGGCAGGGCCGCCTGCTGCCCCCTGCTGGCCCTGGCCGTGTGCTGCCCTGACCAGCTGCAACACACAAGCGACCCCCACTGCTACATCTCGTACAGGTACCCTTCCTTGATCGGCGTTAGCAGCAACCAACTCAAGGTTCCTTCCCTTCATAACCTACCATGCTTGTCCGCATTGTATATTCCTTCCTGAACTAGTCGCCTCCGAAACAGCTCCACATATGTTTCCTACAGTTATCAGTTGTGCGCTTAGCCTGATCGTTCCATGGTTCTGGGTGAGCACCTTGACCGAGCATGTCCTGCTGCCAGTACCTGCTGCTGCGCGTTTAACCCCCAGTCATCCACCACGTCTTCGATAGGGTAATCACAGAGGCCATCAAATCTAAGTAGATCGGTATGCAGAGGAACTTTTGGAGGTCGCCCCGTGTTTGCAGTGGTTCTGCTGGGCCTCGCCATGCTAGGTACGCTGGGGGTCGCCATATCGGGGGCTTCTTCAAGCCTTACGTATGGAAAATCTACGAGGGGCTCCGTGGCTCACGCCTAGTCTCCAGGAACAAGGCTGCAGGTAAGAGGTGATGAGGCGAAGTCCAACAACATTCTCGGTGATGCGCGGATTACAGTAACGTTGTCAGCAAACAAGTCTGGCAATAAGCTGATGCCACGGGTTTCCGGTAACTGTCACAAGTCTGCTGACAACAACACCTGTCCGTTGCCGGTTTGGCCTGCCTGAATGAATTGCCCCCCAGTGCACTCTCGCTCGCTCACCACCTCTCGAGCCTTCACCACCTCACCTCACCAAAACATGCAACGGAAGAAATAAGATGCGCCTGCACACTTGCCTATGCTACCCCAAGCCTGCAGGGCCGGTGCCGGAGGTACGGCTGCCCCTGACACACCATTGCGCCATGCGGACGGCCAACGGTCCCATACGACAAGCCTGTTGTGTTGCGGGCAAACAGGAGCCCGGAATGCGGAGGTCTCTTCCGCCTCTTTGCGACTTTGCTGAAAGTTCAATATGCTGCTCACCCGCATGCTCGCCAAACAACAACAGAACAATTGCTCTTCAGCACACCACCAGGAAAACCATGCTACCGCAACTGGCAAGCCAGACGCGACCTCGTGCCCCAGTACTATGTAGCACCAAAAAGCCCCTCCCTCCTTCACACGTAGGCCATGGGGCGTGCCTGAATGTGCGAAAAGCCCATTCTGCGGATGTACTGCTATTTACTACCACGGGCGAACAAACGCATGCCTCACGCTCCTCCCACAGTCCGTTGCTTGCTTCTCTTCTCGACAACAGAAAACCGAAACCTGCTCCGCACCCAGCCCTGCCGACGCCACGCTCCAATGCAACCGCGGCCGCGGCAAGACGCACACTCCCTCCCCTCTTCCAAAAAGCTGGACCCTGGCACGGCACCCTCACTCCTTCACAGGGTCCAGGCGGGTAGGGTGGCCCGCAGCCTGCAGCGCCCTCAGCGCCACGTTGCGGTACAGGTCGGAGCCGTGGTGGCGCTTATCGAAGTAGCCGCCCTGCCGGCCCAGCCCCATCATGGGGCCCGTGCGGCCCGAGCCGCTTCCGCCGTTATGCGTGCTGCCGTTCGGGCTGGTCAGGCCCGCCCCCGCAACTCCGCCGTGCGGATTGCTTGCGGAGGTGGCCACGCTGCTGCTGGCCGGGGGTTTGTTAGCGCTGCCGGGACCGGCAACGTCGAAGCGCCAGATGGTTTGAGGCGGCTGCGAGGCCGGTGGCTGCTTGCCCGCCACGTCGAAGCGCCACACCATGCCCCCGGCGTTGCTGCCAGGCGCGGCGGCGGCGGCGATGCTGCCGCTGCTGTTCGCGCCAATGGGGATGGGGTTGCTGGCGACCAGCTCCTTCTTGCCCGCCACGTCAAACCTGAAGGCGATGCCGGGCTGCTGCTGCTGGCCGTGCAGGGAGCGGTCGTTGTCGGGCATCTGCGACACGTCGCTCTGTTCCGAGTGGACCGACGCGTCGGGGCCGTGGCGGCTGGCGCCGGGCCCGTGGCGGCTCCAATTCCCCGTGGCGGCCAGCAGGCTGTTGAGGCGGTCCACGGAGCCGGGGCCGTGCAGGGTACCGCCGGCCGAGCGCACGCTCATGCGGTCGTCGTACAGGTCCAAGGAGTCCAGGCTGCCGACCTGTAGGGTGAGACCATAGGGGATGCCGAGCACGCGTCAATGGCCATATTCAGGCATTGCATCAAGAGGGGCCTGGCGCACTCTGCCCGCAGGGAGAACCCTTACGCTACCAAGAGACCGTACTGTACCGGTAAGAAGGGCACACACGCGAACACCTGTTTTCTTTTACTCTTATGGCAATTTGCAATAACGGAAGTGTAGGCGCTGGCGAACGACACGCAAGACGCGAGAGGGCGTCCCCACCTTGAGCAGGCTCATGAAGGCCTCGAAGTCAATGCCGTTGGCGGCCTCCACGCCGCCGCCCGCCAGGCTGGTGGCGCCCGCCTCCTGCAGCGCCAGCTCCAGCGCCGTGTTCACCTCGTCGGGCGGCAGCTTGGCGCGCAGGCACGCCAGCAGGTCCGACACCTCCAGCACGCCGCTGCCGTCCAGGTCCAGCGTCTGGAAGGCCCTGGGAGGACAAGGCAACAAGCATATCAGCCATGGATGTCATCTAGTACAAAAAGGTGTGCTGCCGTTTCCTTGAGCACTGGACACGACTGCCGTTTCGCGCAGCGCAATTTCCGAACCAGCAGGCACCTTTGACGCCTTCCAGACATCTAGGTCAACGGACCTACGCGGACCCTATCCCTTCGCAGGCACACAAGCAACTCACTTCGCGGCCAGGTCCAGGAACACCTCGGCGTGGTTCTGCTGCAGCGCGCGCCAGTCCATCTGCGACGCCGTGAACGCCGCGCGGTCGATGCCGCCGCTGCCGTCCAGGTCCACCTGCTCCAGCAGCCGCTCCACCTCGCTGGGGTCCAGCCGGAAGCCCATGGCCTTGAGCGCCTTGCCCAGCTTGTCCGCGTCCACCTCCTGGTCGGCGTCGCCGTCCAGAGACAGCTGCTGCAGCAGCGGCTGCAGCGCGGCGCTGTCGGGCCGGATGATGGCGCGCCCCGAGCCGGACGAGTCCATGCTGCTGGTGGCGGCGTTGCGGCTGGGCTCGCGCTGCAGCAGCGTGGGGTGGCTCAGCAGCTCGGAGGCGATCATCTGGAACACGGTGCGCTTGAACTGGCTGCCGGCGGCGAAGCGCTGGATGCGGGCCACCACGCTCTGGCTCAGCTTCTTGCCTGCGGGGCGCAGGTTGCGAGGAGAAAATTTAGCAGATACTCATATCAAGACTTGCGGGACACATTCTCAAGGCTTACGCGGGGTGCCTAGTATGGTCAGGAGTCGGCTGAGCACGCCCGAGACCTACCGGTTGAGCGCTCGGACGAGTTGCCGCGCAGCCAGGGGTGCTTGAGCGCCTCCTTGGCGGTGGGGCGCTTGGCGGGGTCGCGTTGCAGCAGCATGCGGCAGAAGTCCTTGGCCTCCTCGCTGATGCCGTTCCACCAGGGCTTGTCGAAGTCCAGGTCGTCGTTCAGCACCGAGCGCCTGCGTGCGAACAGCAACATCAGGAGGGTTGGTCGTTAAGCAGTAACAAACCGGTACTGCCTTGCATGCAATGCAGCGAGGTGGGTACCACATCTCCTTGTTCCCAGGCAGCCTTACCAGATGGCCGTCACCGCGGGTGCGTACGCGTTCTTCTTGTCGTCGAAGGGGAAGCGGCCGCACAGCATCTGGAAGGCCATCACGCCGGCCGCCCAGAGGTCGGAGGCGGGCATCCACTCGGAGCGTAGCGTCTCGGGCGCCATGTACCAGGGCGTCTGCGAAAGGTGCGCAAAGGGGTGAGGTGGGAGCTGTGTAAGCGCTTTCGTACCGACATCTGCCAGCCGGATTCGAACAACACGTAAGACCTGGATTCCGCTATCAGCCAGTACAAGTCTTGTCCTACGCTTGCAACATGGCGCGCACGATTTCCTGCCTAAGCCCTGCTCACCCCCTCCAGGCCCAGGTCCGTCCGCGGCAGCTGCTCGGGCTCAAAGGGCGTGGCCAGGCCGAAGTCGATGGCCTTGAGCGGCGCACGCTCGTCCCCGCTGAGCAGCATGAAGTTGCCTGCAAGTCGAGGGGAAGGGAACGGTCAAGTGAAGGGGTCACGAAGCCCACTCCTAACAGTATCATGCAGATATGAGGAGCCCATGCACTGGTCATCCGCTGCAATGTAGCCTGGAGACACCAGACACCGTGTAGGCCCCTCACCTGGTTTGATGTCGCGGTGGAGGATGTGCTGCGCGTGGCACTGCGCCAGCGTCCTCAGCACCGCACGCATGTAACTTGCCACCTGCGGAGAGCCAAACAAGAGAGTACCGGTATCAGCACAGTTGTACGAGGGACTCCCGTAGCTGTGCGTTACTACGCTCAGGCCTGACCCAAATCAGCATGACGCCCCACAAGCGACGCAAGCACGGAAGCGAGCGCCCCAGGGCTCATAAGCCACACGCGCTGTACCCCCGCCTCACCGTGCGCTCACTGTAGTGGCGGTCGCCAATGGCGTGCCACAGCTCCCCGCCCTTGCACAGCTCCATCACAATAAAGACGCTCTCCTCGTCCTCGTACACATCCTCCAGCTTCACAATGTTGAGGCTGCCCTTCAGCTTCGTCAGCACCTGCACCTCCCTGCACCAGCAGTTGCGGTAGGCACAGCGAGGGGGTCAGGCGTGTGTCAGGATTGCAGATATGACTTCCAAGGAAAGTGGGCGCCGTGTGGGGCCCGCCAGGTGGCTGGCCTGGCACTTGTAAGCTGGCTATCGCTGCTCGCAGGTTCCCAGGCCAGCATGCCAGGCCAGACCCATGGGAGCCGGGGGGCTATCCATAGCGGCTATCTCTTACGAATAAACTGAAGTACGCAACTGATCAATGCAGACAGGCCCGTAACAGAGACCATGCTGCAGCAAGCCGAAAGGACTTGGGCGCGGAGGACAGAGAGCCGGGGGATTCCATGGCCACGGCTATCCTACGTGGAAAAGGTGCGCAAAGCCCCCGACCTTCGCCCTTGCACCAACGAACATGCTGGGAACCCACCTGCGAATGCTCTCCAGGTGCCCAGACTTCTTCTTCTCGCTGGCATCTGGGAGCACCTTGCGAATGCTTTTGCAGGCGTACTCCACCCCGCTTTCCCGGTCGACGACGGTGAACACTACGCCGTTGCCGCCCCTTCCAAGCTCTTTAGCCTTATTGTACTTATTGAAGAGTCCTGTTTGGTAGCCCAGCCAGGGTGACGAGGCTGCCTCGCAATCCGCTGCCTTATGAGTCCCAACCATACTGGCCACTGGAGACGCAAACGGAGATGCTGCTGGCGTTGCTGTGGCTTGGCATGCTACGCCTGCTGCGCTGCCAGCGCCCCAGACGCCCGATGAGACACGCGTTGGTGCGCTGCTGCTCCTGCTGAAACTCCCAAATAGCCTACTGAGCAGGCCTCCCTTTTGCTTCTTCTTGTGCTTGTGGGTGCCGTTATGCTGGGACTGTTGAGCTTGGCTGTAAAGCGCTGTGGGTGCCATTCTTTTGCGAGGCCCGGTGCGGCCGGGGGTCTCCTGGGCCTCGCAGAACTATCCTAGCTTACGATCGTGGACTCGAAGGACCTAGACTGGTCTCAGGAAGTGCCTGGGTTGCGATAGAGAAGGGCAGGAGAAGTTTATTCCATTTGCTATATGCTGAAGTATCAAAGTCAAACTCAATTAGTTCCTAGTGGATGAATGGTAGTAGTGTATTGTAGCCTGTGGTATGCAGCTCACATGTTCTGCTCTCTACTCCTAGGCCTTTCCGTACGGCACTTCGTGTCAGTTGAAGGCTACCTGAGGCCTGCCCACAAAACAGAAGCTTGTTTTCACCAACATCCATAAGGAATCAACTTGGCCGGTATTTGGCGACTAGTATGTCTGGTGCCTCTGGTGCCCTGGTGCGGGCAAAAAGCTGACGCAGTGCCCACGTTGCAGGGTCACGGTCCCGCGGCGCTGGCAGCTGCACTGCATTGCCCCTGATAGACACGTGACAGGATCCTTAGCCGCGGACAGATGAGCTCCGCGCTGCAGCGATGGTCACTATGCGCGAGCGTTCCCGGTTAACGTGTACTGCACCGCTGGCCAGGGGAGAGTCCAGGGGCATGCAGGCCAGTACCCTGGCGTACCTTGGCCTGCCTTGGCCGCCTCTCTTCCTCACCAACTGGCGTCCTTCAGCTACCAACACTGTAGGCCACTTGCTGTACACATATCATCAGCAAAAGGATAATGCAACACGCAGCTCACCGGCACTACCCTGCACCAGCGTTTGTGTGATTCTGTGATGCCTTACACGGTTCATCGCGTTTTACCCGTACCCTGCACTTGCCTGCCCCTGCCGGCTCCCTGGCGAGTCCTTGGCAAACGGCGCCTTTCGGGGACGTACTACAGCTATCTTAGGTCGCAGGGCCCACACACACACACGCACACACCGGCTCTTGCAATTGTGCCAAGAACGCCTACAGCCGACCAGCTCCTGTAACCTTCTCACGAACATTTAAAAAAGGCCACGTGCACCTACAGCCCAGCTCTCTGAGTTCTGGTCGTGTTGTGTAAAGTCTTCTGACGGCTCCTCCCTTGTCACGGCAGCACACCGCCACAACCCTGGAGCGCAGCAGGCACCCAATAATGTACAAGGTCAACAGCTCCTGGCAGACGCAAACAGCTCTCACACGGTTGGCGTCCAGAAGCCTGCGTGCTCCCCGATCAGGGGCATGGGCGCGCTGCGTCGAGGCACGACCGCTGCCATCTGGGCTGTGGGTTGAAGGTGGGGCGCGGCGCTGCGGAGCGCTGACACGTGCGCCGCCAGCGCACGCCGCCGGGCGGTGCACTGGGCCACCACGAAGCGCACCAGGGTGGCTGACGGGAGCAGCACACCGTAAAAGATGGCACAGCCGGCGGCGAAGCCCACCACGGCGCCCGAGACTGCCACCGTGGTGGGCCCCCAGCTGCCGCACAGGACCTTGAACAGCAGGGTCTGTAAAGGAGGAAGAACGGGGCAGGGGTACTGTACAAGGAACGGTTGGATTGGATGGGCCAGGAAAGGAGGCTGGCAAGGCGGCCATTTTGCTGGCCTGGATTTGGCACTGCCAGCGTGCAGGGCGGTTCATCAGGTCGTACATGCCCTTGGTGTGGGTTAACTGGACACGCAAGTTGCAGTACGGTACTGCGATAGCTGCACAAGGACCATGTGCAGACTAGCGTGGCCTTGGCGTGCACCCGCTTACCTGTATGATGACTCCGCCAAGCGAGGCAAGGCAGAAGGTTGCGTGGAGGATGGGCCTGCGGGTGTGCACACACCGGCAGAGGCGCGAAACGTCGACGTTGCCAATTGCCACTCACGAGCCGCATGCAATGGCCAATGTGACGCGTCTCCCATTCACACAAAGGTATAACAACTCACTGCTACAGGTACGGCCGTAATGGCAGCGGCGGCACCGCGCTGCCGTACCTGTACGGCGCGAAGACCCAGTGCAGTATCGTTGCGCTGCTGACCAGGATGGACAGGGCCATGGTCACGCCGGCGTCGGCGCCCACGAAGCCTGGGGGCGCGGCAGGGCGGCACGCAATGGGCACGTGGCACAGCGTGTAGTGCGATGGCGGCAGTGAGACCGCACGCTACCGGTTTCGTTACTGTACGAGGACGCCTGGCATGACATGACATCCTCCTGCGAACGTCACCCGACAGATAGGCATGCGCTCGCGCTCCCAGAAGGTCTCAGCCGCACGGTGGCTCGCTCCAACCCGCGAGATGCCAACAGCAAGGTGCCCGCGGCTGAGCCACCGGAAGGGGCCCAACACCAATGAAGGGATGGATAACAACAGCCGTTCTTGCCTCCCTATGCCGGGAGCCACTCACGGTAGTAGAAGAGCACCAGGGACGTGGCGCACAGCGTGGCTGGCAGCAGGCACACCAGCGTGTACAGCCCCAGGAAGGAGGGCAGCGCGCCCAGCCGCCCGCCCAGCAGCAGGCCGCCGGGGCCCGAGGCGGAGGGGTCGCCCCGGCTGGGGCACAGCATCTGCTGCCACCTGCCGTGAGGGACACACAGGTAGCCGGCCACCCGGTTAGGCAGCGTTGTGATGCATGCGGCGTCAGCATGGCGAATGCGGAGGAGCTGCTGCGTGGGGCCCAGCTGGCGGGGGCGGTGATGGCATGCGCTGTGCGCGAGTGCACGCACCGTATGTCCGCCTTGACCGACGTTGGCAGGTTGTGCGCCTCGGCGCCGCACACCTCGCACACCGTCTCCCCGCGCACGCCGCGGAACCAGCGCTCCGCGCACACCGCGTGGATTACGTCCAGCCCTGAGCTGCACCTGCAGCCAGCAGCACGGACACGATGGTTGTGTTGAAGACGCAATTTAAACAGCTACGGAAGACGGGTGGGCCCAAGGGAGCGGTGTGCCGTATGCAACTTAGGGTGCCGTACTCCCACGCACGGATGGGTCTTTGAGACGGAGTGCGTCAGGTTTCATCATGCAGAGCAGCAAACCGTGGTGGACATCCTGCCCGCGCCAAGATGTGCAGACCATAAATGCTGCTTAACACAACGTAGCCCTGACACCGCGTACTTGGCAGCCTTCACACTGGTCCGGAATGGTATGAAACGCACCTGCACCCCAGGCGCAGCGCCAGCCCCGACGCCAGGTCGTCCTGTCCCACCGCCTCCATGCACACGCGGCAGCACAGCCCCTCGTCCTCCCACTCGGGCACCCCCTGCCGTGCAAAGCAGCCCGAAGCAGCAGCTGTAGTGACCGGTCCCGCGGCCCCTGCCCACCCGCCCGCGAACGGGCCCGAGGGTGCGGAGGCGCCTGCACCCCCCTCCCTGCTGTGCTGGGAGGCGGTCGGCCACAGCGCAGATGGCCCAACGGGGCCGCCAGCAGCGGCCGTCAGGTGTAGCAGCTGCAGATGCCCATGTGGATACCCGTGGAGAGACTGCTGCTGCAGGTGATGGTACTGTTGTTGCTGCTGCTGGTCTCCCCGGGCTGGGGGCGGCCCGCCGTACTGTGTATTAGCGCCAGCCAGCTGCGACGCCAGAGGTGCTCCGTCCGGGGTTTGCGCAGCCGGACGAACTGCCGAGGGCGATGACGCCAGGGAGGTTGTTGCGTGCTGTGCAGGTGAGGAGAGGCTGTTGAGCAGCAGGGGCTGGCCTGCCACGTCGGCAAAGCCCCCTGGGCCATCCATGCCGATGCCCCCTAGCCCAGAATCTGGCACGTGCGCGTGACGCGGCGGGTTCAGGACCGGGGGCTGGGACAGCTGCCGGTACAGTACATGTGCCTGCTCCTCTCCTCGGTACTGCAGCAGCGCGGCCTGCGGTTGTGACTGCTGCCGTGGCAGCATCCGCAAGCGCGGCCGCTGCGGGGTCGCACGTTGCTGCTGCTCTGACGGGGTCAGCTGAGCGCGGTAAGATATGTAGTAGCTATCTCTTTGCTGTATCGCAAGGGCGAAGTGCTGCTGCTCCTCGCGCGGGTCTTGCAGGTCTTGGAAGGGTAGCTCGCCGTCACTCGCCTCCCCGCCTCGCAAGCTCTCCAGACTTAGCGACCGGTTATCTGAGCTTGTGCCGCCGCTGCTGCTCGCAGGGCTGTCGCGGGCGGTGGCAGGCGACGCATTTCGCGTCGAGGGGAGGGTCTGGGTGTGCAGCGATGCAGACGCCGTGCTTGGTTCTAATGCTGCAGCAGAAGGCTGCTGAGAAGATACCAGGCTTCGCGTTAACAATGTCGTCCTCTGCCGGACCCGCGGAGACCCATGGGTCGCCATGCTTGCGGAAACGCAAACTGCAAAGCGGCTGACGTTCACTAGGAATGACCACCTTAAGATACGTTATGATGTGTTTTGTAAAGGTGGGTTGTTAAGAACAAACAGCAGCCGCGTGTCGTTGCATTTGCTCCCTATCCGCCAACAGCTCGCGATGGCGGCATGTCAGCCGGGCGATCTCTCAAGCTCCGGCTGTCAACAGCGCGCACAGCCAGCTTGCGTGGCCATCAGGCCTCACACGTAGCGGCATCATTACAGCCTAAAATATTTTTCCGCTATCCGTACTGTGCAACACTCTCGTCGCTCCTCGGCATGGCACGCGTGCGTCAGGGGAATTCCCTACACAAGCGCAGTGCGCATATCCGGGTTGGCAGGAAAGTCTCCACCAGGCCATGCACAGTGCCCCCAAGCGTCATGCCTCGCCTGCGTCAAGCAACTTGAGCTGCAGCAACCTCTCAATCTCCGCCGCCAAGCCCCGCATCGCCGCCTGGCCCTCCACCTGCCCCCGGTCCCCGCCAGCGTCGTCGCCGGTGCTATCACATTCGCCTCGCACGCTCCCTGCACCACCAGCCCCACCACCGCACGCCCCTGAAGCGCTATCATCCCTAGATGTACCTTCCTTGACCCGGCCCAAAGCGTCCCGCAGGGTCCCGCGTACATCCCGACGCAGCCCTGCATCTAGCACCTGGTCAAACAGCTTACCCACATCCCAAGTGCTAGGTAGCATGCCGCCGTCACTACTACCGCTGCCAACCTGTGAGTCTGCGTTGTTCGCACCGTCGTTCGAGCCTTGGGACGTGGATGTGGCATCCATACCCAGTCCTTCCGAGGAGCCCGTCTCCTGTTCACCGGCCGGCGGTTGCTCCCCGGCCTGCAGTCCAATGCCTTGCTGGTTGGCACGTGTCAGGAAGCGCTGTACGGACCGTGGGTCGGGCTGCAGGCCCAGGTTCTGCAGCAGGGTCACGGCGCCCTCCGCAAGAGCCCCGGATGCCGAGCTGCCGCCGCCACCGCCGCTGCCGCCAACCCCTCCACTGCCGCCGCCCTGGGCCACGCGCACGGCGCTGCCAGACGTCCCCGGACCGCCCCATCCGCCATCAGCCCACGCCAAGAGTCGCTCTTGCAGCTGCTGGGCATTCCTGCCGGGCGAGACATAGATGCAGCTGAGAATGTACACGAAACTCGTAGCATAGGGAAGGTATGCTGTATCACGCCAAGGTCCGTCTGGGGGGCCGCCTGGTCGTGTGCGGGAAACATCATGTCTGCATGTGCTGGCACGGCGTTATGGGGCCCGTTTTTGCTGCATGCGCCTAGGGGTTGCATTGCACCAATGTGTCGCGGCCTGCCGGCTTTGCAGCATGCATCACAACCTGTAGCGTCACTTTGTCTGGTCCTCACTGGCAGGAAAGGTTGTAGAGCTTGCATACCTTTGCAGCACCGCCCTCAGCGCCTCCGCCGCCGCCGCATGCAGCTGCCCCAGCTGCTGCAGCGGATCTCCCGCCGCCACGTCACCCCCACCGGGGGGCTGCTCTGGGCCGGTCCCACCCGCCACCGCCACCGATGCCGCCTCAGCCCAAGGCTCACCCAGTGGAAGCGGCCGTGAGCTTGCAAGGCCCGCCTGCTCAAGGACCGGCGTTCCTGATGCAGCCCCGCCGGCCTTCACTGGCGTTGAGGCAGCCGCAAACACCTCCACCAGGTCCTCTGCACTCTGCGCCATGGAACCAGCATATCCTGCGCCAGCCCCTGCCCCTCCTCCTCCCCCGCCGCCACCTGCTCCTCCTGCCCCTCCACCGCCGCCGCCGCCTGCTCCTCCTCCTCTTCCGCCGCCGCCACCGCCGGCGGTCCCTCCCATGCCACCTCCACCACCAGCTCCCCCTCCCCCTTCCCCTCCCCCAGTCCCGCCGCCACCGTTACCGCTACCGCTCCCCTCCCCTGCCCTGCCCTCGCCCTTGGCTTGCAGCAGCTCCTGCAGGCGCTGCAGCCGCAGCTGCCACGTGCGCAGTACCTCCTGCGGCGTCGTACCCGGCTGCCACAGGTCCACGCTGATGCTCGCCTCAAGGCCAAACTGCCGCTGGTTAACACACTCCTGCGCGAACCAAAATCCATGTCACTGCATACCAGCAGCACTAGCGGCCGTCAGCTCATGCGGCCACGTGCATGCCTGAAACCTCCCAACGTGCTGGCGCCTACTGGTTCTTCGTTTCCCCTCACGTCTTCCCTCCCACTCCAACTGGGGGCCTCACCGCTGCTCGGAAGGTGGCTGGCGAGGTGAGGGCGGAGGTGTACCGCGGCACGGTGCGGCGGAGCGTGACGCCCGGCTCCGTGCAGGTGAGCACCAGGTCGCGCCGCACGGCCGTGGCGGTGCGGCCCAGGGTGGCGGAGCCCAGCGTGACCGCCAAAGATACTCCTGGTCCTGGTGCCACACAACACCGCAACATGCGTAGCACGTCAGGCCACCGGTACCAAGCGAAGCGCACTGGCGCGCCGCCTGTGGAACACTGGGAAGCTACCGGTACCCACAGGGCCCATTCCACACTGTGTGCGTGAGGAGCGCGCACGCCACCTTCCAATTGTACGGCGGCCCAGATGTCAAGCGGGCACACGTGCTCTTGCTGTGCTGCACGGCGGAGTCGTGCCATGTGGACGCATGTACTTGTGGCGCTCACCCAGGAGCGTCGCAGGCGTTGCAGTGGGCGGTGCGAACACGGGGGCGCTGCATCGTGAGCGCAGCGCATCACGCAGGCGCTCCGCCGCCGGTTGCACTGCGCCGCGCAGCCAGTCGCCCGCCGCCTCCACCGCCGCCACCGCCTGCTGCCGCTGCTGCGCCCAACGCTCGCCGGCGCCCTCCAGGGCTTGTCCCAGCTCCCTGCAGATGGATGGTGGCGGGCGGAGGTGCGGGGCACACGCTGTTGCCGTTGTTGGTGCTCAACAGTGTTGCAACTTACCATAGGTTTCATAGCAAGGATCAGCGACAAGACACGGGGCAGTGCACGTGCCACGGGTAGGCGGTGTGCCCCATATGGCATGGGGAACGGTGCCTGTGAGCCGTATGTGACAGAGCTATGCGGTGTGGGCTTTTGTCTGCTTACATTATGTTGTCGAGCAGCTTCGCCAGCCGCTCCATTTTGGCACGGGCAGCAGGGTCCGCCTTGGCGATCAGCAAGTCCGCTGCCACCGGGTGAAGGGTGCCCTCAGCAGCCCCAGCAGCGGCGGCAACGCGGGGCTCCTATCCAGACAATATGAGCAAGGTCACGCAGAAGGTGGCCAGTTAGTGTGGCGATGTCGGTAGCGGGTGGTGTCGATGTGGGGGGGATTACGCCAGTTCCCCATGCCGTACCGTGCACTTACGGATTCGCCGCCGGCGGCACCAGCAGCCTTGGCGCTGGCTGCTTGGCTCCCTCCGCCATAGAGATTAGACACAGTGGGTTGTGCTGCTGCTGCTGCTGCTGCTGCTGCTGCTGCCCCAGCTGCTTCCTCCAGTGGCACCGACACAGTCGTGTACACTTGGCCCTGGGCCAGGCCGGTGAAGCAGCAGTATGCCCACACGCCCAAGGACACGGCCAGAGCGAAACGCAGCCGGCAGTACGCCTTCGGAGGGGCCATGCTACAGCGGATAGTGCTGTTACAGGTCCTCAGGCGTTGGCTGCGCCAGTAAGCGCAAGCGCCTTCAGGCGAGCGCTAGCCTCTTGGACGGTTCCGTCGCTCTGTTGTGTGCCCACCAAGCTCGTGGCCTCCATGCGTTCTGAACTACTCGTAGCAGCGCACATCGCACTTGGCGTACGGGGTGACGATGCCCCATGGGGTCGGCCATGAGCAGCATTTGGGCATGCCATGGACTCACACCGAGGGGCTCCGCACCTCCGCTGGGGCCCATGCCGTCCCAAGGTTCATGGCGTCCCAGAGACCAAAAGGGATGCATGCGATCCACTTCACTAACGTTACTTCCGCATTCACGGCGTTTGTAAGAGCGACCTTGCACGTTGCAGCTTGTCGCGAACACCCGCTTAACCCTCTCGTTCGCGCGTCTCTAAACCAAGTCGCAGTACCTCGCTACATTCACGTTTTCAGTACTGACCCCCACTTAACATCAGGCTTATATCGGTGCTACGAGCACGCTCCTGCACGGTGCTGTGCCCTATGTTGGGCGCGTAAGAAACACTGCAGGCAGTACTGCCTGTCAGCAACATGTTTTATATTTTCTTATCATAGTAGAGGGCATGCGTAGATCAAGTGGACTGGTATGCGCTAGGCTCCCGGACGCGTAGGGCTGCCACGGCAGCCGCGCCAACATGCGCGAATCGGACTGGGACCAGCTCTTCCTTCAATTCGTTCGGAAAAGAGGGTGAGATGCTTGTCCACCACCGCCGCCCTTGCGGGCCTCCTTGACCTTCAGCCCCGGGAACCTCTCCTCCTGCATCCTCCCCGCTCCACCCATCATGTCCCCTGGGCACCGGCCTCGCTACCCCCCGGGCCCTTGCTGCGTTTCCTCCCTCCAGCCTCGCAGATGTGGAGCAGGTGTTTCTGCGCCACGTGCGCGGGCAGCAGCAGCAACAGCAGCAGGACGACCCCCTGGCGGTGACGCAGCAGGTGGAGGCGCAGAGCGGCCTCATAGAGGACCTTGCCTCCGTCGCAGCCGAGGGAGCCACCTCCGTGTACACCAGCACGTATGAGGAGTTCACGTCGTGGGTCGACAACTCGCTGGACATGTACCGGGTGGGTGGCCAAGCGTGGCGGGCGGTGGGCGGTCGGGGCCAAAGGGGGGGGGGGCGGGCGATGTGTACTGCCTAACCTAACCACG
>VFQN01001604.1_pt1 | contig 37165 bp, 38 predicted proteins | sample 3512371 | NCBI WGS metagenome assembly VFQN01 (sample SAMN10412370, study PRJNA504923) | tailings metagenome | isolation source: Replicate 2 from Balatoc abandoned mine | place: Philippines: Itogon, Benguet | collected 2017-08-28
TGATCCCGGGCCTTCGGCCCGGCCGCCGGGCCACGCCTGCTTGGGCCGGGAGCGTCGCGGCCCGGCGGGCCCGAGGGGGGTCGCTTTTCGACCGGCAGGAAGGGGTCGCTTTTCGACCGTCATTGACAAGGGCTCGGGTGCGCCCGGCTCACCGCCGAGGCGTCGCGAGGGTGTCACCGAGGCGGACCGGCCGACGGCGACGACGGGAGCTCGGGCAGCGCCGCGCGGACCGCGTGCCGAACGGACGCGCGTGCTGTCGGCAACGGCTGAATAATCACCCACCTCTGCCGGTCGAAAAGTCACCCACCCCGGTGGCCTGAGGAACGGTCGGCGGCGTCGAAGCCCGGAACGATCAAGGCGATCGGGCCGGGAGGAAGGCGATGGTGGGCGTGGAGCAGTGGGCCGAGATCCGGCGAGCGCACTTCATCGAGGGCGTCGGCATCCGGGAGCTGGCCCGGCGCACCGGCCACGATCGCCAGACGATTCGTCGGGCGCTGCGGGCCGAGGGGCCGCCGCGCTACGAGCGGCCGCCGGTCGCCTCCAAGCTCGAGCCGCACAAGCCGGAGATCCACCGCCTGCTCGGCGCCGATCCGCGCATCCCGGCCACGCGGGTGCGCGAGCTGATCGCCGAGGCCGGCTACGCCGGCGGCCAGACGATCCTCGACGTCTACCTGCGCGAGATCCGCCCGCTGTTCGCCCCGCCGCCGCGCACCTTCTCGCGCACCACCTACCGGCCGGGCGAGATCTGCCAGTTCGATCTGTGGGAGCCGAGCCGCCCGATCCCGGTCGGCCACGGCCAGGAGCGCCGCGGCTGGGTCGTGGTGGCGTGCCTGGGCTACTCGCGCTGTGGCGCCGGCGCGGTGATCTTCTCGAGGTCCGCCCCCGACATCCTCACCGGGATCGTGCGCTGCCTCTGGCGCCTGGGCGGCCTGCCGAAGACGCTGGTGTGGGATCGCGAGGGCGCCCTGCACGCCGGAGCGGGCCGGCCCACCGATGCCTTCGCCGCCCTCTGCGGGCGCCTGCGGGTCGGCTGGCACTTCTGCGAGCCGGCCGACCCCCAGGCCAAGGGGCTCGTCGAGCGGCTGCAGGGCTACATGGAGACCAGCTTCGAGCCGGGCCGCTCGTTTGCCAATGAGGTCGACTTCGCCGAGCAGCTCGATGCCTGGTTCGAGAAGGCGAACGCCCGCTCCCACCGCGCCCTTCGCTGCGGCCCCGTCGATCGCCTGGCCGAGGATCTCGCCGCGATGGCCCCGCTGCCGGCCGAGGTGCCGGATCTGGATCCCCGGATCGTCCTGCGCGTGCCGGCCGATCCCTACGTGCGCGTGGACACCTGCGACTACTCGCTCGACCCGCGCCATGTCGGCCGTCGCGTCGAGGTGCGCGTCGGCCGGCGCGAGATCACCGCCACCGCCCTCGATGGCGGCGAGCGGGTCGCACATCACCGGCGCAGCTTCGCCCGCCACCGCACGATCAGCGACCTCGAGCACCTGCGGCTGCTGAGGGCAGGCCGCCGCGCTCCGGCCGAGCCCGAGGTCGAGCAGCGCCCCCTGGCCCGCTACGACGCTCTCATCCCGGCATGAGCACGAGCGCTGAGCTCGCCCACCTGTTCCGGGCCCTGAAAGCGCCGGCTGCGGCGCGCTCGCTGCCAAAGCTCGCAGATAGGGCGCGGGCCGAGGAGTGGAGCTACGAGCGCTTCCTCGAGGCGCTCTTGTCGACCGAGGTCGCCTCGCGCTCGTCCTCTGGCGGCGAGCTGCGCATCCACGCCGCCCGCTTCCCCGCCCGAAAGACGCTCGAGGAGTTCGACTTCGCCTTCGCGCGGTCGCTCAAGAAGGCGGCGGTGCTGCACCTGGCCCAGCTCGACTTCCTGCACACCCGCGAGAACATCGTGCTGCTCGGGCCTCCGGGCACCGGCGAGACGCACCTGGCGATCGCCATCTCGATCCGGGCCTGCCTGGCCGGCCAGCGGGTGGCGTTCGCGACGGCCACCGAGTGGGTGGCGCGCCTGGCCGAGGCCCAGCGGGCTGGACACCTCGCCGAGGAGATCACCCGCCTGGGGCGCATCCCGCTGCTGGTGGTGGACGAGGTCGGCTACATCCCGTTCGACCCGGCGGCGGCGAACCTGATCTTCCAGCTCGTGTCAGCGCGCTACGAGCGGGCGAGCATGATCGTGACCTCCAACAAGCCGTTCTCGGGCTGGGGCGAGATCTTCGGCGACGAGGTGGTGGCCGCGGCGATGATCGACCGGCTGGTGCACCACGCCGAGATCCTCAGCCCCAAAGGCGACAGCTACCGGCTGCGTGACAAGGAGATCGCCTCCCGACCCCGGCCGGCGATCGTCGCCGAGAACTGAACCCCAACCGCGCCTTCGGCCCGGCCGCCGGGCCACGCCGCTTAGCTCTGGGAGCGTCGCGGCCCGGCGGGCCTGCAGGTGGGTGACTTTTCGACCGTTGCCGGTGGGTGAGTTTTCGACCGTGGTTGACACGTGCGAGGTCCAATTGGGCGTACCCGCGCACGCGCGGCCGCCGCGTGAGAACGCATCGGGGGTGGGGCCAGCACCAGCACGGGACGCCGGGAGGCGGGAGGAGGGGACGCCGGGGGCCCCCATGGGAGCGGGGCGGCGGCTCGCCGAGGGTGGGCGCACCACCCCCGCGACCCCCTGCGAAGGAGACGCCCGTGCCCCCGCACGCACCCCCGCACGCACCCGCACCCCCGCCGACGTTCCTGGAGCGCCATGGCCGCCGGATGGCGCGCGCCCGGTGGATCGTCATCCCGCTCTTCCTCGTCCTGATCGCCGGCGCGGTGATGCTGGCCGGGCGCATCGGCGAGGTGACGACCTCCGAGACAACCCTCCCGGGTTCCGAGGGCGCGCGCGGCATCTCCCTGATCGAGACGCACTTCTCGGATGGACGCGAGACCTCCGACGTCCAGCCGGTCTTCCGGAACGAGGGCCTGACGGTCGACGACCCGGCCTACCGGGAGGCCGTCACGGCCGCCCTCGACCGGGCCGCGGCGCTCGTGCCGGGGACCCGGGTGGTCTCCTACTTCGACACCGGCAGCCCGGACATGGTCGGCCAGGACGGCCACATGACCTTCGCCACGCTCACCTACCCCCTCGGCGAGCATGCGGCGAAGGAGCTGATCCCGGAGATCCGGGCGGCACTCGGCACGCCGGAGGGCTTCGCGCCGACGCTCGTGGGCGGCGACATCGCCTCCTGGCACGACCAGGAGCCCGGCATCGAGGAGGCGCTGGCGCGGGCGCACACCATCGTGCTCCCGATCGCCCTGCTGGTCCTGCTGGTCTTCTTCGGGAGCGCGGTCAGCGCTCTGCTGCCGCTGCTGATGGCGGGCGTGACGATCACGCTGGCGATGGCCGGCACGTTCCTCTTCGGGCAGGCGGTCGAGATCGCCGATCTCGTCACGCAGGTGATCACCCTGGTGGGGATCGCCATCGGCATCGACTACTCGCTGCTGGTGGTCTCCCGCTTCCGGGAGGAGATCCGCGGTGGCGCCGACCGCGTGACGGCGACGGGGCGCACGATCGCGACGGCCGGCCGGGCCGTGCTGCTGTCGGGCATCACGGTCGCGATCGGCCTCGCCGTGCTGATCGCGCTGCCGATCCCCTTCATGCGCTCCATGGGCATCGGCGGCATCCTCGTGCCGGTGGCCGCCGTCCTCTGCGGCCTGACGATCCTGCCGGCCACCCTGGCCGCGCTCGGCACGCGTGTGGACGCCCTGCGCGTCTACCCGCGCCGCTGGCGCCTGCGCGACGCCGTGCTGTGGGGCCCGATCGCCCGCGCCGTGACCGGCTGGGCCATCCCGCTCGTGGCGGTCGCCCTCGTCGGGCTGCTCGCGCTGGCCGGCCAGAGCGGCGGCATGAGCATCCACCAGGACCAGCTCGCCGACGCCCCCGACCTGGAGTCCACGCGCGCCGGCCTGCTGGTGCGCGAGGAGCTCGGCGGCACCTTCAACCCCAACACCTACGTCATCGACACGGGCCGCGCGGGCGGCGCGTACGACCCGGCCACCATCACGGCGCTCCACGACGTGGCCGAGGGGCTGCGCGCCGAGGACGACGTGGTGAGCGGCGTCACCTGGCCGTCGACCACCGACCCGGCCTCGTTCCGCTCCGCCGCGGAGCAGGGCCTGGTGGACCCCACGGGCCGCTTCGCCCTGATGCAGGTCGCGCCGCACGGCGACGAGGTGTCGCCGTCGGCGCGCGCGCTCAACGACCTGATGGCCGAGCGCCGGGAGGACGTGTCGGGGATCGTCCCGGCCGGCGAGGTGCTCCTGACCGGCGCGCCCGCCATGACCAACGAGTTCGTCGAGGCGCTCTACGGGCCGTTCCCGTGGCTCGTCGCGGGGGTCCTCGTCCTGACCCTCTTCGCCCTGATGCGGGCGTTCCGGTCCTGGCTGATCCCGCTGATGGCCGTCGTGCTCTCGGGCATCTCGCTGCTCGCGACCTACGGCCTGCTGTACCTGGTCTTCCAGGAGGGGCACGGCGCGAGCCTGCTGGGGGTCGAGCACGAGGTGCGCGGCATCGCCTTCTGGGTGCCGGTGATGCTGTTCGCCTTCCTGTTCGGCATCTCGATGGACTACCAGGTGTTCCTCACCGAGCGCATGCGCGAGCTGCGCGACGGCGGGGCGCCCAACCTGCGCGCCGTCCGCGGCGGGCTGGCCGGCACCGGCCGGGTGATCGGAACCGCCGCGGCGATCATGATCGTCGCGTTCGGCGGCTTCACCGCCGGCGTCGACCTCGGGATGAAGGAGTTCGGCTTCGGACTGGCGGCCGCGGTCGCGATCGACGCCCTGGTGGTGCGCTGCATGATCGTGCCGGCGCTCATGCGCCTGGCGGGGGAGCGCAACTGGGAGCTGCCGTCCGCGCTGGCGCGGCTCGTGCGGGTGCGCCCGCGCCCGGCGGCTCGTACGATCGGAACGGCCCGATGAGCTTCCTCCGCCGCCACGTCGCCGACCCCCTGCGGGACGGGACCGCGCTGCGCCACCTGGTCCTGGTGGTCAGCGCGATCCCCCTGGGGACCGCCTGGTTCGTCTTCCTGGTCACCGGCTGGTCGCTCGGGCTGGGCCTGCTCATCACGCTGCTCGGCCTGCCGATCCTGCTCGGCGTGGCCACGGGCGCGCGCGTGTTCGCCGAGCTCGAGCGGCGCCTGCTCGAGTGGGCCGCCGGGGTGCGCACCGCGCGCCCCGAGACCCTTCGCCAGGGCTCGGTGACGCGGTCGCTGCGCACGCTCGCCACCAACCCGATGACCTGGCGCGACCAGGGCTACCTGATGCTGCGCTTCGCGCTCGGGCTGCCACTGGCGGTCGTCGTGATCGCGGTCATCGGCGCCGGGCTGCAGCTCGCCGCCGCCCCTGCGTACTACTACGCCGAGGACATCGACTTCGGGTTCTGGACGGTCGACACGCTGTCGGAGGCCATCCTGCTGGTGCCGGTCGGCGCCGTCGTGCTGGCTCTGGCGGTGCCGCTCGCGGTCCTCGCCGGGCGCGCCTGGGGCGGCCTCGCGCGGGGCGTCCTCGGCGCGCCCGCCGCGGGCCGCCGCGGGCCGGCCGCGGGCGGGACGGCCACGCTGCTCCTGCGCGCGGCTCCGCCCTCGGGGGCGGCGATGCTCGGGCTCGCCTGGCACGCCGGCGCCTACCTGCTCGTCAACGCGGTCCTGGTGGTCATCTGGGCGGCCACGGGCGCCGGCTACTTCTGGCCGATCTGGACGATCCTGCCGCTCGGCGCGATCCTCCTGATCCACGCGGCGATCGTGACCCCGCCGCGACTGTTCCCGGGCGCCGGGCGTCGCGGCGTGGCCTTCGCCCGCACGGCGGGCGTCTGCGGCGCCGTGGGGCTGTTCCTCACCGGCATCTGGCTCGTGACGACCCCCGGGGGCGTCTTCTGGCCGGTGTGGCCGCTGATCGGGCTGGGCGTGATCGTGGCGATCCACGGCATGCGCCTGGTGCTCGGCATGGGTGAGCGCGAGGAGATGGCCGAGCGGATCGACGTCCTCACCACCACCCGGGCCGGCGCCGTCGACGCGCAGGCCGCCGAGCTGCGGCGCATCGAGCGCGACCTGCACGACGGCGCGCAGGCCCGCCTGGTGGCGCTCGCGATGGACCTCGGCATGGCGCGCGAGCGGCTGCGCGACGCCCCGCCCGAGACGCAGACGCTGGTGGCGTGCGCCCACGAGGAGGCCAAGCGCGCCCTCGTGGAGCTGCGCGATCTGGCCCGCGGGATCCACCCGGCCGTGCTCACCGACCGCGGCCTCGAGGCGGCGCTCGGGTCGCTCACCGGCGCGAGCCCCATCCCGGTGCGGCTCGACGTGGACGTCGACCGCCGCCTCGACCCGGCGCTCGAGGCGGCGGCCTACTTCGCCGTCGCCGAGGCGCTGACCAACGCCGCCAAGCACAGCGGCGCGGGCGTCATCGACGTGCAGGTGCAGCGCCGCGTGCGGCTGCTGCGCGTGCGCGTCGCCGACGACGGCGTGGGTGGCGCCGACCCGGAGGGCGACGGCCTGATGGGGCTGCGGCGGCGCGTCGAGGCCCACGACGGAACGCTGCACGTCATGAGCCCGACCGGCGGCGGCACGACGCTCGAGGCGGTGATCCCGTGCGGGTCGTGATCGCGGAGGACCTCGCCCTGCTGCGCGACGGCATCGAGCGCCTGCTGCGCGACAGCGGGATGGAGGTGGTGGCGTCGGTGGAGGACGGCGCCGCGCTCGTCGCCGCGGTCGAGAGCGAGCGCCCCGACGTCGCCGTGGTCGACGTGCGCCTGCCCCCGAGCTTCCGCGACGAGGGCCTGCGCGCCGCGCTCCAGGCGCGCAGGCGGGTCCCCGGCACCGCGGTGCTGGTGGTGTCCCAGTACGTGGAGCAGACCTACGCGGTCGAGCTGCTCGCCGACGGCGGCGGGGGCATCGGCTATCTGCTGAAGGAGCGGATCGCCGACCCGGCCGACTTCGTCGACGCCGTGCGGCGCGTGGCCGCGGGCGGCACGGCGCTCGACCCGGAGGTCGTCTCCCAGCTCGTCGCCCGCCGGGGGCCTGCGTCCCCGGTGGGCGATCTCACCCCGCGCGAGCGGGAGGTTCTCGCGCTGATGGCCGAGGGCCGCTCCAACGGCGCGATCGCGGAGGCCCTGGTGGTCACCGAGGGGGCCGTCGAGAAGCACGTCTCGAACATCTTCGGCAAGCTCGGCCTGGCCCAGGCGGAGGGCTCGCACCGGCGGGTGCTGGCGGTGCTCGCCTTCCTGCGCAGCGCCTGAGGCCCGCCCTCAGTGGCTGAGGGCCACCTTCGCCAGCACAACGATCGCGCCGGCCCCCAGGGTGAGCAGCGCCCGGACCATGGCGACCAGGGGCCGCATGCCGGCCCGCCGCGACGCGATGTAGCCGATCCCCGCGATCACCGCGGCGAGGATCATCACGCTGATGCCGACGCCCGAGGAGTCGCCCACGAAGAGCAGCGGCAGCGTCGAGACGAGCGCCACGGCGAGGGCGGCGAGGACCTGGGCCACCCCGCTGCGGACGTCCTCGCCGTGGATCGCGCTGCCCGCGTAGAGCTGCGCGGCGACATGGAAGGCGAACCAGTGCGCGAGCGCCAGGCCCGACGCCGCGCCCCAGATGATCGCCGTCACCTCGGCGCTGTCGTCGAGCTCGCCGGTCGGCACGGCGGCGACCGTCGCCAACAGGACGATGGCCACGTACAGCACCATCGTCGCGATCTCGCGGCGCAGCGGATCGATCGCGCGGGTCGTCACCCCGCCAGGCTACCGGCGGGCGGCGACCGGGTCGCTCAGGGGCCGACCTCGGCGATGCGGCGGCCGAAGGCGGTCGCCGACGGCCCAGTAGTCGTCGAGGTGGCTCAGCGACACGCCCGCGCGGGAGCCGGAGGAGTGGACCATCCAGCCGCCGCCGGCCGCGATCCTCGCGTGGCCGATCGTGCCGCGCTTCGCCTTCGCTCCGCCCGCGCCGAAGAACACGAGGTCGCCGGGCGCGAGCCCGTCCACGGCGACGCGCTCGCCGGGGCGCTCGAAGGCCATGGCGTCGGCCGTGCGGCCGGCGAGGCCCGAGCCGAGGCCCATCCTCCCGGCGACGGTCGTCCCCTTGTAGGCCCACCAGACGAGGCCCGAGCAGTCGAAGCCGCCGTGGGCCTGGGCGCCCCACGGCGAGCGCACGCCCGGCCAGTCGCCGGCCCACACGTAGGGCTGGCCGACCTGCCAGAGCGCCGCCTGTACCGCCGCCAGGCGCTGCGGGCTCATGGCGGGGAGCACCACGGTGCGGTACCGGGCCAGGCGGGCGCGCTGCCACGAGCCGAGGGCCCGGGCCCTGTCGAGGGCGTAGACGACGTCGGCCAGGCGCACCGTCTCGGCGCGCGAGCGCTCGCGCCCGTCCTGGTTCGACGGGCGGTTGTAGACCAGGCCGGCCTCGCGGGCGAGGATCTCGCTGGCGCCGTTGCGCGGCAGCCGGATGCGCGCGCCGTCGGCGACGCCGATGCGGGCGATGCCGCGGCGCTCGGCCTCCAGGCCCAGCGCCCGCACGAACTGCAGGTTGGTGGTCCAGGCGGATGCCGGTGCGGCCGGATCGGGGCTGGTGCGCGGGGAGCCGGTGAGGATGCCGAGGGCGCGGTCGAGGTCGCCGCGCGTGGCGTCGCGCGACAGGTCGTCGGCCGCCAGCCCGGGCCAGGCGGCGGCGAGCCGGCGCGCGGAGGGCAGCGCCCAGGAATCGGCTCCGGCCGAGGGCGTCGCGGGAGTCGTGAGGGGCGCGGCCGGGACCGCCGGCGCGGTGGCCGGGGCCGCCGGCGCGGGCGCCGGCGGGGGAGGGGGTGGGGGCGCTGCCGCGGCCGCGCCGGCGCCCAGGAGGGCGCCGAGCGCGACGGCGGCGGGCAGGAGGACACGTCGCGTCACCCCATGTTCGTCGGCCGGCGGCGGGCCGACCTCCAGCCCCCGGGTCGCCGCGGACTCGAGGTGTGCGACATTGTCCCCATCACCGTCAGGGGGAGGCGATCGATGGCCGACACGGAGACCCGCGACGCCGAGTGGCGCGAGCGGCTGACGCCGGAGCAGTACGCCGTCACGCGGCAGGGCGCCACCGAGCGGGCGTTCACCGGCGAGTACTGGGACAACCACGACGACGGCGTCTACGCCTGCGTCTGCTGCGGCACCGAGCTGTTCGACGCCGCCACCAAGTTCGAGTCGGGCACCGGCTGGCCCAGCTTCTTCCAGCCCTCCGACCCCGCGGTCGTCGCCGGCCGGGAGGACCGCAGCCACGGAATGGTGCGCGTCGAGGCCGTCTGCGCGAACTGCGAGGCGCACCTCGGGCACGTCTTCCCGGACGGTCCGGCGCCCACCGGCCTGCGCTACTGCATCAACTCGGCGTCGCTCACCTTCGACCCCCGGGACGACGACTGACCCTCGGGCTCGCCGGGGCCGCCGTCGCCCTCATGCTGGCCGGGGCGGGCACGGCCGCGCCCCCGGCGCAGGCCGCCCCGGACCTGTCGTCGCTGACGCCGGCGCAGCTGGCCGGCCAGCGCATGGTGTGGGGCTTCCCCGGCGCCACGCCGCCGGCGGGCCTCGAGCGGCGCATCCGCCGAGGCGAGGCGGGCGCGGTGATCCTGCTGCGCCCCAACGTCCCCACCCGGGCCTCGGCTCGCGCGCTGGTGGCGCGGCTCCAGGCGATCCCCCGCCCGCGCGCGCTCGACGAGCCGCTGCTCGTGATGATCGACCAGGAGGGCGGGCTCGTGCGGCGCCTGGACGGCCCGCCGGCGCGCACCGCCGCGACCCTGGGCGCCGAGGGCCCTCGGGCCACCCGTGCCGCGGGCCGCGCGGCGGGGCGCCTGCTCGACTCGGTGGGCGTCAACGTCGACCTCGCGCCGGTCGCCGACGTCGCCCGGCCCGGATCGGCGCTCGCCGCCGACGGGCGCATCTTCGGCAGCGCGCCCGGGCGGGTGGCGGGCGTCGCCGTGGCCTTCGCGGCCGGGCTGCGCGACGCGGGGGTGCTCGCGACCGCCAAGCACTTCCCCGGCATCGGCGCCGCCCGCGTGAGCACCGACGACGCGCCCGTGCGCATCACCCTTCCGGCCGCCACCCTGCGCCGCGTCGACCTGCGGCCGTTCCGGGCCCTGATCGCGCACGACGTGCCGCTCGTGATGCTCGGGACGGCCATCTACCCGGCGCTCGACCCCGGGGTGCCCGCGGCCCTGTCGCGGCCCATCTCCACCGACCTGCTCCGGGGGGAGCTCGGATTCCGCGGCGTCACCGTGACCGACGCGCTCGACACGCCCGCGCTCGACCCGGTCGGCGGCCCGGGGACCGTCGCGGTGCGGGCCGCGGGGGCGGGGTCCGACCTGCTGATCCACACCGGCTACGGGCCCGGCGTGACCGCCGCGTCGGCGATCGCGCGCGAGATCCGCCGCGGCACCCTGCCGCGCGAGGAGGCCGAGGAGGCGGTCGCCCGGGTGATCGCGCTGCGGGCGCGCCTGGCATGAGCCTGCGCGACGTCACCTTCGACGAGGCGCGCGAGGAGATGCGCTCGCGCGCGCCGCTGCCCGAGGCCGAGATCGTGCCGCTCGCCGCCCTGGCCGGCCGGCGGCTGGCCCGCGACCTGCGCGCCCGCGTCGACAACCCGGTGTTCACCAACTCGGCGATGGACGGCTTCGCGCTCCGCGCCGCCGACGCCGCCGCCGGACGCCGGCTGCGCCTGGTGGGCGAGAGCCGCGCGGGGGCGCCGTTCGCGGGGACCCTCGGCGAGGGCGAGGCGGTGAGGATCTCCACGGGCGCCGTCCTCCCCGACGGCGCCGACGCCGTGCTGCGCCTCGAGGACGCCGACGAGGCCGGCGGGGCCGTGGGCGCGCGCGTCCCGCCGCCCGCGGGGACGTTCGTGCGCGTCCGGGGCGAGGACGTGCGCCGCGGCGACCTGCTGCTGCCCGCCGGCCACCGCGTGGCCGCGCACGAGATCGCGACGATCGCGGCGATGGGGCTCGCCGAGGCGCTCTGCGACCGGGCGCTGCGCGTCACGGTGCTGGGGTCGGGCGACGAGGTGGTCACGCCCGACCGCGTGCTGGCGCCGGGCCAGGTCTACGACGCCAACCGCCCGGGCATCGCGGCCCAGGCGCGCGCCGCGGGCGCCGAGGTGCTCGCGGGCGGGCTGGTGCCCGACGACCGGGCGGCGACCGTGGACGCCCTGCGCGCCGCCCTCGACCGCGACCCGGCGCCGGACCTGCTGGTCACGACCGGCGGCGTGTCGGTGGGGCCGCACGACCACCTGCGCCCGGCCCTGGCGGAGGTGGGCGTCGAGGAGGTGCTCTTCGGGGTGCGGATCCGCCCCGGCCATCCGCTGTGGCTCGGCGTGCGCGGGCGCCAGGTGGTGATCGGGCTGCCCGGCAACCCGGTGTCGGCCGCGGTCTGCTTCCACGCCTTCGGCCGTCCGCTGCTGTCGGTCGACGACGACTGGTCGGCGCGCATGCCGCTCGCCGCCGCCCACGCGAAGTCCACCCCGCGCACGGAGCTCATCCGCTGCCGCGAGGAGGAGGGCGCGCTGGTGCCGATGCCGCGACAGGCGTCGCACGACGTCACCTCGTTGGCGGGCGCAACGCACCTTGCCGTGGTGCCGGCCGAGGCCGAGAGCCTGCCGGCCGGCGAGCCCGTGCGGTGCTGCCGGCTTGCCTGACGGCATGTTCCGCCGTACCTCGGGGTGCCGCGCGGCGCGAGCGACGGCGCCGCCCGTCCGATAGACCAGTCGACGGCACGCGACGACGGAGGGGGGCAGGTGGGGACGACTGCGGGGAGTGAGGGGCACGGGGCGACCCCTGCGCCCGTCGGCCCCGACCTGGGCGGGATGCTCCAGGAGATCGCCGTCACCGCCCGGACGACGCTGAGCGCGGACCGCGCGACCTGCTACGCCTGCGACGTCCGCGGCCGCACCGTCGCCGCCGTCTACACCACCGAGGACGACCCGGCCCGGCGCGCCGTGCTGGCGCGCGCGATCGGCCGCGGGGCCACCGAGCTCCCGGTCTGGCGGCTGCAGATGGACGCCGCCGACCCCCTCCTGGTCGTCGAGGACCTCACCCGGGACGGGCGGGTGCCCCCCGCCCTGGCGGGGCGGCTGGGCGCGGGCGCCTTCGTGGGCGCGCGCCTCGAGCACGCCTCCGTCATGGACGGCGGCGCGCCGGCCCTCCTCGGCGCCCTCTACTTCACCTTCGCGCGCCCGCGCCGCTTCGACGACGAGGACCGGCGCCGCGCGCGCGGCCTCCGCGACCTGGCGTCCCTCGCCCTCGCGAACGCCCACCTGCAGGTCCAGACGCTGGCCGGGCTCGAGGAGCACCGCCGGCTGGCCGCCGAGCAGGCCGCCCTGCGCCGCGTGGCGACCGACGTCGCCGCCGACGCCCCGCCCGAGCGCGTCTTCGGCCGGGTGGCCGAGGAGGCGGCCGCGCTGCTCGGCGTCGAGGCCGCCGTGGTCACCCGCTTCGGCGAGGAGGGGGCGACCGTCGTCGGCACCCACGGGGGGCACTCCGAGCTCGGCGAGCTGCTGCCGCTCACCGGCAGCGGCGCGCTCGCCACGGTGGCGCGCACCGGCCGCGCCCACGAGATCCGCGACTACGCCGCCCTCGAGCCCGGGTCGCTGCTGCGCGCGCACGCGTTCGCCCACGGCTTCCGGGCCAGCGTCGCCGCCCCGGTGAGCGCCGGCGGCAGCCTGTGGGGCGCCGTGCTGGCGACCACCCGGCGCGACGCCGGGATCCCCGAGGGGGCGACCGTGCGGCTCGGCCACTTCGCCCATCTGGTGGCGCTCGCGATCGCCAACGCGGAGGCCCGCGCCGACCTGGTCGCCCAGGCCGCCAGCGACCCTCTGACCGGCCTCGCCAACAACAGGGCCTTCACCGAGCGCCTGCGCGCCGACTCCGAGCGCGCGCGCCGCCACGGCCGGCCCCTCAGCCTGATCATCTTCGACCTGGACCACTTCAAGCGCGTCAACGACCGCCACGGCCACCTCGTGGGCGACGGCGTGCTGGTGGAGCTCAGCCACCGCCTGCGCCCGCTGGTGCGCGCCGAGGACACCTTCGCGCGGGTGGGCGGCGAGGAGTTCGCCTGGCTGCTCCCCGAGACCGAGATGGACGCCGCGCTCCAGGCGGCCGAGCGCGCGCGCCTGCGCGTGGCCGGCGCGCCCTATCCGCCCGTGGGCTCGCTGACCGTGTCGGCGGGCGTGGCGCAGCTCGCCCCGGCGATGGCCACCACCGACCTCTACCGGGCGGCCGACACCGCGCTCTACGTGGCCAAGTCGCGCGGCCGCAACGTCTGCGTCACCTACGCCGGGGACCTGCGTCCCGGCTGAGCGGGGGCGGGCGGCGTGGCCGCCCGGCGGGTCCCGCGGCCCGCGGCGCGAGGGTGCTCGCGCCGCGGGCGGGGGCCGTCGCTAGCCGACCGGGACCGGGGCGGAGCCGACCGAGCGGATCACGTCCGCCAGCACCTCGTCGGTGCGCTCGTGCGGCACCTGGCAGGTGCCGGCGGCCGGGTGGCCGCCGCCGCCGTGGCGCAGCATGACGGCGCCGATGTCGGCGGTCGAGGAGCGGTCGATGATCGAGCGGCCCGCCGCCAGGACGGTGTTGCGCCGCTCGCGCCCCCAGATCAGGTGCACCGAGACGCGTGCCCCGGGGTGCAGGGCGTAGACCATGAAGCGGTTGCCCGCGTGGATGACGTCCTCGCCGCGGAGGTCGACGACGACGACGTCGCCCTCCACGTGGCTGACGCGGCGCAGCTGGGCGACGAAGTCGTCGTGCTGGGCGCGGTACAGGTCGACCCGCTCGGCGACGTCGGGCAGCGCGAGGATCTCGTCGACCGTGTCGCAGCGGTAGCAGGCGTCGATCAGGTGCATCATCAGGTCGTAGTTCGAGATCCGGAAGTCACGGAACCGGCCCAGCCCGGTGCGGCTGTCCATGATGAAGTTGAGCAGCGTCCAGCCGCGCGGGTCGAGGATCTCCGACGGCTCGTAGGCGGCGGAGTCGGCCCGGTCGACCGCCGAGAGGAGCTCCTCGGAGACGAGCGGGAAGCGCTCCGCCGCGCCGAAGTGCTCGTACACCACCCGCGCCGCCGAGGGCGCGTCGCCCACGATGTGGTGGTTGTCGGCCGCGCCGCCCAGGCGCAGCTCCTCGGAGTGGTGGTGGTCGAAGACCATGAAGGCGCCCGGCGCGTAGGGCAGGTTGGTGAGGATGTCGCGCCCCGTGATCTCGACGACCCCGTCCTGCACGTCCTTCGGGTGCACGAAGGCGATGTCGTCGATCAGGTCGAGATGGCGCAGCAGGACGGCGCACACCAGGCCGTCGAAGTCGCTGCGGGTCACCAGCCGGTGCTTCACGGAACTCCTCCTCGGGTGCCGCCGGCGTCGTCCGGCGGATAGGGGAACCCATCGGCCCCGCGGGGCACCGGTCTGAGCCGCGCGACCGCGACCGCGCTACCCTCGCGGCCGATGCCCGGTACGCCCCAGCCCGACGCCCCGCCCGACTGGGACGCGCGCTACTCCCGGGAGGGCTTCCTCTTCGGCACCGAGCCGAACGCGTTCCTGGCGGCCCACCGCGACCTGATCCCGGCCGGCGGCCGCGTGCTCTGCGTCGCCGACGGCGAGGGGCGCAACAGCGTCTGGCTGGCGGCGCAGGGCCTGTCCGTGGACGCCTTCGACGCCTCGCCCGTCGGCGTCGCCAAGGCCCGCCGCCTGGCGGCCGAGCGCGGGGTGCAGGTGCGGATGGCCGTCGCCTCGGTCGACGACTGGCCGTGGCCCGAGGGCGGGTACGACGCCGTCGCGGCGATCTTCGTCCAGTTCGCGCCGCCCGCGATGCGGCAGCGCATGTTCGCCCGCATCCTGCGCGCGCTGCGCCCCGGCGGCGTGCTGCTGCTCGAGGGCTACTCGCTGGGCCAGCTCGCGCACCGCACCGGCGGCCCGCGGATCCCCGAGCAGCTCTACACCGAGGAGCAGTTGCGCGAGGAGCTGTCGGCCTTCGTCATCGACACCGTGCGCGCGTACGAGGAGGGGCTCGACGAGGGCCCACAGCACTCCGGGCTGTCGGCCCTCGTCGACGTCGTCGCCCGGCGCCCGGGGTCGCCGGGCGCCCGAGCCCTCTAGCCCTCCGAGGGCTTCGCCCACACGTGGGCGCCCCCCCAGTCGATGGCGACGACCGTCTCGTCGCCGACCACCCAGGCGTCATGCCCGGGCTCCAGCACCACGACCTCTCCCGGTCCCATCTCCAGCTCCGTGCCGTCGGCCATCCGCACCCCGACGCGGCCCGAGATCATGTACTGGAAGTGGGGCGCCTCGCACAGATCGGTGCCGGCCACCGGCTTCACGTGCTCCGACCACCGCCATCCCGGCTCCACAACGAGCCGGCCGACCTCGCCACCCCCGATCTTCACGATGTCCGCGTGGCCGAGGGGGAAGTCCCGCACCTCGTCGGGGCTGTCGAAGTTCTTCTGCTCCGCGCCTGCCATCGTCCGCCTCCTTCGCGAGGGCCGTCCGGCGCGATCCTGCGCCCGTGCCGCTCCGCGCGTCGATCCCGGGTGCGCTCTGCGAGACGCGCGGGCGATCCGTCCCCGTATCGCCGTCAGACGCCGAGCTCGGCCGGCATCCGCCCCCGGGCGACGGCCCTGCGCAGGCGCCCGTAGTCGGCCTCGGCGACGTCGGCGTAGGCGGCCGACCAGTCGGCGGTGGCCTGGGCGGCGCGGTCGGATCGTCCGAGGTAGGCGGCGATGCCCGCCGCCGCGGGCGACTGCCCGTGCGCCCGCGCGAGCAGCGCGGCGCACAGGCAGCCGTAGGCGCCGAACTGCGCGGCGTCGAGGGTGGACGGCTCGATCGAGCCCTTCATGTCGCGGAACTGGCGCCAGTAGTAGTCGACCCGCGGCCGGTCGCCGTCCTCGCCGGCCCACCCGGTGATCCAGCCGAGGAACGGGTCGGAGGCCGCCTGCAGGATCCGCTGGGCGGCGACCACCCGGTGGCCCTCGGTGTGTGGCAGGCCGCCCTCGTGGCCCGGGACGGCCGCCGGTCGGCCCCCGTGGCTGGTCAGGACCGACGCCTGTGCCTCCTTGGCCTGGAGGAAGAGGATCTCGCCGGTCGGCCCCTCGAACGCGAGCAGGTAGCACCGCGTGCCCACGCTGCCGACCCCGACGACCCGCAGGGCGTAGTCCACGAGGCGGAACTGGGCGAGCAGGTGGGCGACGTCCTCGCGCAGGGTGGAGCGGTACTGGTCGAACAGCGTCCCCAGCTCGTCCATGGTGGCGTGGTCGACGTGCCGCAGCACCGGCGGCTGCTCGTCGATGCGGAGCCGGCCGCCCTCGGTGCGACAGGTGAGCTTGCGCAGCACCTGCTCGGAGGTGCGCCCGCGCGCCTTGTCGGTCGCCTTGCGGAGGGTCCTCTCGCCGAGGTGCCCGAGGTAGCCCGCCACGTGCGAGGTGTCCACGCGGAAGAAGTAGCGCTCGATGGCCGTGAGGGCGGTGAAGCGACGCAGCGTGGTGCGGTACGACTCCGCGGCCGCGACCACCGCGTCGCGGCAGACGTCCTCGCGCAGGCCGAGGTCGCGTCCCCCGACGTGCACGCTGACGGCCAGGCGGCGCATGTCCCACTCCCACGGGGCCACGCCGCCCTCGTCGAAGTCGTTGAGGTCGAAGACGAGCTCGCGCTCCGGCGATGCGTAGAAGCCGAAGTTGGAGATGTGGGCGTCGCCGCAGGAGACGACATCGACGCCGGTTGTCGGCGCGTCGCGGAGATCGGCGGCCATGACCGCCGCGGTGCCCCGGTAGAAGGCGAACGGCGACTGCAGCATCCGACCCACGCGCACCGGCACCAGGTCGGCCAGGCGCGACTCGTGCTGGCGCTCGAGCACCCCGGATGGCATCGCGGTCCTCCGGCAGGTGCAGGGGCCCCTGCGCCCGCCGCGGGAGCACCCCGCGCGCCGCCGCCCCGATCGCCGTCGCATCCCCCGCGGCCGTCATCCTCATCGCGCTCCCCCGCTCGCCGATCCCGGGAGGACGCTAGCAACGGGGCCGCCGGCCCCGGCGCGACCGCCCGGGGCCGACCACGCCGCATCCGTGGTGCCCAATACGATTGCTGTCGATCGGAACGAACGGGAACGGGGACGAATGGACGACGGGGACTGGGGGGCGGATGCGCTCGCGGCGCTCAACGCGCAGCTGGACGGCGCGGGGATCGTGCTGGGTGCGCCCGAGCCCGACGGCGACGGGCGCTGGCGGGTGAGGATCGACTGCGCCGACGAGCCCACCGAGATCATCGAGGGGCCCACCGCCGAGGCCGCCTGGGCGAGCGCTCGCGCCTGGATCCGCTCGGCCACCGGGCCACCGCCCGGGGAGGGCGGGGGCCCCTCCGTCTGAGGTCCGGCCGCCCGGCGCCGCGTGGGCGCCGGGCGGCTCCGCGTCACGACCCGCGCGGCGGGCCGTCGATCTCCCCGCGCCAGGCACCGGACTCCGCGCCGCGGGCCTCGATCATCTCCTTGAAGCGCTCGAGGTCGCCGCGCACCTGACGGCGCGCCAGGCCGAGCGCGTCGGCGGCGCTCTCGGCCAGGCCCTCCGGCTCGGTGTCCATCACCACCATGATCTGGGTGCGGTCGTCACCGAGCCGGTGGAAGTCGACGGCGCCCGCGTGCCGGGGGCCGTCGGTGGTCGTCCACGCGATCCGGGTGTCGGGGATCTGCTCCGTGATCCGGGCGTCGAACTCCTCCGTGCGCCCGGCGGCGCTGACGACCCAGTGCAGCCGGTCGTCGCCGAGCTGCTCGATCCGCTCGACCGTCTCCATGAACGCCGGGAACTCCTCGAACTGCGTCCACTGGTTGTAGGCGGTGGCCACCGGCACCCCGACCTCGATCGACTCCTCGATCTGCGACATCGGACCTCCCTCGTCGTGTGCGAGGGCGTGGCGTTCCCGGTCGGTGGCGCCGTAAACGGCAATCGCCGGCTGCGCGGCCCCGGGCGACAAAGGGCGGGTTCGCGGATACGGCGACGGGGCACCGGCCGGGCGGCGGGCGCACCGGTCCGCCGCACACCGAGGAGAGGGGGCCCCGTGAAGGGACTCGACGGCGTGACCATGGCGGTGCTGGTCGTGGGCGGTCTCAACTGGCTGCTCGTCGGCATCTTCGAGTTCGATCTCGTCGCGTGGATCTTCGGCGGCCTGGACTTCGGTGAGGTGAACGTCGCCTCCCGGATCGTCTACGTCCTGGTCGGCCTCTGCGCGCTCTACTGGATCCCGCGCCTGCCGGCGCCGCTGGGCCAGGTGGGGCGTGGGGACCGGCGCGGTCCCGCCGAGGCTCGCTGAGGACCGGCCCGCCCCGCGTCCGGCGAGCCGGGCGCGGGGCGGGCCCGAGCGGGGGAGGACCCGTGGCCGACGGATGGTCCCTGGAGCGAGTCGCCCGCCGTGCCCGCCGCCGGCGCGCCGGACCGGGCCTCGACCCCCGGTCCGTGATCGAGGCCGGCCGGCCCGGCGACGGGCCCGCGGCGTGCCGGTGCGCGGGGTGCGGGGGGCGCCTGCGCTACATCACGCGCCGCGTCCACACCGCGGGTGCGGTGGTCGTCGTGGCCATGCGCTGCCCCGACTGCGGCGCGCAGACCACGGAGGAGCTCGGCCCGTGCGAGGTGGACGCACTCGACCGGGCCGACGAGGACGCGGAGGCGGCCGTCGCCATCGCCCTCGTCGCCGTCGCCGAGAGGCGCCGCCGCGACGATCTCGACCTGCTCATCCGGTGCCTGCGCGAGGACGCCATCCTGCCGGAGGACTTCTGACGAGACGCGGGGAGGGCCGCCGCGGCGCACGCGCACCCTGATATCCCACAAACAGCCCTGGACAAATTCCGCGGCCCATGGTTTATTCAGGGCTGTTGCAGAATAAATCGGTCCGACGAGGGCCACCGGGGAAGAGGGGACGTCCGATGGGCGCCAGCACCGACACGTCGAGCGCGCCGAGCGGTCCGGTGACCGAGCTCGACGTGCGCCCGGTCATCGCCGACGGCGGGGAGCCGTTCCGCATGATCATGGACGCCGTCGAGGGGCTCCCGCCGGGCGCGGTCCTCCGGATCCGGAGCCCGTTCGACCCCCGGCCGCTGCACCGGGTGCTCGGGGGCCTCGGCTTCTCGAGCAGCCCGCGCGAGCTCGCGCCGGACGACTGGCAGACCGACTACTGGCGTCCCGAGGTGCCGGATCCCCTCGTGCTCGACGTGCGCGGCCTCGCCCCGCCGGAGCCGCTGGAGCGGACGCTCGCCACGCTGGCGGAGCTTGCGGACGACCGTCGGCTCCTCCAGATCAACGACCGCGTGCCGGCTTTCCTCCTGCCGCTGCTCGACGAGCGCGGATACCGCTATCGCATCGACGAGGACGAGAGGGGGACGCTGACCACCATCTGGCGCGACGGCGGCGCGCCATGACCGAGCGGGAGGCGTGGGACGCGCTCGCGCAGGTCGTCGACCCGGAGCTCGGCGTCGACATCGTCGAGCTCGGCCTCGTGTACCGGGTCGAGGTCGACGAGCGCGCGGTCTCGGTGCTGATGACCCTCACCACGCCCGGCTGCCCGCTGCACGACGTGATCGTGGAGGGGGTCGAGCGCGCCCTGGGCCGGCCGGGCGGGCCGCGGGTCGAGGTCGAGGTCACATTCGACCCGCCGTGGGACCCCGGGCGCATCGGCGCCGGCGGCCTGCGCGAGCTGGGCGCCCCGGGGGCCGCGGGGTGACCCGGAGGCGGTGCGAGCGACCCGGGCGGCGGACCGCGGAGCGGATGGCCACCGTCGGGGGGCCTCCGTGGCCCCTGCCGGTCGCGCTGCTCGCCGCCGCGGCCGCCGGGCAGGTCGCCGGAGCGATCGCCCTCACGGTGGCCGCCCCCGATCTCGCGCGCGGGGTCGGATACGGCCCCGAGCAGCTCGCCGCCGTCCACCTCCTGGGGCTGGCGTTCCTCACCGTCGCGATCGTCGGTGCGCTGCTCCAGCTCGTGCCGGTGCTGCTGCGACGGCGCCTCGGCTCCACCCGCCGCAGCGCGATCGCGGGCGGTGCCCTGACGGCCGGCTCGTGGTCGCTCGCGGCCGGCCTCTGGCGCGCGGAGGACGGCCTGATCGCCCCGGGTGGCACGCTGCTCGTCGTGGGCGGGGGAATCGTCGTCGCAGACCTCGTGGTCGCCCTGACGGCGGCCCTGCGCGCCGGCACCCTCGGCTCCTCCGGGGTGGGGATCGCGGCCGCGACGCTGTGGTTCGCGGTGGTCCTCGGCCTGGGCGCGGCGATGGCGGCGAACCGCATCCACCCGTTCCTCGACATCGACCGCACGCGCCTGATGGCCGCGCACGCGGCGGTCGCCATGGTCGGCTGGATCGGGGGCACGATCGTCGCCGTCGCCCTGCGGCTCGCGCCGATGTTCGCCCTCTCCCACGGGCACCGGCAGTGGCTCGGCGTCGCGTCGATGGCCGCCTGGCACGCGTCGGTCGTCCCGCTGGCCCTGGGGCTGCTGCTCGGGGCCGGCGCGCTCGCCGCCGCGGGCGGCGTCGTCCTGCTCGCCGCCTGCCTGGCCGGGCTGGCGTACGTCGCCGGGGTCGCCCGCCACCGCCGCAGGCGGCCGGAGGCCCCGATGGTGCACCTCGCCGTCGGCCTGCTGTCGGCCGCGTCCGCGGCGTCGCTGATGCTCGTCGCCTGGGCGGGGCCCGGCGACCCCCACCGCCTGGCGATCCCCGCGGCCGTCCTGCTGCTCGTCGGCCTGGGGGCGGGCACGACCTCCGGCCACCTCTTCAAGGTCGTGCCGATGCTCGTCTGGACCGGTCGCTTCGCGCACCTCGCCGGCACGCCCGGCGCGCCGCGCCTCGCCGACCTCTACCCGGCGCCGCTGGCGATCACCGAGCAGGCGCTGTTCGCCGCCGGGCTCGGGCTGCTCGTGGCCGGCGTCGCCGCGGGGTCGCCCGTCGCCGCCGTGGCCGGTTCGACCCTGCTCCTGGCCGCCGCGCTCGCCGTCGCGGCCGCCGTCGTCCTCGCCGCCCTCCGGCCCGCGAGCCCGCGGGCCCGCCGCGCCGATCCATCCATCCGTCCGCTCACGAAGGGAGCCGCATGACCCCGCCCACGACGACCACGCTCGACGTCCGCGAGATGACGCCGCGCGACCGCCACCCGACCATCCTGTCGACCTTCGACGCGCTGGTCCCCGGCACGGCGATGGAGCTGGTGAACGACCACGACCCCAAGCCGCTGCGCTACCAGTTCGAGGCCGAGCGCCCCGGGACGTTCACCTGGGACTACCTCGAGGAGGGCCCCGAGGCCTGGCGCGTGCGCATCGGCAGGCGCTGAGGGGGTGCGGGACGACGTCTGGACCCTCGTGCGCTTCCTCCACGTCCTGGGGGCGGCGTGCTGGGTCGGCGGGATGGTCATCATCGGGGCCGTGGTCGTGCCGGCGGCCCGTCGTGCGGGCGACCGCGCGGCGGGCCGGCGGGTCATCACGGCCGCCGCCCGGCGCTTCGGCGTTCTCGGTGCGCTGGCGTTCGCGGTCATCCTCGCAACGGGCTTCGCGCTGATCGACCACCGCGACCTCTCGCTCGCCGACCTGCCCGACAGCGACTACGGGCAGCGCGTCCTCGCCAAGATCGCCCTGCTGGCGGCGATGGGGGTGGTGACGGTCGCCCACGCCCTCTGGCAGGCGCCGCGGGTGCGTCGCGCCGAGGAGGCGGGCGACGAGGCGACGGCGCGGCGGTGGCGGCTCGTCGGCGCGGCCGCCGACTCCTTCCTGCTGCTCGCGGCGCTCGCGACCCTCTGGCTCGCCGTCTCGCTGGTGTACTAGCGCCGGGTCGGCGTGAGCACCGCGCCGCGGACCCGCGGCAGGATGGCGATCGCGAACGCGACCGCGGCGAGGGCGGGGAGTACGGCGGCGATCCCGAGCAGCACGTCCCATGCCGGCGCCGCGTCGGGCTCCACCGCGAACGGCTGGGCCAGGACGCGGAGCAGGAGGCCGGCGTTGAGCAGGCCGAACGCCACCCACCCGCCCTCGCGTCCCGGGCGCTGCCCGGAGACCTTGGGGAACATCCAGAAGGCGACGCCGAAGACGAGCAGCAGGAGGAAGCCGACGAGGAGCACGTGGGCGTGCAACGTGGGCCAGGGCGCGCCCGGCCCGTAGCCGCGGCGCGCCTCGAGCAGCAGCATCCACGAGCCCATGGCCATGCCGCCCACCAGGTAGGCGAGCGCCGCACGCACGCACCACCGCGTCAGGGCCGGCACGTCGTCCCGTCGCCGTCGCCGCCGGGCCCCGCGCCGGTCAGGAGGACCCTGCATCCGGCGCGACGCGGGTCCTCGATGACGAGGCCCGCCACCTGCACGCCGGGCGCGGCGCGCTCGAGGATGCCGCGCGCCAGCCCCCGGTGGAGGACGCAGATCAGGTCGCCGCCGGCGGCCTCGACCCCGGCCACGAACGGGCAGCGGCCGAGCACGACGTCGCCGGGGCGGCCGTCCTCCGGGCTGCGGGGGGCGAAGCCCATCCGGTCGAAGGCGCGCCACAGCTCGGCGACCCCGCCCTCGCGGCGCGTGATGCTCGCCCCCTGCCGCCGGCCGAAGCCCTCCATGTCCTCCGGCCCCAGGCCGAGCTGGCGCACGAGCCTCATGAGGAGCCGGACGAGCTCGCGGTGGCCCTCCGCCTCGCGCTCGTCGGGATCGGGGATCGGCGCATAGCGGCGCACGGGGCGCCCGCGCCTGCCGGGCGGGTCGGTGTGGCCCTCGATCACGCCCGCGTCCTCGAGGGCGACGAGCTGGGCGCGCACGCCGGTGTGGTGGCGCCCGATCACGTCGGCGACCTCCTGGGCGGTCATCGGGGCCGTCGCCGCCTCGAGGACCGCGGCCACGCGCCGCGCCGCCGGCCGCGCGAGCACCGCCGAGCGCGCCTGCCGGGTGGGGACGAGCGCGTCGACGGCGCTCGGGCGGTCGCCGCCGGCGGTCACGACGTGCCGGGTTGCGCGGCGAGCGCGCGCGCCCGGGCGAGCGCCTCGGCCGGGCTGAGCCCCGCCGCCGCGCCCAGCCAGCACGCGACCGGGGCGGCCGTGCGCTGGGAGGCGTGTGCGGCCGCGCCCGCCAGCTCCAGGATCGTCGCGAGCTCCCCGTCTCCGGGCGGCGCGACCCCGAGCGACGCGGCGAAGGCCTCGATCCATTCGCGGTCGGTCACGTCCTCACCCCCTGTCGCGGTCGTGGAGTCCACTATCGCCGAGGGCGTCCGGCCGGTGCGAGGCGCGGGCGCCCACGGCGTGCGTCCGGGGCCGAGACGGGGACGTCCCGCCATTTCTTAGAGGCATGCCTCGACTATAGAACCCCACCATGACGCGCGGCCACCGAGATCCCCCAGGGCCCGGCGAGGACGGTGGTTCGGGAGATCCGCACGCCGCCACCGCAGGGACCCGCGTCTCCGGCCGGGCGCGCGCGGATGAGCGCCATGCGGGCGGCGCTGATGGTGGGGCCGGCAGCCCGAGACCCCGGGGAGACACGGTGACACCTCGCAGCCCGCGCTTCTTCCGCCGCACGGACGCCCGGCCCGCGGGGGGCTGGAGCGCCCTCGACCGCCGCCGCGGCCGCGAGTGGGAGTCGGTCTACCGCGACCGCTGGCAGCACGACCGCGTGGTGCGCTCCACCCACGGCGTCAACTGCACCGGCTCGTGCTCGTGGAAGATCCACGTCAAGCAGGGGATCGTCACCTGGGAGACCCAGCAGACCGACTACCCCGAGAACGGCGCGGACGTCCCGGACTACGAGCCCCGCGGCTGCCCGCGCGGGGCGTCCTTCTCCTGGTACGTCTACTCCCCGCTGAGGATCCGCCACCCGTACGTGCGGGGCGCCCTGCTGGAGCGGTACCGGGCCGCCCTCGAGCGCGCCGGCGACCCCGTCGAGGCGTGGGCCGCCGTGGTCGACGACCCGGACGCCCGGGCCGCGTACACCTCCCAGCGCGGCAAGGGGGGCTTCGTCCGGTCCTCGTGGGACGAGGTCGCCGACATGGTCGCCGCCGCCCACGTCCACACGATCCGCCGCTGGGGCCCCGACCGCGTCGTCGGCTTCTCGCCGATCCCGGCGATGTCCATGGCCTCCTACGCGGCGGGCGCGCGCTTCTACTCCCTCATGGGCGGCGTGCTGACGAGCTTCTACGACTGGTACGCGGACCTGCCCCCGGCATCCCCGCAGATCTGGGGCGACCAGACCGACGTGCCGGAGTCGGCCGACTGGTGGAACGCGACCTACCTGATGATGTGGGGCTCGAACATCCCCATGACGCGCACGCCGGACGCGCACTTCATGACGGAAGCGCGCTACAAGGGCCAGAAGACGGTCGTGGTGTCCCCGGACTACTCGGACCACACCAAGTTCGCCGACCACTGGCTCGCCGCCCAGCCCGGGACCGACGGGGCGCTGGCCCTGGCGATGACGCACGTGATCCTGCGCGAGTTCCACGTCGAGCGGGAGACGCCGTACTTCGCCGACTACGTCCGGCGCTTCACGGACCTGCCGTTCCTCGTGACCCTGAGCGAGCGGGGCGACTCCCACGTCGCCGGGGCGTTCCTGACGGCGGCCGACATCGGCGCCGAGGGCGAGAACGCAGAGGCGAAGACCGTCCTGTGGGACACGGCCGTCGGAGGGCCGGCGGTCCCCAACGGCTCGATCGGCTTCCGCTGGGGCGAGGAGGGCGCCGGGCGCTGGAACCTGGACCTCGGCGAGATCGCGCCGGCGCTGACCCTCCTGGGGTCGGGGGAGACGGCGCTCGTCGACCTGCCCCGCTTCGACGTGGGCGAGACCGAGGGCGGCGGCGTCATGCGCCGCGGCGTCCCCGTCCGGCGGGTCGGGGGTCGGCTGGTGACCACGGTCTTCGACCTCCTGGCCGCGCAGCTCGGCGTCGCCCGCGAGGGACTGCCCGGCGACTGGCCGCAGGGGCTCGACGACCCCGAGCCCTACACCCCGGCCTGGCAGGAGGAGATCACCGGGGTCCCGGCCGAGATGGTCATCCGCATCGCCCGCGAGTTCGCCCGCAACGCCGAGCGCACCGACGGGCGCTCGATGATCGTCATGGGGGCCGGCACCAACCACTGGATGCACTCGGACCTCATCTACCGGGCGATGCTCGGCATGGTCATGCTCTGTGGCTGCCAGGGGGTCAACGGCGGCGGGTGGGCCCACTACGTGGGCCAGGAGAAGGTGCGGCCGATCACCGGCTTCTCGCAGGTCGCCTTCGCCCTCGACTGGGCCCGGCCGCCCCGGCACCAGGCGGCCACCCCGTTCTGGTACCTCGCCACCGAGCAGTACCGCTACGAGGCCTTCGCGGCCGACGAGCTCGCCTCGCCGACCGGCGACGGCAGCCTGGCCGGCGCGCACTTCGCCGACCTGTACGCGAAGGCCGCGCGCATGGGCTGGCTCCCGGCCTACCCGAGCTTCGACCGCAACCCGCTCGAGATCACGGCGGCCGCGGAGGCGGAGGGGCTCCCGCCCGCCGAGTACGCGGTCCGCGAGCTCGCCGCCGGGCGCCTGCGCTTCGCCGCCGAGGACCCGGGGGCCCCCGAGAACTTCCCGCGGGTGCTGACCCTGTGGCGCTCCAACCTGCTCGGATCGTCGAGCAAGGGCCACGAGCACTTCCTGAAGCACCTGCTGGGCGTCACCACGGCCGCGATCCGCGGCGAGGAGTCGCCGCCCGGGCTGCGCCCGCGGGACGTCGTCTGGCGGGACGAGGCGGCCGAGGCGAAGCTCGACCTGCTGGTCACCCTCGACTTCCGCATGAACGGCTCGTGCCTGCACTCGGACGTCGTCCTGCCCGCGGCGACCTGGTACGAGAAGCACGACATCTCGAGCACGGACCTGCACCCGTTCGTGCACGCCTTCAGCCCGGCGATCGGACCGCCGTGGGAGACGCGGACCGACTGGGACATCTTCGTGCGCCTGGCCGAGTCCTTCTCGCGCCTGGCCGAGCGCCACCTGGGCGTCCGCACGGACCTCGTCGCCGCGCCGCTGCTCCACGACACGCCGGACGAGCTGGCGCAGATCGGTGCGCCGGTCCGGGACTGGAAGCTCGGCGAGTGCGAGCCGGTCCCGGGGCGGACGATGCCCAAGCTGATCGCCGTCGAGCGCGACTACCCGGCGCTCCACGCCCGCATGACGGCCCTCGGGCCGCTCGTCGAGACCGCCGGCACCGGCTGGAAGGGCGTCTCGTGGGTCCCCGACCGCGAGGTCGACGAGCTCGCGGTCCGGCACGGGCGCGTGCGGGGCGGCCCGGCCGACGGGCGCCCCCGGATGGAGCGTGCGGAGCAGGCCTGCCAGACGATCCTCGCGCTGTCGGGGACGACCAACGGGCGGCTCGCGCTCGAGGGGTTCCGGGCGCTCGAGGCCCGGACCGGCACGCCCCTCGCCGACCTGGCCGCGGAGCACGCCGAGCTGCGCATCTCCTACGAGGACACGCAGATCCAGCCGCGCAAGGTGATCGCATCGGCCGAGTGGTCGGGGATGGAGAGCCGGGAGCGCCGCTACTCCCCGTTCACGATCAACGTCGAGCGGGACGTGCCGTTCCGGACGCTCACCGGCCGGCAGCACTTCTACGTCGACCACCCATGGATGCTCGAGTACGGCGAGGGGCTTCCGGCCTACCGGCCGCCGCTCAACCTCGCCCGGCACCTGGGGGACCAGGGCATCGGCGACGACGCGGCCGAGGTGACGCTGCGGTACCTCACGCCGCACTCCAAGTGGTCGATCCACTCGACCTACCAGGACAACCAGCACATGCTGACGCTCTTCCGCGGGGGCCCCGTGATCTGGCTCAGCCCGCTCGATGCGGAGCGCATCGGCGTGAGGGACAACGACTGGGTGGAGGCCTACAACCGCAACGGCGTGGTGGCCTGCCGGGCCGTCGTCTCGCACCGCGTCCCGCACGGGACCTCGATCATGTACCACGCCCAGGACCGGCACGTGAACGTGCCCCTGTCCGAGATCTCGGGCACCCGCGGCGGCACGCACAACTCCCTCACCAAGATCACGTTGAAGCCGACCCACATGATCGGCGGCTACGCCCAGCTCTCCTGGGGCTTCAACTACTACGGGCCGACGGGCTCCCAGCGCGACGAGCTCACGGTCATCCGCCGGCGCCGCTCGGAGGTGGAGTACTGATGCGCGTCCGGGCCCAGGTCGGCATGGTGATGAACCTCGACAAGTGCATCGGCTGCCACACCTGCAGCGTCACCTGCAAGAACGTGTGGACCAACCGCGACGGCGCCGAGTACATGTGGTTCAACGACGTCGAGACCAAGCCGGGCGTCGGCTATCCCAAGCGGTGGGAGGACCAGGACTCCTGGAACGGCGGCTGGGAGCTGACCCGCAAGGGACGCCTCGAGCTGAGGAGCGGGTCGCGCTCGCGGCGTCTGTTCAACATCTTCTTCAACCCCGACCTGCCGACGCTGGACGACTACTACGAGCCGTTCACGTTCGACTACGACGCGCTGACGCGGGCGCCGGCCTCCGAGCACCAGCCGGTGGCGCGGCCCGTGTCGGGCATCGACGGCCGGCCGATGGAGATCGAGTGGGGCCCGAACTGGGAGGACGACCTGGCCGGCGCCCCCGAGCACGCCCCCGCCGACCCCAACCTGCGGGGGATCGAGGACGCGGTGCGCATGGAGTACGAGCGCGTCTTCATGATGTACCTGCCGCGCATCTGCGAGCACTGCCTCAACCCGTCGTGCGTGGCCTCCTGCCCCTCGGGGGCGATGTACAAGCGCGAGGAGGACGGCATCGTCCTCGTGGATCAGGAGGCCTGCCGCGGCTGGCGCATGTGCGTCTCGAACTGCCCGTACAAGAAGGTCTACTTCAACTGGCAGAGCGGCAAGGCCGAGAAGTGCACCCTCTGCTATCCGCGCATCGAGGCCGGCATGCCGACGATCTGCTCGGAGACCTGCGTCGGCCGGATCCGCTACGTCGGCATCGTCCTGTACGACGCCGACCGGGTGGAGGGGGCGGCGTCGGTCGCCGACCCCCGGCGGCTCCTCGACTCCCAGCTCGACGTCTTCCTCGACCCCGACGACCCCGAGGTCCGGCGCCACGCCGAGGCCGAGGGGATCCCCGCGGACTGGATGGACGCCGCCCGCCGCTCGCCGGTCTACGCGCTGGCGGTGCGCCACCGGGTCGCCCTCCCGCTGCACCCCGAGTACCGCACGCTCCCGATGGTCTGGTACGTGCCCCCGCTGTCGCCGGTGATGGGGATGATCGAGGGCGAGGGGAGCACGGCGGATCCCGACGACGTCTTCCCGGCGATCGACCGCCTGCGCATCCCGGTGCGCTACCTGTCGAACCTGCTCGCCGCCGGCGACGACGAGGTGGTGCGGCGCGTGCTCAAGCAGCTCGCCGCGATGCGGCGCTACATGCGCGAGCGGTCGCTCGGGGGCGAGGCCGACGCCTCCGTGCCCGCGTCGGTCGGCATGAGCGTCGCCGACATGGAGGACATGTACCGGCTGCTCGCCATCGCCCGGTACGACGAGCGGTTCGTCATCCCCACGGCGCATGCCGAGCTGGCGGGGGCGCTGTCGGCCCAGCAGGGCACGTGCGGGCTGGAGTTCGCCGGAGGCCCCGGTGCGTGCCTGCCGAACGGCCGTCCCGCGGCCGGGGACGGCGTCGAGGGGTTCCACCCGCCGCCGCCGGCGCGCGAGGCGCCCCCGGAGCCCGAGCCCGTCGCCCGGGCCGCGGTCGCCGAGGGGGGAGGCTGCGGCGGCGGATCGTGCGGCTGCGGCGGGGCCGTCGTGGAGCCGGCTCCGTGAGCGCGCTCGCCCTGATCTCGGCGGCGCTGACCTACCCCGACGACGCGCTGGCCGCCGAGCGCCCCGCGATCGCGGAGGCGGTGCGCGACCTGCCGCCCTCGCCGGCCCGGGACGCCCTCCTCGGCTTCATGGGGTGGTGGGCGGCCGAGCCCGCCGACGCGCTGCGCCGCCGCTACGTCGAGACCTTCGACTTCTCGCGCCGCAGCGGCCTCGACCTGACGTACTACACCCACGGCGACCGCCGCCAGCGCGGCCTCGCGCTGCTCGAGCTGCGGCGTCGCTACGAGGCGGCGGGCCTCGAGGCCGACGGGCCCGAGCTCCCCGACCACCTGCCGGTGGTGCTGGAGTTCGCGACCCTGGACGCCGGCGGGGTCGCGATCCTCGACGACTTCCGTCCGGTGCTCGAGGTGCTGCGCATGTCCCTCGCGCGGGGCGGCAGCCCCTGGGCGGCCGTCCTCGACGCGCTCTGCGCCCTGCTCGCGCCCCTCGACGACGCCGGGCGGGCGGAGGTCGTGCGCCTCGCGCGCGAGGGGCCGCCCGGGGAGTCCGTCGGCCTCGAGCCCTTCGCGCCGCCGGAGGTCATGCCGGCGCCGGCGCGCCCCGCCGGTCCCGCCTGCGCGGGCGTCACGACGGAGGGAGCCCGATGAGCCGCAGCGACCTGATCCTCTGGATCGTCCTGCCGTACGTGTCGATGGCGGTCTTCGTGGTCGGCCACGTCTGGCGCTACCGCCACGACCAGTTCGGCTGGACGACGCGCTCGACGCAGCTGCTCGAGAGCCGGCGCCTGCGCGCCGGGGTGCTGCTCTTCCACCTGGGGCTGCTGGCGGTGCTCGGCGGCCACGTGCTCGGGCTGCTGGTGCCGGCCTCGCTGACCGAGGACGTGGGCGTCTCCGAGGACATGTACCACGTCGTCTCCGTGACCGCGGGCACCATCTCCGGGGTGGTCATGGCGGCCGGCTTCGTCCTGCTGCTCGCGCGGCGGGCGTCGGACCGGCGCGTCCGGGCGACGACCACGCGCACCGACCGCCTGACCTATCTGCTGCTCGGCGTGATGATCGTGACCGGCATGTACGCCACGGTGGGCGAGAACCTCCTCGGCGGCGGCTACGAGTACCGCGAGACGGTCGCCCCGTGGTTCCGCGGCCTGTTCACGTTCGACCCCGACGTCGCCCTCATGGCGGAGGCGCCCCTCGTCTACCAGCTGCACGCCGCGGCGGCGTGGTTCCTCTACGCGCTGTGGCCCTTCAGCCGCCTGGTGCACGCCTGGAGCGTGCCGGTCGGCTACCTGACCCGCAGCCCCATCCTCTACCGATCGCGCCGAGCCGCCTCCGAGAGGCCCGCCCGGACGCGCGCGGCCGCCTGAAAGGGGACGATCGTGTCCGCGTTCGAGCCGAAGGGGAACGCCAGGGCGCTGGTGCTGGCGACCCTGGCCTTCACGGTGTCCTTCTACGCATGGAGCATGCTCGGGCCGCTCGGGCCCGACCTCCAGGACGCGCTCGGCCTGTCCGAGCTGCAGCTCGCCGTGGTCATCGCCGTCCCGGTGCTGATGGGGTCCCTCATGCGGATCCCGCTCGGGATGCTGACCGACGTGTTCGGCGGACGGGCCGTGTTCACGGCGCTGATGGTCTTCACGCTCGTGCCCCTGGGCGCGCTCGCCCTGTGGCACGACTCCTTCGCCGCGATCGTGGTCTTCGGCTTCTTCCTCGGCTTCGCCGGGGCCGCGTTCGCCGTCGGCGTGCCCTTCGTCAGCCGCTGGTACCCCCGGGCGCGCCAGGGGGCGGCGCTCGGGATCTACGGGATGGGCATGGGGGGGACGGTCCTGGCCGGCCTCACGGCGCCCCGCATCGCCGACCGCTGGGGGCTGACGGCGCCCTTCCTCGTCGCGATGGCGCTCATCGCCGCGATGACCGTCTCCTTCTGGGCGCTCGCCCGCAACGCCCCGGTCGAGGTGCGCAGGCCGAGCGGCGGGGTCCTGCGGCCGCTCCGCATCTTCATCGACCGCCCGGCCGCGTGGGCGCCCACCTTCTACTACTTCCTCGTGTTCGGCGGGTTCGTCGCGATGTTCGCCTACCTGCCGAAGCTTCTCACGGGGGTCTACGACCTCGACAAGCCGGACGCCGCGGCCCGCGCCGCCGGCTTCGCGCTGGTCGCCGTCATCGCCCGTCCCGTCGGCGGCTGGCTGGCCGACCGCATCCGGGCCGAGACGGTCCTGCGCATCTCCTTCGCCGCCACCGCGGTCCTCGCGGCGCTCCTCGCCCCCCTCTACGACGAGATGGTGCCCCTGACGATCCTCGCCCTGAGCCTCGCCGCCGCGTTCGGCCTCGGCACGGGCGCGGTGTTCAAGGCGGTGGCGAACGACTTCCCGGACGACGTCGGCGTCGTCACGGGCGTCGTCGGCGCGGCCGGAGGCCTCGGCGGGTTCTTCCCCCCGCTGGTGATGGCGCTCGTCAAGTCGACGACCGGGGACTACCTGCTCGGCTTCCTCCTCCTGGCGGCCACGGCCGTCGCCGCGCTGGTCGTGCTGCACTTCATGTCCCGCGGCCGCGCCCCGGCGCGCGCCGGCGGGCCGGTGGTGGCGTCACGTTAGGCGGGCTGCACCGGGCCGCGCTGCCGGCGCATGCGCCGGCGGCGCACGGCCCGTCCGGCCTGCCGGCGCGCGACGCCCTGCTGCGAGCCCGCTCGCTCGCGGTGCACGGCGCGGCGGAGTGGGTGCCCCTGGACGGGGTGCACGGGCGCCGTCTCGCCGCGGACGTCGTCGCCCGCCACGACCTCCCCCCGGCGCCGAGCTCCGCGATGGACGGCTGGGCCGTCCGGGCCGACGCGGTCGCCGCCGCGCTGCGGATCGCCGGCGAGAGCGCCGCCGGCCACGGTCCCGCGCGGGCGCTCGGGCCGGGCGAGGCGTGCCGGATCTCGACAGGGGCGCTGCTGCCGGCGGGCGCCGACGCGGTCGTCCGGCGCGAGGACGGGCGGGAGATCGGGGGACGGCTCGTCGTCGACGCCGCCGTGCACCCCGGTGACCACGTCCGGCCCCGTGGAGACGATCTCGCGGCGGGGGAGAGGCTGCTCGCGACCGGCACCGCCGTCGCGGCGCACGAGGTCGCGCTGCTGGCGGCGGCCGGGTACGCACGGGCGCTCTGCGCGGCGCGGCCGCGCGTCGCCTTCCTGACCACGGGGGACGAGCTCGTGCCCCTCGGGGCGGACGTCCCGTTCGGTCACCGCGTCGAGTCGAACGTCGCCGGGCTCGCCGCTCAGGCGCGCGCCGCCGGCGCGTCGGTCGGCGAGCGCGCCCACTCCGCGGACGACCGCGCATCGACCGCGTCGTCTCTCGCGGGCCTGCTCGACGGGCAGCCGGACCTGGTCGTGACCGTCGGCGGCATCTCGGTCGGCGACCACGACCACGTCGCGGGCGCGCTGGCGCGGCTCGGGGCGCGGTGGGCGTTCCGCGGCGTCGCGATGCGGCCGGGGCACCCGGTGGGCGTCGCGGTCTGCCGCTCGGCCGTCGTCCTCGCGCTCCCCGGCAACCCGGCGGCCGCCACGGTCGCCTTCCATCTGCTCGGACGCGCCCTGCTCGGCGTGCGGGACGACTGGTCGCGGCGCGCGGCGCTCGTCGCCCCGTGCCGCCGCCACCCGACGGCCACGCGCCTCGTGCGGTGCACGGAGGGGCCGGAGGGGGTCCGGCCGCTCGCGCGCCAGGGCTCCGCCCAGCTCGGGTCGCTGGCGGGGGCGCGCGTCCTCGCCTGGATCGAGCCCGGCGACGGCGACATCGACGAGGGCGCGCCGGTCGCCGTGAGCCCCCTTCCGTGAGGGGGACGCCGCCGGATCTCGACCGCGACCCGGTCGTCGTGGCGTGGGAGGTCACGCGCGCCTGCGGCTATCGCTGTCGCCACTGCCGCGCCGACGCCCGGCCCCGGCCGATGCCGGGTCAGCTCGACGAGCGCGAGGGCCTGCGCCTGATCGACGACCTGTCGCGCTTCGACGGCACCGTCCTGGTGCTGACCGGGGGCGACCCCATGCTGCGCCCCGACCTCGAGGACCTCGTCGCCCACGCGGCCGGTCGCGGGCTGCGCGTCGCCCTCACGCCGAGCGCCACCGGCCGGGTGACGCTCGCGCGCCTGCGCGCGCTCCGGGCCGCCGGCGTCGAGCAGGTCGCCGTCTCGCTCGACGGGCCGGACGCCGCGACCCACGACGCCCTGCGCGGCGTGCGGGGCTCGTTCGCGCGCACGATGGGGATCCTGGCCCGCGCGCGCGAGGCGGGGTTCCCCCTCCAGGTCAACACGACGGTGACCCGGGGCGGCGCCGGACACCTCGACCGCATGGCCGACCGCGTGGCGTCGGCCGGCGCCGCGATGTGGAGCGTCTTCTTCCTGGTCCCGACGGGCCGTGCCGCGCGCGCGGAGGTGATGGGCCCGCACGCCCAGGAGCGCGCGCTCCGCCGCCTGGTGCGCATGCGCGCGGGCCTTCCGGTGCGGCTCAAGGTGACGGCGGCGCCGGCCGTCCGGCGGGTCGAGGCGGCCATGGCCGCCGAGGGCCTCGTCCCGCCCGCGTCCCGCCCGCTGCCGGTCAACGACGGGCGGGGGTTCATGTTCGTCGCGCACGACGGGACGGTCTCGCCGAGCGGGTTCCTCCCGCTCCCGGCCGGCGACGTGCGCTCCGCGTCGGCGGTCGATCTCTACCGCACGGCGCCGCTCTTCCGGGCCCTGCGGGACCCGGACCGCCTGCGGGGCCGCTGCGGCCGCTGCGAGTGGCGCGCCGCATGCGGCGGCAGCCGCGCCCGTGCGTTCGCCCTGACGGGCGATCCGCTCGGCGAGGAGCCCACCTGCCCCCATCGGCCCGGTCGGACCCCCGGATGCTGAACGTCACCTCGCTGCTCGGCCGGCCGAGCGGGTCCGACGGGCTCCGCTACGGTCGCGGCGGCGGCCGGGCACGGGCGGGCGGGCGGCGGCCGGTGGTCGTCTGGAACTGCACGCGCCGGTGCAACCTGGCCTGTCGCCACTGCTATTCCGACTCCGACGCAGCGCGGCATTCGCAGATGAGCGGAGACGACGCGGTGCGGATGATCGACGACATCGCGGACTTCGGGTGTCCCGCGATGCTGCTGTCGGGCGGCGAGCCCCTGCTGCGCCCCGACGTGATGGACCTGATCGCCGAGGCCCGCCACCGCGGGCTCGCGGTCACCCTCTCGACGAACGGAACCCTGGTCGGCACCGTGCGCGCCCGCGCGCTGGCGGATCTGGGCGTCCGCTACGTGGGCATCAGCGTGGACGGAATCGGAGCCGTCCACGACGCGTTCCGCGGCCGGCGCGGGGCCTTCGCCCGTGTGCTCGCGGGCGTCCGGGCCCTCCGAGCCGAGGGGGTGCGGGTGGGCATGCGGGTCACGCTCTCGCCGCACGCGATCGCGACCCTGCCGGAGCTCTTCGCGCTCGTCGAGCGCGAGGGGATCGGCCGCGTCTGCTTCTACCACCTCGTCCCCGCGGGGCGCGGCGCCACGCAGGCACCGTCCGTCCGGCCGCCGGAGGTCCGTGCCGCCGTCGAGCGCATCTTCGCCCAGGCCGCGCGGTGGGTGGGAGAGGATCGCGACGTCGAGGTGCTCACGGTCGACAACTACGCCGACGGGCCCGCCCTGGCCCTCTGGCTGCGCCGATCGGAGCCGGCTCGCGCCGACGAGGTCGAGCGCGCGCTCCGGTGGAACGGCGGGGCCGCGAACGCCGCGGGGGTCGGCCTGGCGGCCGTCGACTGGAACGGGTGGGTCCGGCCCGATCAGTTCTGGCCGGGACCGCCGGTCGGCAACGTCCGCCGCCGGCCGCTGTCCGGCATCTGGAGCGACCCGCCGGCGACGCTGCGGGCGCTGCGCCGGCGGCCCTCCGCCATGTCGGGCCGGTGCCGGTCGTGTCGCTTCCTGCCCCTCTGCGGCGGCGGGCTCGCGTCCCGGGCGCTCGCGGCGACGGGGACGCTCGACGCGCCCGATCCGGCATGTCACCTGAGCCCGCAGGAGATCTCCGCGGCGGGTGAGCAGCTCAGCCGGCCGGCGCCGGCAGGAGCGTGAGGAGCATCCGGGACGGCTCGCGCGCCCGCACCGCATGCGCAAGCCCGGCCTCCATGCGGACCCACGTGCCGGCGGGCGCGTCGACCCGCTCGCCGCCGAGGGTCAGGTCGAAGGCGCCCAACAGGACGTGGATCGTCGCCGGGCGGGACGACGTGTGCTCGGTCAGCTCCTCGCCGGCCGCGAAGCCGAACAGGACCACCCTGACGGCGGCGTCCGAGTGGACGGTCCGCGAGTGGATCCCGGTGGGGGGGATCGGCTCCCCGCCGGTCAGGTCGATACGGTCGAATCCGGGTGCGTCCATGGTCTCCTCCTGGTGTCCACTGATCGTGCCGGCGCGACTCACCTCACCATCCCTCCGCGGCGCCGCGTCGGCCGGGAGCGCGATGCATGCCGGGCCGACGGCGCCCGGCGCCCCCGATCCGGGCGCCGACCCGCCGCGCCGCTGCGTCCGTGGCCCAGGAACGGAGTCCGCGCGCCGGCGACGGCGGCCCGGGTGGCGGCTCCTCGCGCGCCGTGCGGGCGAGCGCCAGAGCCGTCGCGGCGAGTCGCAGTCCGAGATCGGACGGGCCCTCCTCGAGAGCCGACAGGACGCTGACGAGGGCGGCGAAGCGGAGGATGCGACGGTCCTGCCACGACCGGCCCGCCGCGGTCCGCGTGGGCGGTGACACCTCGTGGTCGACGATGGGCCAGCCCGTGACGCAGGCCACGAGCGCGGGCAGCGTCCCGAGGGCGGCGTCGAGCGTCGGCTCGTCGGTGACGCCGCGCAGGCGCTCGAGCAGTGCGGTCGCGTGCCGGCGCGCTCCGGGCGTGAGGGTCGGGAGCCCCAGCACCCGCGTGAGGGTCGTGCGCAGCGCGTCCGCGTCCTGCACGGCGAACGCGTTCCTGACGACCGTATCGACGTCGCCCATCCGCTCCTCCGGCTGGATCCGCCCGCTATGGGGATGGTGTGCCGCGCCGGTGGGGCCGGCAACGTCGAGGAAGGGCGCGTCCGTCCGGCGCACGGGGGGCCGGACGCACCCGGTCCCCCGCCCGGTCGGGGGCGGGGGACCGGCGTTCGGGCCGATCGTGAGGGCCCGCGTGGGGTGCACGCTCAGTGGCTCATGGAGCCTTCGGCGTGCTCGGTGCGCAGCAGGCCGACGGCGCCCTTGGTCGCGTTCGTGAAGTCGTGGGTGACGAAGGGGTAGATCCCCTCCTCGTCGAGCCGGAACTCGGCGATGGAGCCCTGCGAGGCGGCCAGGTTGAGCGTCTGGTTGCCGATCTCCTCGTTGGCGGGGTTCCCGTCCTGCCACGCGCGGTCGAAGATGGTGCCGACCACGTGGAAGGCGCTCCAGGTGTTGGGGCCGGCGGCGAGGACGAAGGCGCGGATGCGCTCGCCCTTGCGGACGACGATCGGCTCGTCCTTGTACTGCCCGGCGTAGCCGTTGAAGGCGACGACGTCGGGGATGCCGGTCATGAGCTTCGCGTCGTCGGCGAGCGCCCCGGGGGTGTCCGAGACGTAGAAGTCGGACTGGACGAAGGCCAGCTCGCGATCGACCGGGGGCAGGCCCTGCTCGGGCTCGACGATGATCATCCCGTACATGCCGTTGGCGATGTGGTGCACGACCGGCGCGGTGCCGCAGTGGTACATGAAGACGCCGGGGCTGGTCGCCTCGAACTCGAACGAGAAGGTCTCGCCGGGGGCGACGTCGCGGAAGGCGCGGTTCGGGGCGATGCGCGCGGCGTGGAAGTCGATCGAGTGCGGCATCGTGGTCTTGTTGGTGATCGACGCCCTGACGGTGTCGCCGACCCGCACGCGGACCACGGGGCCGGGGACCGTGTCGCCGAAGGTCCAGACCTTGACGACCTTGCCGGGCGCGATCTCGACGACCTTCTCGGTCATGTCGAAGTGCACCTCGTGGACCCGCTGGTCCACATAGGCGGGCGCGTCGGCGCTCTGGGTGTTCTTGGGCGCGGTGACCTCCTCGGCGACCGCGGCCGCCTGCGCGGCGTGTCCGGAGCCGTCGCGGGCGGCGGAGGCGGCGGGGGGCTCCGCGGCCTGGGCCGGCGCGCCGTCGGCGTCGGCGGCCCGCAGGCCCATCGTCAGGCCGCCGGCGGTGAGGGCGAAGGCCGCGAGCGCCGCCGCGACGAGGCCCCCCAGTCCCCGGCGGGTGGTGTGGGGCGTTCCGGGCTCGAACATCGTGGGCCTCCCATGGACGTCGGCGGCGGCCGGCGGTGCCTTTTTCTCTGTTCTGAACTAAACTAAATCACTGCGCGTGATAATTGTCTAGACGAAAGCAGAGAAAATATGGGCGCCGACCGGATGATCCGCGACCCCGCCGCCGGGAACCGCCTGGTCGACGGCTTCGGCCGGGTCCACCGCTCGCTGCGCATCTCGGTCACCGACCGCTGC